>TARA_B110001469_G_scaffold80738_1_pt1 | contig 12274 bp, 11 predicted proteins | sample TARA_B110001469 | Tara Oceans TARA_B110001469 (sample SAMEA4397034) | marine metagenome | biome: Polar Biome; feature: [SRF] surface water layer (ENVO:00010504); material: water (ENVO:00002006), including particulate matter (ENVO:01000060) such as... | depth 5 m
TATATTGATGGGCATCTTTATAAAAAGCATCCATACTAAGAATATCGATCACTTCATCGACTCCTTTTTTATCAATCATCATGGCCCCAAGAACAACCTCCTCCAAGTCAGTAGCTTGTGGTGGAATCTTTCCTTTTTCCAAGCTAATGAGCGTGCTCTTGTCGTTTTTGTAAACTTTTACTGGTTCTGGTTGCTTCATCTAATTTTATTCGTTGTTTTTTAGCGGTCTTATGAGATCGCTATAAATCATTACTTTGGTAATACTGTTTTAAGGGGCTTGATTAACGCTTACGAAAGTACTTAAAATATGGGTATCAATCGTGTTGTAAAGGTAACGGATACTCAACAATTGAACTGTTTATAAGTCCAAAATATTGTTGATAAGCATCAAAAAAGTCAAGTGAAACACTTGACTTAATTTTTCATAAGATGGAGTGTACAACTTAATCTTTATAGACCCCCATTTGAGAGTACTTTTCCATACGTTGATCCACCAATTCTTTTGGTGATAAGTTTTTAAATTCATCGTAGGACTTCACAATCGTATTGGAAACTGTTCTGAATGTTTGTTCGCGATCTTTATGAGCTCCCCCAAGTGGTTCTTTTACAATTTCGTCCACCAATTTCATTCGCTTCATGTCTTTGGCTGTTAGCTTTAACGCTTCAGCCGCTTGCTCTTTATATTCCCAACTTCTCCATAAAATAGAAGAACAGGACTCTGGTGAGATCACTGAGTACCAAGTGTTTTCTAACATCAAGACTTTATCTCCTACTCCTATTCCGAGGGCGCCTCCAGAAGCACCTTCACCAATAATGATGGTAATGATTGGAACTTTTAGACGGGTCATCTCAAGAATGTTTCGAGCGATGGCCTCCCCTTGTCCGCGTTCCTCTGCTTCCAATCCTGGGTAAGCACCTGGTGTGTCAATGAGTGATACGACAGGAATTCCAAATTTCTCAGCGGATTTCATCAAGCGCAATGCTTTCCGATAGCCTTCTGGATTTGCCATTCCAAAGTTTCGATACTGACGGGTTTTGGTGTTATATCCTTTTTGTTGACCAATGAACATAAAACTTTGATCTCCAATTTTCCCCAATCCGCCAATCATTGCTTTATCGTCCTTAAAATTACGATCGCCATGAAGCTCCAAAAATGTATCTCCACAAATCGCGTTGATATAATCTAAGGTATAGGGTCTGTTTGGATGCCTGGACAGCTGTACGCGCTGCCAAGGAGTTAAGTTTTTATAAATATCCTTTTTAGCGAGGTCCAGTTTCTTTTGAATCTGAATACATGTTTCAGTGACATCTACATCACTCTCCTCTCCAATAATTTGACATTTTTGTAATTGATCTTCTAGTTCCTTTATAGGCAACTCAAATTCTAGATACTCCATAGAAATTCAAGATTAGTTTTTAGTTAGTGTACAAATATAAAACTTTAATAGGTTTAAATAGATTTCAGAGGTTAGATTTTGGGTTTTTTGATGTTTTTAAACACCGCATTAAGAAGTACAGTAGATATTATGAGGGCTGCACCGATGTAAAATAGCGGTCGCATGGTTTCTGTTTGTGGAAATAATATAACTGCAAGTACTATTCCATAAATAGGTTCTAGGTTATAGGTCAGCACCAAAGTATAAGGTGTAATGTGTTTCATCACATGAATGGAGGCTATAAATGCATAGGCTGTACAGATGGAAGCTAGAATAAAGAGACAGATCCAATCGGAACTGGATAACTGAAAATAAGAGGCATCAAATCCATCTCCTGTAAAGGCAATGAAAATGGACATAAACAGAACGCCACTTACAAATTCATAAAATGAAATGACACTTGCTTTATAATTTTTCACAAATTGACCGTTAAGAACCGCAAAGAGTGTAGAGAATAAGGCGGAAGAAATACCGAGGGCTATTCCTAAAAGGTATTGCAACTCGGTTTGTGTAATTAGGACAACCCCTGCAATGACAATGAACCCAAATATAATTTCATAACCAATGATTTTACGTTTGTAAAACAAGGGTTCTATCAACGAAGCAAAAAAGGCACCTGTAGAAAACATGGCTAAGGTGATTGAAATATTAGAGGCTTTGATAGCAGCAAAAAAAGTGATCCAATGCAAGGCGATGATCACCCCCGCAATTGAAAATCTAATCACTGCTTTTAGCGGTACTTTAAGCGACATCTTTTTAAACTTGATAAACAGAAACATGAGGACGCCTGCGATGGTCATTCGGTACCAAACCAAAGGAATTGCTTCGATTGAAATGAGTTCTCCTAAGATAGCTGTAAAACCCGCGATGAGCACCAAAAAATGAAGGTGCAAATAGTTTTTGAGTTTATCGCTTTGCATTGTACAAAAGATAAGTGGCTAAACTTCCAAAGACGATGTTTGGAAACCAAACGGCCAATAATGGAGAGAAATCAGATTGCTCGGCCATAACCCCAAAGACTTTATCAAAAAACACATAAATCATAGCTATGACAATTCCGAAGGCTAAATTGACACCCATGCCTCCTCGGCGTTTGACGGAAGAAACTGCAACGGCAATAATGGTGAGTATAAAAACCGATACTGGTAAACTCCATTTTTTATATTGCACTACTTTATAACGGTTGATATTTGACGAACCCCGCACTTCTTCACGGGCGATAAAGGTCATCAATTCGCCATAAGTCAACGTTTCAGCAACGTACATTGGAGGCGTTAAATCTTGCAAGTCAAAACTGAAAATAGTGTCCTTTTTACGACTGTATTCCAGTTGGTCTTCGTTTTCCCCTATGGTTCTTAAATTATAGTTTGTCAGTTGATAGGTACTGTCTTTTTCGATATAACGAATGACAGATGCATGAATTTTATAGGCTAACTTATTGCCTTCAAAATGCTCAAGAGTGAAATTATTTCCTCGCTTTGCTTTGGTGTCAAAATTACTGACATAAATGTATTCGTTATCATTTATTTGTCGGTAGATGTGTTGGGTTTCAACAACTTTATTACTGTTTAAATACTTGTATGTAAATTCATTAAATCCTTTACTAGCAATAGGTGCCCAGTACATTCCTAGCATCAAGGCGAGTCCTGCAACAAAAGTAGCTCCAATTAAATAAGGTCGTAAAAACCGTGAGAAAGACACGCCAGAACTTAAAAAAGCAACAATTTCTGTGTTGTTGGCGAGTTTGGACGTAAACCAAATGACCGATAGAAATAAAAACAACGGAAATAAGAGGGTGGCAAAATAAATTGTGAAATCAAAATAATAAGAAGCTACCTCCTCAAAAGGAACTTCATTTTCTAAAATACGGTCAATTTTTTCAGCTAGGTTGATCGTAATCCCGATAGGAATAAACAGCAATAACATCATGAAAAATGTAAACAAATACCGCTTTAATATGTACCAATCTAGAATTTTCATACGCCTATAAACGATTATCCATTTGTTTGACCATCATGGCTTTCCAAGTTCCAAAATCACCTGCTAAAATATGTTTTCGAGCTTCGCGAGTGAGCCATAAATAAAAGCCTAAGTTATGAATTGTAGCGATTTGTTTTCCTAATAATTCGTTAACACTGAACAAATGTTTTAAATATGCTTTTGAATACTCGGTGTCCACAAAGGTAATTCCCATCTCATCAATGGGAGAGAAATCATCTTTCCATTTTAGATTTTTAATATTTATAGACCCGTAGGCAGTAAATAACATTCCATTTCTGGCGTTACGTGTTGGCATCACACAATCAAACATATCGACGCCCAAAGCAATGTTTTCTAAAATATTGATCGGCGTTCCTACACCCATTAAGTAACGGGGTTTGTCTTCGGGAAGAATTTCGCAAACAACATCGGTCATGGCATACATTTCATCTGCTGGTTCTCCTACAGACAGTCCGCCAATGGCATTCCCAACCGCGCCGGCATTGGCGATGTATTCAGCTGATTGCTTTCTTAAATCTTTATAGGTACTTCCCTGAACAATCGGAAAAAATGCTTGATCAAAACCGTATTTTAAGGGTGTTTTGTCGAGGTGATTTATACAACGATCCAACCAACGGTGCGTCATGTGCATCGATCGTTTTGCATAGTTATAATCGCAAGGGTAAGGCGTACATTCGTCAAATGCCATGATGATATCGGCACCAATACTGCGCTGAATTTCCATCACATTTTCTGGAGTAAAAGTGTGCATACTGCCATCAATATGACTTTTAAATCGGACGCCTTCTTCTTTAATTTTTCGATTGGCAGACAATGAATACACTTGATAGCCTCCCGAATCTGTCAGAATATTGCGATCCCAGTTCATGAATTTATGAAGTCCCCCTGCTTTTTCTAATATGTCTATTTGGGGGCGAAGGAACAAATGATAGGTATTTGCTAAAATAACATCAGGATTGATGTCATTTTTAAGTTCGCGTTGGTGCACACCTTTCACAGTTCCCACGGTGCCTACTGGCATAAAAATGGGGGTTTCAATCACTCCGTGATCTGTTGTTATGGTGGCTGCACGCGCCTTCGTATCCGTGTCTTTTTTTAGTAAATCGAATTTCAAACTCTTAAATTACAAGGTTAATGGTGAATTTTTTTTCAGGATATAAAAATAATTTTAATACCCTAAGCACAAAAACTTATGACTGCTATTATTTCTTCGGACGCGGTTGGTAGTTGATTAAGTAATCGCCTTTGGGCGCCCCTTCATCAAACGAGCTGCCTTTTAGGAGTACGCGGGTTTGTTCGCGAGCATCTTGATTGCTCCAACCTTCGTATTCCATTCTGTAAATTGCAGAAAATAATTGTGCACGACCCACGCCGTGATAGCAATGAAGCAACACGGGATAGTTAGACGGATCGTCCATGATGGTTAAGAATTTATCAACTGTTTCTTGTGTAGGTACTTGATCCGTTCCTAGGTTAAAATAGGTCACTCCTTCTAGCTTTTCAACGGCTTCTTTTTCGGCAGTGAGTTCTTGAGGGATTTCAGGGTTGTTCACCTTGTCAGTGGTATGAGGAAATCGTAAATCGATTACACTATTGATCTGATGATCTTGAATATATGTTGCTATTTTTTCAGGAGGAATGACCCCTGACTTATAAACCTTATTTTCTGAAATTTCTTTGAAATTATAATTAATGTGTACATCGTACACATATTTTGAAACACCTATCACAATCACACTTAAAAGAAAGAGTCCTATTTTTTTCTTCATCTCTACTATATTTTAATTATAAATTTCTATCAATAATTCGTTCAAAATAATCTTTTAAAAATGCTTTACAAGCCAATTCAACAGCGTCCATTTCTTTGGTACGGTTCGCTATTAAATTTGTTTCTAGCCTTAAATCATTTATATCATAAAAACCAATGGCTTTTTGTCCGTCAAAGATACAAATTATATTCCCCTTACTGTATTGATAGTTTTGCCCATTAAAATTCATCACATAAGGTGGCATTCTGTCAACACTGCTATTCACTAAACTACGCCCCCAACTTCTAAACGGCTTGTTGTATCCGACCATATCTAAAATGGTTGGGTAGATGTCAATTTGTTGTGCCAATTCGGAATTAACTCCTATATATTCTTCATTAGGGCTGTAAATCAAAATGGGAACGGCATATCTATTAATCGGATTCAAATACTGTTCCTTGTAATAAATTTGATTGGTATGATCGGCAGTGATGATAAAAATCGTGTTGTCAAACCAAGGTTCTTTTTTGGCAGCTTCAAAGAATTGTTTGAATGCAAAATCGGTATAGCCCACACATTGGTGCATTGGCAAAGTTCCTTTTGGAAATACGCCTTCATATTCTTTTGGCACTATATAGGGTTCGTGAGAAGTGACGGTGAAAATTGTCGAGAAAAACGGCGTCGTTTTGGTATCTAAAACCTCTTTGGTATATTGAAAAAAGGGATCGTCCCAAATCCCCCAAACACCATCAAATAAGAAGTCGTTGTTGAATTCTGTTTTTCCATAATAGTGATCAAATCCTAGAATGTTTGAAAATCCTAAAAACCCCATGGATCCGTTGGGAGCTCCATGAAAAAAGGAGGTGTCGTAGCCTTCACCATTTAATACAGAAACGACCGATTCCACATCTTGATTTGCAAAAGGGGAAGACGTAAACGCATCTTTAAAGGAAGGAATTCCTGCCAATACGGAAGACATTCCGTGGATGGATTTTCTGCCGTTTGCAAAGGCATTATTAAATATCAAACTTTTCGTTGCCAGCGAATCTAAGAAGGGCGTATAACCAACATAGTCCTTTATTTCTGTAGGGTCATTAAAGGCGCCTATATATTCTCGGCTGTAACTTTCGGTAATAAAAACAACGATGTTTGGTTTGTTTGGAATGGTTTTTTGATAGACTTTCATCGGTTGTACTAAACTGTCAACGACCGATTTCTGCAAATCAAAAGACACTTTTTTAAAGGTTTTTTTATTGAAGGTTCTAATAATTGCAAAGGGAGTATTTAGCACAAAATCGGCATGTTGAATTTTAGAAGCATGCCTGTTTGCATCCACTAAATTTATAGGGCGTGTGCTGTATTTAAAATCACCTCGAATTCCTCCAATCATAAGCGTTGCCATGATCAAAAACGAAACTACAGATGTAAGGATGTAAGCCGTTAAGCTTTTTGCATAAGGCTCTGTGCTCACTTTTACCTTTTTGTAAAGGAATATCCACAAAGCGGTTGTTAGAAAAAATAACAAAAATACATGCCAGTAGCTCACTGCAAAACGCCCTAACATTTGAGGGAGATTGCTTTCATTTTCAATGACATCCCATTCAGAAACAGTGGTTCTGCTAAAATTGAATTTGTAATAAATTAAATCCACAAAGTTGAAGGCCATCCCGATCAAGTTGGTCAAGAAGTAAATAATAAACAAAAATTTCTGATAGCCTCTTTGCGTATTGACCCTCAGTGGAAGCATTGAAAACAATACAAACAAACTGTTTAGATAAAATATAGCAGTCGTATCAAATGCAAGTCCGTGATAACTCAGTCTTAAGTACTCAAATAGAGAATCAATTTCTAAAAACGAGTAATTATAAATAAAGAATAAAAAACGACTTACTGTGTAAAAAACATACACGAGTAATATCCTGTAAATCATTACTTTATACTCTTGTAGTCTGAGGTATTTTAACATGGGAATGGTTCAAAAATATGTGTAAAAATAGAAAATAAATTACACTTTCAAACGCTCGTTCTTTCTTTTTATAAATTGTTAGTTAAATTGTAAAAAATACAAGATTAATTATCTTATCTCTTTAAAATAAAAATTATATTTGGAGATCGATTTTTTAACATCTAAAACCTAGTCAATGTCAAACAAAAATTTACATGATTTAACAACCCAAGTTCGTAGAGATATTTTACGAATGGTTCACAAAGTAAACTCTGGACATCCAGGCGGTTCTTTAGGTTGTGCAGAATTTCTAGTTGCACTTTATACGAACATCATGCATCGCAAAGAAGGCTTTGACATGGATGGGATTGACGAGGATTTGTTTTTCCTATCCAATGGTCATATTTCTCCTGTTTTTTACAGCGTATTAGCACATTCAGGATATTTTCCAGTTGAAGAACTGAACACGTTTAGATTGTTAAACTCACGATTGCAAGGACACCCAACAACGCATGAAGGGCTTCCAGGGATTCGAATTGCTTCTGGATCTTTAGGTCAAGGACTTTCGGTTGCTATTGGTGCAGCACAAACAAAAAAATTAAATAAAGATGCACGTTTGATCTATAGCCTACACGGCGATGGCGAATTACAAGAGGGTCAAAATTGGGAAGCGATCATGTATGCTTCTGCAAAAAATGTTGACAATATCATTGCAACCATCGATTTAAACGGCAAACAAATTGACGGTGCTACGGACGATGTACTTCCTATGGGAAGCATCAAAGGGAAGTTTGAAGCTTTTGATTGGACGGTTATTGAAATTGAAAATGGAAATGATATTGAAGCTATCTTAGAAGGAATGGCAACGGCTAAGGCTGCTACTGGCAAAGGAAAACCGGTTTGTGTGCTCTTAAAAACCATGATGGGTAATGGTGTTGATTTCATGATGCACACCCATGCATGGCACGGAAAAGCACCGAACGACGCGCAGTTAGAAAGTGCTTTAAATCAGAATCTAGAAACTTTAGGAGATTATTAATTTCAAAACCAACATAGAATGAAAACTTATACATATACAGAGAAAAAAGATACGAGAAGTGGTTTTGGAGATGGTCTTACAGAGCTTGGAAGAACCAACCCAAACGTCGTGGCACTTTGTGCAGATTTGATTGGGTCTTTAAAAATGAATCAATTTATTGAAGAAAATCCTGAACGTTTTTTTCAAATTGGAATTGCGGAAGCCAACATGATGTCTATTGCCGCTGGCTTGACTATTGGTGGTAAAATACCCTTTACAGGAACTTTTGCTAACTTTTCTACCGGTCGTGTGTACGATCAAATCAGACAATCGATCGCATACTCTGACAAGAATGTGAAAATATGTGCATCTCACGCTGGATTAACCCTAGGTGAAGATGGCGCTACGCACCAAATTCTAGAAGATATTGGATTGATGAAAATGCTCCCGGGCATGGTAGTTATCAATACCTGTGACTATAACCAAACCAAAGCAGCAACGATAGCGATTGCAGATTATGAAGGTCCTGTCTATTTAAGATTTGGAAGACCCGCAGTGCCTGTATTCACTCCTGCTGATCAAGTATTTGAAATTGGAAAAGCCATTCAACTTCAAGAAGGTTCGGATGTGACGATTGTTGCTACGGGACACCTTGTTTGGGAAGCGCTTGAGGCTGCCAAAGTATTGCATGAAAAAGGAATTTCTGCGGAAGTGATCAACATTCATACGATCAAACCTTTGGATGATAAAGCCATTTTAGATTCTGTTGCCAAAACAGGTTGTATTGTGACTGCTGAAGAACACAACCACCTTGGAGGTTTGGGAGAAAGTGTGGCGAGAGTGTTAGCACTTCACCATCCAACACCGCAAGAGTTTGTAGCGACGAATGATACGTTTGGAGAGTCAGGAACCCCTGCTCAATTGATGGAGAAATACGGTCTGAATAGTGCAAGCATTGTTGAGAAAGCATTGAAAGTTATCAAGAGAAAATAACGGTAATCTCATTACTGTTTAAACCAAAAAAGAGTCGCAAATGCGACTCTTTTTTTTTGCTATAAATAGCTGTATTTATTCTACTCTTTCAGACTCTGTATCATCTAAATAATTAGGAATTCCATTCTCATTATCATCTAGGATGGTCACACGATTGGCAGTGAAATTATTTCGATTTGTATTGTATTTGATTGGAGAGATCAACTGATTCGCTTCCAATGTTAGCGCAGCGAGCGTTGTTTCAAGAGCATCTCTAGTATCCTCTGTAAACGTCTCTACACGCACCTCTTCTGAAGTCGCTGTCCCATCACCATCATCGTCAAAATCTATAAAATCAACCACTAAATCACCGTCCGTATCATTGCTGTATAAATCATAATCAACCTCTACAACTTCCATATAACTAGGAACATTATCAAAATCGTGATCCATTGTTTCTGTTTGCATCAATTCAAACTTAAAAATCAAATTAGAATAAGATGGAATTGACCCCGTATAGGTCGCGAAATATCCTAAACCTGAGGGTAAAAACATGACGCCTACTCCATAGCCATCATAGGATATTGTACCATCTGAATTGGAGGTATATGAATTCGCTACATTAAACTCTGGCATCACACGACTCCACCCCGGAATTACACTGACCAAATCGAAATTGACTGGAATTGAAGTTCCATCAAAATCAACTCCATCCATGAGAGACCCTGAATAGTTAACACGTACTTTATCACAAAATCGTGGAGATTGAGTGCCCGTACCTTGGTTGATTCTTAAGATGTAATATTCGTATTCTACCTCTAAATAAGTGGTTGTTTTAGTTTCAACAGCTGATATTAAAAGTGTCGCATCCGTAGGGAGCGTTTCGCCCTCCAACAACTCAGTAATCACAATATCTACAACTTTTGGGTTTGCCAAAGCATTCACCTCAGTAGAATTATAATAATGCGTATTCAGGAAGATGACAAGTGCATCATTGTCTATAACTTGTTGTTCTGTACGGTCTTTTTCGGGCACAGATACTATAGAATCTTCATCATCAGGACTGCAAGAGATGACTGAAATAATCAGCGCACAAATGAAGAGTATGTTATATTTATATTTCATAAAACTGTATTTAGTGCCGCAAGATACAATATTATAGTATTTTTGTAGGGTACATTAACGTTGTTTTAATCATTTTATGAGAATAGATAAATATTTATGGTGTGTCCGTTATTTCAAAACCCGAAATATCGCCACAACGGCTTGTAAAAAAGGGCATATCAGAGTAAATGATGCCATTGTAAAACCGAGTAGAGATATCTATCCAATGGACAAAATAGTGCTACGTCTGAATCAGGTGAACTATCAATTGACTGTTTTAGACATTCCACCCAGTCGCGTGGGCGCCAAACTTGTGGACATCTATAGAATAGACACGACGCCGAAATCTGAATTTGAAGCGCAAGAGTTATTAAAATATTCAAAAGATTATTACCGTCAAAAAGGCGAAGGACGACCGACTAAAAAAGACCGTCGGGAAATTGATGGATATTTAGAAAGTGACGATAATAAGGAATAAACGCATAAAGAATAAAAACAGTTTTTTATCTTTGAACAAACGAACACTATGGATTTAACAGAGAATTGCATTTTAAATCACGACGAAATAAATCATAAAGTAAAACGAATTGCGTATCAGATTTATGAATCGAATGTAGAAGAACAGGAAGTTGTACTTGCTGGCATCGAATCAAATGGGTATTTGTTTGCTGAAAAATTAAGAGCCGCTTTGGTTGAAATTTGTGACATCAATCCCGTGCTTTGTAAAGTAACCATTGATAAAAAAAATCCGACAAACCCCATTACCACCTCTCTTGAAAAAGAGGCGTATACAAATAAATCTTTAGTGTTGGTAGATGATGTGTTAAACTCTGGCACGACCTTGATATATGGAGTGAAACATTTTTTGGATGTTCCTTTAAAACAATTTAAAACAGCCGTGCTTGTCAATCGAAACCACAAAAAATACCCGGTCAAAGCAGATTTTAAAGGCATCTCCTTATCAACCTCTATCCATGAGCATATTTCTGTGATCTTTACAGGAAAAAAAACAAAAGTGATTTTAGAGTAATTTAGACTGAATGGTCGCTACAATTTCGGCGACACTGAGCGTGTCTGTTTGGATTCCTATTTCGGCTTGGTTGTAATAAAAAGACCGTTCAAATAAATGTTTAGCTATAAATTCTGGGATGTCTTCATTTTTTAAATTGGCAATCAGCGGGCGTTTTGCTTTTTCATGAATGAGTCGTTCTGATAGATTTTTAATCGAAATATTCAATACAACCGTCACCACATTGGGGTGATTTACCAAAAATTGCATGGTGTCAGAATAGCAAGGCGTACCGCCTCCCAACGCTAAAACTAAAGATTCGGAATGATTACACAGCTGTTTGACCGCTTCTGCCTCTACTTTTCTAAAAAATATTTCGCCTTTAGAATTAAATATTTCAGAAATTGTTGCCTGCTGTTTTTGTTCAATATATGCGTCCAAATCCAAAAAATTAGTGTCTAACTTTTCTGCAAGTATCTGTCCAACAGTAGACTTACCAGATCCCATATATCCTAACAAAACAACGATCATACTTTTATAAAAATTTGATTATACCCTCTCTTAAATTAACTAGAACAAAAAAACGAAAAATAATCTGAAAAAGCATTGTATAATTAATTAATCCCTTTATATTTGCAGCCGCATTGAGGGAAATAAATGACCTGGTAGCTCAGTTGGTAGAGCATCTCCCTTTTAAGGAGAGGGTCCTGGGTTCGAGCCCCAGCCAGGTCACAAACAGAAAGCCTCAATAACATTACGTTGTTGAGGCTTTTTTAATGCTCTAAATTTTGGGGCTAAAACGAATCAAGATCAAAAGTTGTGGGATTTTGGTTTTAGGCAAAAATATTAGTGAGTCTAAATAAGAAGAAATCTATATTTCTAACCCCTCTAAATTGAGTACTAAAAGCTTTTTTTTTCGCACTGAAAGATGCTAAAATAGATAGCATGAGCTATCCATTCGATATATCTAGTTCAAACCCAATAAAATATTCAGTAGTATTTATAGGTTTTAGTGTGTTTTCCTCTTTAAAACAACCAACA
>TARA_B110001469_G_scaffold126717_2_pt1 | contig 12253 bp, 15 predicted proteins | sample TARA_B110001469 | Tara Oceans TARA_B110001469 (sample SAMEA4397034) | marine metagenome | biome: Polar Biome; feature: [SRF] surface water layer (ENVO:00010504); material: water (ENVO:00002006), including particulate matter (ENVO:01000060) such as... | depth 5 m
CCAGTAATCGTGGTTGATTCACCAAAACAGAGCGTAGTGTCCGCAGCGACAGTACTCGTGAAATCTATTGGGGGTGCTACTTGAACAACCTGATTGATTAAGTTCGTGTTTTTACAACCTGTTGGGTAAGTACTGGTATTGGTATCAGAGATGTTTAGGTTCACAAAATAGACACCTGGCGTTGCATAGGAGAATGTAGCCATTTGACCACTTTGTGTTGTCCCGTCGCCAAGATCCCATTCGTAAGAAGCACCAGCACCACTCGATCCAAACTGACCACTACCCGTTAAGGTGATTTGTTCGTTGGGACAGACTCTAATATATCCATCTGTATTAGCCGCAGGAATTGCTGTATCAATTTGAGAAATGATGGTTTGACAGGGTTCAAAACAGGAGATGTTCGCACTCCAACCAGTGGAGTTTGTAGTTGTATCACTCACAAACTGCAATGTTAAACAGCCTGAAGCATTGGTCGCTTGAACACTTCCTGGGCTTGTCGTTCCTGAGTAGCTACCAATCGAAGGATCTGAAATACTTTGTCCATCAAAAATAGTTAAGGTATCGCTATTCGCTTCGGTATCGAAAATCGTAAAGTCTAATTTTGTGGATAGTCCTGCGTTTTGAGGACAAATTGTAAGGGTATAATTTTCATTATCTGAGTAAACAGAATTTCCACCTGAGTCAAATAAAACGCCGCTACATCGAGTGAATGTACCATTTTGCATGTTAATGTCTTGCGCAAAAGCGATACAACTGACCAGACCAAAGAATGCTGAAAGTAGGGTTTTCATTCTTAATATTTATTTGGGTACCCTCCAAATATACAGAAATTTCTTTATTATCTTTGCAAAAATTTTAATGATGAAAAAAATAACCGTTTCAATTCAGGAAACTAGTAATGCGAAAATTATAAAATTTGAAACGGATTCATTCCTTACAAAATACGAAAGTTTTGAATTTTCAAATATAGACGATGCTAAAAACTCTCCCTTAGCGCAACAACTGTTCCACCTCCCTTTTGTAAAGAAGGTGTACATTTCAGGCAACTTTGTTGCTGTGGAGCGTTATGATATTATTGAGTGGAGCGATGTTCAAACGGAAGTTGGAGAACAGATTGAAAACTACTTGAATGAAGGTGGTGCCGTTATTTTAAATGAAGATAAAAAGAAAAATCCTGTAACAGTGTATGCAGAAAGCACTCCAAACCCTGGGGTTCAAAAATTTGTAGCAAATAAAAGTTTAGTGTCTCAAACCTTTGAATTCACCTCTATAGAAGACGCAAAGTTATCTCCTTTTGCAACGGCACTCTTTCAGTTTCCATTTGTGAAGGCCGTTTTTATTGATAAAAATTATGTGTCGATCACAAAGTATGACATTGTAGAATGGGAAGCGATCACCCTTGAGTTAAGAGAATTTATGAAGTCCTATATTGAAGATGGCAAAGAAATGGTGTCCGCTGCAGCTGCACAGGTTCTAGAAAAAACAACGACTCAATTGGACGGTGCTTATGAATCCTTAGACGATACCTCAAAAGAGATTATAAATATTTTAGAAGAACACATCAAACCAGCAGTTGCTAGTGATGGTGGGAACATTTTATTTGAGTCTTACGATGCCGCAACAAAAACGGTGAAGGTCATTTTACAAGGCGCTTGTAGCGGATGTCCGTCCTCTACCTATACGCTCAAAAGTGGTATTGAAGCCATGCTAAAAGAAATGTTAGCAGGCAGAGTGGAAATTGTGGAAGCTATTAATGGATAAGAAGTTCTGAGACTTCTTTTCCAATCACGCTGCCAATGGCAACGCCCATGCCTCCCATTCGAACGCCACAATAGACGTGGTTTGAGAGCTGCTTTACAATCGGTTTTTTTTGAGATCCAACACCCATAATTCCCGACCAGCGGTGTTCTATTTCAAATTCCCTGTCGGGTAGGATTGTGTTTTTTAGCAGTGCTTCTAAAGCATTTTGAATTTGTTCGGTTTGAGAAAACGCTGTGGTATTTTCTGTTTTAAAATCTAAATTCCGACCGCCCCCTAATAAAATACGATTGTCGATATTTCTGAAATAATAATACCCACAATCTAAATGAAACGTCCCTTTAATTTGTAAGTTTTTTAAAGGCTTGGTAATTAAAACTTGGGCACGCGCTGGCTGCACATCTTCATTGATTAGTTGTTTAGCAAACCCATTTGTTGTTAAAATCAATTTTGAAGAAGAAAACTCAAAATGATTTGTTTTGATGTCTACTCTGTTAGACTGCTCACTATAGGTTTCCACAGTGCTATTATTTAAAATAATGACGCCCTGTTCCTGAACTTTTTTGATTAACGCTTGCATCATGTTCCCAGTATCTATTTGACCTTCAAACTGATTTCGTATGTAATTGTTTTGAACGCCTGCAAAATCAAAACTGTTAGAAACGTTTGAAAATACAGCGTCTTTGAAAATTGGTTTTAGAAGGCTATTGACTTCCTGCATTTTTTGTAAACAGCGATCATAAAGACTGCGGTCTTTTTCTAAAAACAATTCATAACCTCCCAACTGCTGATATGATAGTGCGGCATCTCCAAGGGTATGCCTCAAAAGTTGAAGTCCCTGATGACGTTGGTTGATAAGTTCCACAACTTCTTCTGTGGTATGAGATTCTAAATCTTGTAAAATTTCGCTCAAACTGCCAAAGCAGGCAAATCCAGCATTTTTAGTACTTGCCCCTTGAGGGAATAGTCCTTTTTCAAGAATGACTATTTTGGCATTTGGCACCTTTTTTTTAAGATGGAGTGCCGTACTTAAGCCCACAATTCCACTTCCAACAATTGTGTAGTCGACGTTGTTTAGCCACGTTTTTAGTTCCCAATAGGATAAATTCATGAGCTAAAATTACAATTTTTAATTGGAGTATTTTACACTGCGTTTAGAATAAAAAAAAACTCCGAATTAGATTCGGAGTTTATAATTTAAGCGTCTTCAGTAACTTTCATTGTGAAGTCTTCCATGAACTTAGTGGTATAATTACCTGCTATATAATCAGGATGATCCATCAACTGACGGTGAAATGGAATGGTTGTTTTTATCCCTTCAATTACAAATTCGTCTAACGCACGTTTCATTTTGCTAATCGCTTCTTCTCGTGTTTGAGCGGTCGTGATAAGTTTCGCTATCATAGAGTCATAATTTGGCGGAATACTATAGCCTGCATATACGTGTGTATCTAAACGAACGCCGTGACCACCAGGAGAATGTAAGGTTGTTATTTTACCCGGAGAGGGTCTGAAATCATTAAACGGATCTTCTGCATTGATACGACATTCAATCGAGTGTAACTTTGGCGTATAATTTTTTCCAGAAATCAACACTCCTGCTGCTACGGATATTTGCTCCCGTATCAAATCAAAATCGATCACTTGTTCTGTAATTGGATGCTCTACTTGGATACGCGTATTCATTTCCATGAAAAAGAAATTACGATGTTTATCCACTAAAAACTCAACTGTTCCAGCACCTTCATACTTGATATATTCAGAGGCCAATACAGCGGCATCACCCATCTTTTTTCTTAAGGCAGTCGTCATAAAAGGAGACGGCACTTCTTCTGTTAATTTTTGATGACGGCGTTGAATCGAGCAATCTCTCTCAGACAAATGACAGGCTTTTCCGTTAGAATCTCCTACAATTTGAATTTCGATATGTCTTGGCTCTTCAATGAGTTTTTCCATGTACATATCGTCGTTTCCAAACGCTGCTTTCGATTCTTGTCTGGCAGCATCCCAAGCCTCTTTAAGATTTTCTTTTTTCCAAACGGCGCGCATTCCTTTTCCACCACCTCCAGCAGAAGCTTTTAGCATCACAGGATACCCCGTTTCTTTGGCTACTTTGATACAGTCTTCAAAAGTTTCAATCACTCCTTCACTTCCGGGAACACAAGGAACACCAGCAGCTTTCATGGTTGCTTTGGCATTGGCTTTATCGCCCATGCGGTCAATCATATCTGGAGAGGCGCCAATAAATTTGATGCCGTGTTCTTCACAAATTTTAGAAAAACGTGCGTTTTCAGATAAAAATCCATAACCAGGATGAATTGCATCGGCATTGGTGATTTCTGCAGCGGCAATGATATTAGAAATTTTCAAATAGGATTCGCTACTGGCTGCAGGCCCAATACAAACAGCTTCATCTGCGAATTTTACATGCAGACTTTCAGAATCTGCAGTCGAATATACAGCAACTGTTTGGATGCCCATTTCTTTACACGTTCTTATAACTCTTAGAGCTATTTCGCCACGATTGGCTACTAGTATTTTTTTAAACATACCTTTTTACGCTTTAAAAATGTAAACTATTATTATGATGGATCTACTAAAAATAACGGTTGGTCAAATTCAACCGGAGTTGCGTCATCCACAAGGATTTTTACAATCTTACCAGAAATTTCTGACTCTATTTCGTTAAATAGTTTCATGGCTTCAATCACACAAAGCACATCGCCTTCTGAAATTGTTTGACCAACTTCTACAAATAATGGTTTGTCTGGAGAAGGTCTTCGGTAAAAAGTTCCAATAATTGGAGATTTTACTGTGATGTATTTTGAATCTTCCGATGCAGCTGTTGATGGAGCTGCCATCTGACCAGCTGCGATCTCTTGCGGCACTGCTGTTATAGCTGCTTGCTGCATTGGAACAGCAGTCTGTTGAACAACAGTAGTTACTGAGTCACCAGAACCTGTTTTGATGGTGATTTTGAAATCATCCATTTCTAATTTCACTTCACTTGTACCTGATTTGGCTACAAATTTGATTAAATTTTGAATTTCTTTTAAATCCATAATTACAGTTTTATTGTTTGGTTAGTTAGTTTATACATTTAGGAATTATACGCCCATTTTAGGTATATCGATCCCCAATTAAATCCGCCACCAAATGCAGCGAATATCAGATTATCTCCTTTTTTTAATTTTGATTCGTAATCACTTAATAACAATGGAAGGGTCCCAGAAGTTGTGTTGCCATATTTCTCAATATTCATCATCACTTTTTGAGGATCCAAATTGATTCTGTTTGCGGTAGCATCGATAATGCGTTTGTTCGCTTGATGCGCTACCAACCAATCAATCTTATCGTTGTCCAAATTGTTGCGTTCTAATATTTTTTCAGTAGCATCTGCCATGTTAAATACTGCATTTTTAAAGACTGTTTTTCCATCTTGAAATACGTACTGTGACTGGTCTTTCAATGATTCTTCTGTGATGGCATTGGCGGATCCGCCATGCGTGGCACGTAAAAATTCACGTCCCAAACCGTCACTTCTAAGGTATTCGTCCTGAACTCCAAAACCCTCTTCGTTAGGCTCAAAAAGAACGGCTCCTGCCCCATCTCCAAAGATGATGCACGTTGCTCGATCTTCGTAATTAATCATAGAAGAGTTTTTATCAGCTCCTATTAGCAGTACTTTTTTATACATTCCAGACTCTATGTAACGTGCCGCAACAGACATGCCGAATAAAAAACTGGAACATGCAGCGTCTAAGTCAAATGAAAAGGCATTGGTAGCCCCAATTTCAGATGCTGTATAAGCAGACGTTGAAGCCGCTTTCATGTCAGGAGTAGCGGTCGCAACAACCACAAGATCTATGGTGGTTGGGTCTAAATTATTTTTTTGGATAAGATCTTTAGCTGCTTGGATTGCTAAAAATGAGGTGCCTTTATTGGCTCCTTTTAGAATTCTACGTTCTTTAATTCCTGTTCTAGATGTGATCCACTCATCATTCGTATCAACCATCGTTTCAAGAATCGTGTTGGTTAATATGAAGTCTGGCACATAGCCCCCTACGGCGGTTATTGCTGCTGAGATATTGGTCATAAATTCTATTTTAACTTGGTGATTTTCAACGGAATTATGTCGAAAACAACCAAAAACGAGTCAAAAATAACCTTTTTTGGTTAAAAAAGATTAAAAAAACAGTTTTTTTGCGTTTTTAAATGAAATCTTATGAAACAAAAAAAACGCTCTAAAAGAGCGTTTTTTTAATACGTATGTAAATCTAACTAAGCTGCGTTTTCTTCCGCTGCTGTAGTATCTACTAAGACTTGTCCTCTGTAGTACAATTTCCCTTCATGCCAATGCGCTCTGTGGTATAAGTGCGCTTCGCCAGTTGTTGGGCATGTTGCTATTTGAGGCGTTGTTGCCTTGTAATGGGTACGTCTTTTATCTCTTCTTGTTCTGGAGATTTTTCTTTTAGGATGTGCCATTTTCTATATTATTTATCCGTTAGTAATTTTTTTAATGTGTCCCAACGAGGATCAATATCTTCTTGTTGAGGTTTATTTTCTAAGCTTTGTGGGCTTAATTTTTCAAGTCTTTCGAGTATTTCTGAGTCTAAAGTTCCATCTTCTACTCCCGGATGAATCCGTTTTTGAGGAAAGGACAAAACAATTAATTCGTAGATGTGGTGTGCAACGTTAATTTCGTATTCGGCATGCGGGATAATTAAAATCGCCTCATGTTCGTTATTATACTCATTTCCAAACTGAACAACTAGATCAAAGCTGGTGTTAACCGCCTGGTCAAAAGGTTCGTTTGTTAGGTCACAATTTACGTTAATCGTTCCTTCTGCTAAAAATTTCAACTCTAAAAAGGTTGATTTTTTTTCAAGGTTTAGAACAATTTTAACGTTTACATCGTTAAACTCATCATATTCAAAATGCTCAAAGAACTTATTATCAATTTCGTACTCGTAAACGTGCTTACCAAGCTTTAGCCCTACAAACTGTATGTCAAATGCTTTTAGTGGCTTCATGGTCTCGCATATTTGAGCCCGCAAATATATAAAATTTTATTTAGGCGAACGGCAAAGCGTGGGTTTTTTTATTTAACGCTTTTTTGGTTGTCTCAATAATGGATTTGAAGTGAGGCTTTGATTCATTTTTCGATTTCTAAAAATTGCCATCCCCGAAAAGATAGCTTCTTTAAAAGAGGTGATATCTGCCTCGCCTTTTCCTGCAATTTCATAGGCCGTCCCATGATCTGGTGAGGTGCGAACTTTATTGAGTCCCGCCGTGAAATTAACCCCATTTCCAAACGCTAAGGTTTTAAAAGGAATCAATCCTTGGTCGTGATAGGTGGCCACAATCGCATCAAAGTTTTTATAGTTTTTAGAACCAAAAAAACTATCAGCCGAATAGGGACCATACACAAGCTTCCCTGTTTTTTTGATGGTTTCCAGTGCAGGACGTAAAACCGTGTCGTCTTCAGAGCCAATCACCCCATTATCTCCTGTATGTGGATTGATCCCTAACACCGCTATACGTGGCATTCGGATGCTAAAATCCTGAACTAAGGATTTGTATATAATTGAAATTTTCTTTTCTATAAGCTCGGCTGTAATTTGATTTGAAACTTCACTTACAGGAACGTGATCTGTTAACAAACCAACTTTAAGATCGTCGGATACCATAAACATCAAACTATCGCCTTGGAGTTCTTGGGCTAAATAATCTGTGTGACCCGGAAATTTAAAAGCGTCCGATTGAATGTTATGCTTGTTAATTGGCGCGGTGACCAAGACGTCAATCTGATCATTTTTAAGATCTTCAACGGCCGCTTGAAGCGATTTTATGGCATAACCACCAATTTTAGGGTCTTCTTCACCGAAATTGATTTGAACATCTTCATGCCAAACGGATACCACATTTACTTTGGAGTCCACTGCTTGACTTGCCTTTTGAATTTTATTAAAATCCAGTGGGCTCTGAAAGTGTCTTTTGAGAAATGCGACTGTTTTCACAGAAGCGTATATAATAGGAGTACAAAATTCAAGCATACGATTGTCTTCAAAAGTCTTGATGACCAACTCGCCTCCGATACCATTTAAATCTCCTATAGAAATTCCAATTTTTATTTTTTCTTCTTTTTCCATTAAAAGTGACGTGTATGTTTGTAATTTTGAATTTACAAATTTAACGAATTAAAAGTATGTTTACGGGAATTATTGAAGATTTAGGGATTGTAAAAAATTTAGTGAAGGAGAATGACAACTTACACTTAACAATTGAGAGTGTGTTGGCACCAGAATTGAAAATCGATCAAAGTGTGTCCCATAACGGGGTGTGCCTGACTGTGATAGCCTTGACTGAAAATAGTTATACTGTGACGGCAATCAAAGAAACTTTAGACAAAACAAACCTCAACGTTTTAGAAATTGGAGTGGCTGTAAACTTAGAACGCGGATTGAAACTTGGCGCACGTTTGGACGGTCACATGGTTCAAGGGCATGTCGATCAGATTGGAACCTGTACCAGTGTCGAAACTCAAAATGGAAGCTGGGTGTATTCGTTTCAATACGATGCTTCTTTAGGAAATCTGACAATTGAAAAAGGCTCGGTTACTGTCAACGGCGTGAGCTTGACCGTTGTAAATTCTAAAGAGGATGGCTTTAGCGTGGCAATCATTCCTTATACCTATGAGCATACTAATTTCAATGGTTTTGAAGTAGGGACGGTTGTGAATTTAGAATTTGATGTGATCGGAAAATATGTCGCTCGCCTGCATAATGCGCGCTAATTTATTTAAGGAGCTTTTTATTCTGAACTTGGAGTAATTGTTTGATGTCTGACAATAACTGAATATCTGCAGGGGTGGGAACTGTTGCGTCTTTGACATCGTCTGCCTTTGTTTTGAGCTTGTTAATGAACTTTACAACAATAAAAATGGTAAACCCAACGATTAGAAAATCGAGAATGGTTTCGGCAAACAAGCCATAATCCAAAGACACTTGACTGGTGGTTTCTGTGGCGGATCTTAGAATGAGTTTCTTTTCTTGAAAATTAATTCCATTTGACAAAAGTGACAAAGGGGGTAAAATGATGTTTTTTACCAAAACATTAATCACGGCATTGAAGGACGCCCCAATAATAATTCCGATGGCCATATCAATCATATTTCCTTTAACCGCAAAATCTTTAAATTCTTTAAATAGTTTCATTCTAATTGTTTTGTTATAGGGTTTAATTACTGGTTTTTAATTCCTTAACAGCAGTCGTAAATACGAGTACTAGTCCGTTAGGGTTTTATGTTCTATCAGCTTTATAGCCAATCTCTTTTCGAGCTTGTTCTTCTGGTTTAGAAAATAATCGCTGAAGCACTTCATAAATCTCACTAAATTGTTCGTTGTTGCGAGATTCCATTTCATTGATTTTATACATGATGTCATCATAGTTATTCGCCAGTTTTCGCAGTTGCACAAAAGTTTCTATGATCTGTACACTCATTTTCACAGCTAGCTCACTATTTAATACACTTGACAACATGAGGATGCCGTGTTCTGTGAAAACCTTTGGAGAAACCGGGGAGAACTTTAATTTCTTAAGGTGGTCGCAATTTGCGACTAGCTGATTCTTTTCTTCTTTTGTCAGTTCAAACATAAAATTAAAAGGAAAACGATTCCTATTTCTTTTTACTTGTTCATTCAAGCGTTTTGTCGTTACACCATAAAGTTCAGCAATGTCACTATCGATCATCACTTTTTGACCTCTAATAACATATATCTTATTGATGATTACTTCATCTGGTATGGTGATTTTCTTGTTCATCGCATTAAATTTGGTAGGTAAATTTACGGTTTAATTTTTAAGATGGCAATTTGGATTCTTAAAGAATTTATGAAGCAAGTTATTTACGTTGTGGGATACGTTTGCAAATTCTTTTTTTTAAATAATAGTGTAGGATTGCTGTCGTATTTATGTTCTATCCGCTTTATAACCAATCTCTTTTCGAGGTTTTTCCTTGGATTTCTTATCCGTTAATTCGTCAAGGTAATTAAACACTAATTCTATGTTTTTGGAGTGGTTTGAAAGCTTCTTTTTTATTTCTTCAATTTCAAGTTTCACACTTAAATTATCTGTTAGCATTTCTCTTATCTTGGCAAACACTCTTATAATTTGAATATTAACCCTTATTGCTGTTGAACTATTTAAAACGCTTGATAACATGGCGACACCCTGTTCTGTAAAAACTAATGGAGCGTATCTATTCCCTCCCCAACTTGAGGTGCCAAATCGGCTCTTCAAGTTATCGAATTCCTCTTTTGTCAACTCAAACATAAAATCTTCAGGAAAACGTTCGCTATTTCTACGCACTTGTCTTTTAAGTTGCTTTGTTTCTACTTGATAAAGTTCTGCTAAATCTTTATCTAGCATCACTTTTTGGTTTCTAATCAAATAGATTTTACTAGTAATTACTTCATCTGGAATCGTGATTTTTTCATTCATTATTCTAAATTTAGTAGGTAAATTTACTATTTAATTTTTAGGGTGCCATAAAAATTAAGTACAAAAAAACCTCCCAATAAAATATTAGGAGGCTTGATACTATAAAGTTCAGTACTGCTTATTTTGCGTAACTAAATACTTTTGTTTCACGATCCATCCCTCCAATATACGTTAAGATTTCATCGCTGTGAGAATCGATTACTGACCAGAATTTTTTATCATCATCGGTCATTGGACCTCCTAAATTAGCTTCTTCGTAAGCTGCAAAGTCAGACCAAGTATTATAAACTTGGTACGTATGCCAGCTTGCTCCTGAACCGTAAAAGTGACGACTTGCATAGGCTGCTACTGCAAGACCACTATCATTCAACGTCTTTAAACTTCCGTTTTTGACTCCGTCAGCAAAGACACCGTTTCCACCCCATTTAGTATTGTAAGTGCTTACAACTACCACTTTTTTGGTGCTCCAGTCTAAACCTTCAGTTTCGAAAGACATATCTTCTAAACCTTTACTTTGTCTGATTTGATCAGAGTGGCCATGCACATACATCGCAACATAACTTTGGTATTCTGTCATAAGCGCTTCTTTTGCTGCGTCGTCTAGTTTCATAGCATCCACGTTGGCTTCCATGGCGGCATTTGCAAGAGCAGAATCGTTTACTAAGTCTTGTTCGTTTGCATAAAAATCGTATGTAGCAAAGGTGTAATCGCCTGCAAATGCATGTGCAAACATTCCAGCTCCTGTAAGGGTTCTGTCCTCAGACATTGAAAGGTTTGTGAATTTTTCATGCAATTCTAAAAACGACTCAGAGTCTTGTCTTGGTACAGATATATAGGTAATGTTAACGACTTGTGCCGTTACTGCAAATCCTACGGTTAAAAATAATGCGGTAATAAAATTTTTCATAATTGTTATATTTAGTTAATGTTGGTGTTTGTTATTATTTTTTGATTGTTTTCTTAAACTGATTCCATTGCGTCACTTTTCCGTTAACAATGTGGTAGTACTCGTAGTACACTTCTGAATCAATGTCAGAATCTGGATCTGTGTTTTCAGTTGTAAACTGCGCATTTACCCAGTCGCCAGAATCCATCGTCGTTTCTTCCGACCCATCATCTGTAAGTGTTAATGCAAACGCATAGTTTGTAACCCATTGATTGTTGCCACCTGTTTCAGATTCCGCAGCATCGTTTTTGATTTTATCCACAAATTCTTGAGGGCTTGTTGCTACAAATCCATCGTCAAAACTAAGAGAGGCTTCGTCCGCAATAAAAGTTTTCATTAACTCATAATCACGTTTTCCCCAAGCAGCATCCAGTTGATTAAAAACATCTACAGCAGCAGCAGATCCCATTTTTACTTGGTAATCCGTTCCTGTTAAAAATCCATTTGTAGGGACATCGCAAGGAGGTGTCTCAGGACAAGGCGTTGTTTCAGCGCAAGACGTAAAAACGAGTGTGAAAATTAATCCTAAAATCGTAAGTGTATTTTTCATAAATTTAATAAATTGGTTAGCTCCAAATTTACTCTTATTAATTGTAAAATACAAGCTAATATGTCGTTGATGAAGTTCTAGATATAACTTTTCACTCGTTTATCACAATGGGTGCACGTAAAATTATAATTACTTTTTTTATAATAAATTCGCTAAGAATAGCTCTTTTAGGTCGCTTAGAGTCATTGGGGAAAAGATCAAACGGTTTACTCGTTTAGAAACTCTGGAGCTATTGATGTCTTTTAAGCGTACAGGCTCTATAACCAAGCTACAGAAAGTTATGGGAAATCAATATAAACGTAAGTTTTAACTTACTTGAGAGGGCTTGAACTCCCTGAATTAAAGGAGGAGGATATGACTGTGGCTTGTTTAAGTCGTGTAAATTAGTTGTGTTTTGCAATAAGAAAAATATTTGTGGTATATTGGTACTATAATTAAAAATCATAAAATGAAAAAATTACTATTTATTTTACTATTAGTTGGATTGCATTCAACTG
>TARA_B110001469_G_scaffold127723_1_pt1 | contig 12164 bp, 12 predicted proteins | sample TARA_B110001469 | Tara Oceans TARA_B110001469 (sample SAMEA4397034) | marine metagenome | biome: Polar Biome; feature: [SRF] surface water layer (ENVO:00010504); material: water (ENVO:00002006), including particulate matter (ENVO:01000060) such as... | depth 5 m
AGAAAATGAAAAATATATTTATGATCTATTTAAAATTATGACTGAAAATGAACGATTGAATATTTTATCATATGAATTTGATGTTTTATGGGAAAATTTATGGATGAATAAAAATTTAAAAAAATTTCATAATGAATACAATAATTCTAAAAAGAAATTCAATATTCTTAAAAAAGGGGTTGTTATTAATGATGAAACGATATCTTTAAATAGCATACATAGTATTGTTGAGGTTTTATATCAGGAACCTGAATGGGGGTTTCCAAAAGGAAGACGTAATCTTAAAGAAGGTGATTTAGATTGTGCTAAACGTGAATTTGAAGAAGAATCCGGTTATCGAAAATATGAATATGATATTGATAGTTCTATAGAACCTGTTGACGAATTATTTTCTGGTACAAATAATATTCGTTACAAACATATTTATTATATCGCTAAATCAAAAAAAGATATTAATTTATATATTAATAAAGAAAACTTTAACCAAGTTACCGAAATAAGTAATATAAGGTGGTTTAGTTATAGCGATGCGTCAAACATTATTAGAAATTATAACCAAGAAAAAAAAGATGTGTTACGATTTATTAATGAACAATTATTAAAAAAAATATTAGTAAATAATAATGACATCTAAAATTATATGGTTGATAATTATAGTAATATTGCTTATAATAGTTACTACATCAAATAAAACAAAAGAACAATTTGATTCTCCAAAAAGCGATAACATATTTTCTAGAGTTGACCCAACCAACCCAACCTGTTTAGCTAAATGTATTTTAGAAAATGGGGCTACCATAGATTTTTGTAAACCATTATTTAATTGGAATGAAAAGAATTCTCATCATGGATTTTGTCATACTGCGAATGACAAAACGTTTCCATTCGTATGTGATTCTAAACAATGTAAAGATAATTGTGGTGACTTATCTAACGCTGAAATTGAAGATTTAGCAGAACAAGAACCAGAAAAGAAACCGGTACATAAGGGTCTTAAACATACATTACTTCATATTGATCCTACAAAGGATTATTCGCGATGCGTTAATACTAAATATGGATGTGTTGAACAAAAATTGAATCATTTATCACAAGGATGTACACTTTATACAGCAGGTTGTAGAGAATGTATAAAAAATTACTATAATAATATAGAAACCTTATGGAAAAACTCTGTAGTACCGGCTATAGATTTACACGATGAATGCCCTAATACAACAAATTAATATACATAATAATCTTCTTAATAAATTTCAATAGCTATAATTGTTATAAATTAAAAAAAATTTATTTTGTATTATTAATGATAATACTATTATATTTAATTTTAGTTTTTATAGTATTTATAATACTAAAAAATTTTATCTTTAAAAATAAAACAGAACAATTTTCAGTTGTGAATGAACGTTCGGCTACATCGCTCGATGATTTCAATGATATTTTAGATAATTTTATTGAAATTGTGAATAATCCAGAATCACAAAATCTAAATTCTGAAAATGAAGTAACCGTAACTATTATGGAAGTTTTAAAAAAAATTGCAATAACCCAATTCGAAGCAACTACACAACCGGAAGCAAATACACAACCTGAAGCAATTACACAACCTAACGCAATTACACAACCTAACGCAATTACACAACCTAACGCAACTACACAACCTGAAGCAATTACACAAATTGTAACTAAAAAAGTTATTGAACTACCCGAAGAATTTATACAAGAAATAGAACGTATAGCAGAACAAATAGTGAATGAACTTACTAACAATCCTACGGCAATTGACGTTGAAAAACAAAAAGAGACGGCTTTAAAACAAATATCTGAATTAGTAAAAGAAGAAATTTCAAAAGCTACAACTAGTGCTAGTATTACTAAACCAATACAACCAAATAAAACAATTAAAGCAGACGAAGAATGCTGTGATGTGAAAATAGTACCTAAAGAATTAGATAGTATAAATAAATGTATTTTACAACATTTAGATAATAATGGAAAAGACGATGGTGATTTCACTTATAATTGGAAAGATAGTGATACATCTTCTTGTAGTTTACCTCATAAAATATTAAGTAAAACATCAAATTGTTCTGGAGTAAATAATATATTTCATCATGAATTAGAAAACGTTAATAAAAATTACACATACTATAAACATTTTAATACATTGTCAGATTTAATGAATGATGTTGGTGGATGTGTTTCTTCTAAACCAAATGATTTATTATTAATTCAATATGCTAATAATGGATGTTATACTGAAACAGATAGTCCAAGTAATAATTGTAAATGGTTAGAAAAACTAATTAATTCTGATTTGGAAAAACCAGAGTGAAATAGTTACTACTAATTCATCTATTTAAGTATAATAAATTAATTTATAACATCTATATTTGTAGTTAAATATATACTTTAAATTAATTTGTAACATTTTTTTTTTTTTATATAATTAATATTTAATGAATAAAAAACTAATTTTATTAGGTATAATTGTATTAATAATAATTTTGTTAGGATGTATATTTATAACAAATGAAGGTTTCGTAAGTAACCAAAATGATCAAGATAATAAATGTTCAAAAAGTAAATGTTCAAAAATTATAGATAATGAAAAATGTAAAGAAGATACCGAGTGTAAATGGAAGAATAACAAATGTTTAGATAATACATGTATACAAAGCGAGTGTTCACTAATTCATAATAACGCGAAATGTAATGAAGATACCGAATGTAAATGGGATACCGCTGATAAAATGTGTAAAAAATCTAAACAGGGTAACAAAGATAGCAATTGTAATAAAATTACAATAAAAAAATCCGATAAAAGTATTGAAGAAAAATCAATTAATACGGTTTGTCCAACAGACCCTAAATGTGTAGCAACTTGCATCGATGATCATACCTGGATTAATGATGAAACCCAATCAAATATATTTACCAATAAATTAGAAAATTATGATGGGGATATGAATAACAGTACTCTAAAATCACCAGACGACGCACATTTAATTACATCATCTCGTTGTATGGAATGTATTAAAAATTTTTTCCCGGTTGTATCTCTTATAAAGAATCACAGTTGCGATTCGTTATAAGAGATATTATAAATTTATTTCTTATTAATAGATATGTTATATATTTATTTAGCATTATTAAGTGCTTTTGGATTTAGTATATCAGATTTATGTTCAAAATATTTATTTGACAATAATGTTAGCAATCTACAATTTATATTTTGGGGACATGGTATCCTTTATATAATTTTAACAATTTTAGCAGTAATCGTTTCATCATATGTATCAATTGGATATTTTACAAATAATAAAAAGTATTTAGATGTATTTAAATTTCCATCAGGTAATAAAGGATGTATAATTATTTTAGCAACTATAGCGTCCTTTTTAGCATTATTATCACTTCTTTACTCTTTTAAAATATCTATAAATATCGCATACACCTCAGCTATAGTGAGTACGGTAAGTTTAATAACATTAATAATTAACCGTATAGTGTTTAAAAAGGAAATAAAACTATATGGATTATTCGGAATAATGTTAATTATATCAGGTGTTTATTGTATAAGTCAAACTCAAAATTAATTTTTTTGTTTTAATATATTAATGATTCAAAAATATGTATTAGTGTTCATACTAATAATAATAGTAATAGTATTATTTTTAAAAAGTTTAAATGTTGAACATTTTGGCATTGAATTGAACGGTTGTTCAAATCTTAACACAACAGTAAATTATTGGAATAATGATGATGGAGTGGAACGTGATATTCATATAGTTGATCCAAGAGACCCTTGTTGTATAAAATCGTGTATTAATGATTTTACAAACGTAGATTGTAACACACATAGTGTCGATTTTGATAGTGGTATTAGTGCAACACCACAAATGTGTCATGAAACTAACAATGATGGTAATGGAAAAGAAGGCGAATTAAGACCGGAATTTAAAAATAAAAATATTCATTATTTTTTGACTTCAGGTTGTTATAGTTGTATTAAAAATTTTAAAGGTGGGGTTGATTTATTAGCAAATCCAGATAACGATCCTAATTGTAAAAAAACTACACAAGCATAATTAAAAATGAACATTCTTTTAAATAAAACTATTACTTTTTAGTAACTTATTTTAAATAAAATAAATATATTTAAAATCTTATATATTTAAATATGAATTCAATGAGTAGAACTACAAGCGCGGTATCTAAAGTATTTAATTGGATAAAACCAACTTATGGGAAAGGTTCATGGATATATTCTAAAGAACACCCACAGAGATTCCTTGATTTTACATCAGGTATTGGTGCACTTTCATTAGGTCATTGTCATGATGCTATATCATCTAAAGTTATAGAACAAACTGAGACATTGGTACATAGTGCTCAACAGGTATATGGAAGACATTCTGCTGTAGACGAGTTGCTTACAAATTTTGAGCATATAATTCCAGAGAAAACGTTACATAATTATTTTTTCACACCAAGTGGGTCTGAAGCCACCGACAATGCTGTTAAAATAGCAAAACGTTATACTAATAGACAAAATATTGTTGCAGTAAAATCCGGATTTCATGGACGTACCTTAGGTGCCTTATCGCTAACAAGTTCAAATATATTTTGTAAAGATAAAGTAGGTGCTTTGATACCAAATGTATATTATTCAGAGCCTAATATAGAATCCTTTTTGGAAATATTCGAAAAATTCTGTTCTCCAGATAATACCGCTGGATTTATTTTTGAATCTGTACAAGGTGAAGGAGGCGTTTACAGTCTACCTGCAGAGTTTCTTAAACCAGCAACAGATTTTTGTAAAGAAAACGGGATATTAGTTATTGCCGATGAAATTCAATGTGGGGTTGCAAGAACAGGTCATATGTGGAATGTGTTTAGTAAAGACATAACACCAGATATGATGGTATTTGGAAAAGGTATAGCTAATGGGTACCCTCTGGCTGGTATAGTATCTACTACAGAGATAATGGATAATATTGGTGAAAATTTTTTGGGTGGTACCTATGGTTCAAATGCGGTTGTTTGTGCTGCTGGTACCGCAACAATTCAAACTCTTTTGCAAGAAAATATTGTTAATAATGTTAAACAAAAAGAGTTATATTTTCGTAAACACTTATCAAAATTAGCAGGAATAAAATCATTCAACTGTCATGGATTAATGATTGTACTAGAACCATTTGATGCAATTGATATTGATATTTTATTACAAGAATTGGCCAAAGAAGGTGTATGTGTTCTCAAATGTGGTAGTCGTGGACAATATGTTCGTATATTACCACCTTTAAATGTATCATATGATGAAATTGATTATTTTATCGAAAAATACAATATAGTATTAAATAAGCTATAAATTTATTTTTTATTTTTTATAGCATTATATTAATGGATAAGAAAAGCAAAAAACAAGGAAAAAAAGTTGCTTACACTAAAAAAAAAACATATGAACAGCATGTTCAAAATTATTTAGAAGAATTACAAAAACAATCACTTTCGAATGATGAATTATTTGATAAATCAAAAGAATTGCTTGTTGAAAAAAGCAAAGCAATATCTTCTAATGCATCATTAAATAATGTTCAAATATTATCTGAACAATATGAGGCGGTCATTTTAGAAATTGATAATCGCAATTTATATAGTCATACATCTAGTGATATAGATTCTCCTAACTATACATTCTATCCCGATTATGGTAATACAAATTTTAATAAACATATATTAGAAAAGAAGGAATTTTATATACATAAAGCAACTAAACGAGAGGGTCAAGAACCCGCAGCAATAGAAGGAATATCAAAAAAAATATGCGACCCATTATTTGATTCTGTAACTGGAGAACGTGTAACTGATAACTCTAAAATTATGTTTAACTTAACAAATAGTCAAAAGTTTTTAAAAACATTTATGTCACCGACAACACCATATAATTCATTGTTAATATATCATGGAACTGGTGTTGGAAAGACATGTACCAGTATTGCTATTGCTGAACAATATAGTGAAGAATTGAAATCACAAGGAAAAAAAATTATAATTTTGCTTAATCAGAGCATCAAAGAAAATTTTATAAAAAATATTTTCAATATTCAAAAACTAAGAGCAAATATGCCTTACTATCAGTGTACTGGTACTGACTATTTAAAGTATATACCAGATTATAAAAAAATGAGCATTGATGAAATTCAAAAACGTATTCTTAAAATTATAAAAGGAAAATATGAGTTTTATGGGTATCAAAAGTTTGCTAACATTATAACTACATTAGAAAATAAAATTAATGATACCTATAGTAAATCTATCGCTACAAAAATTTTTGAAAAGAAAGTAAAAGAAATGTTCTCTAATACAGTATTTATAATAGATGAAGCACATAATATTAAAGAGGGAGACCATATGAAAGTGTTACCGCCTATTTTAGATAAGGTGGTATCATTAGCTGATAATATGAAATTATTATTACTTACTGCGACACCTATGTTTGATAATGCCACCGAAATTATTTGGCTGATTAATTTGTTATTAACAAATGATAATAGACCAAAATTGGATATTAATGATTACTTTGACACAAATGGACAAATGCTAAACGATTCCGAAAGTATAACTAAATTTAAGATGAAAACCCGCGGTCTTGTATCCTATGTTAGAGGTGAAAATCCCTACAGATTTCCAGATAGATTATATCCAACTGGACCAGATATATTAACTGCATCAATGCTACCTAAAAATGATATAAATGGAGATATTATTGAAACAACTGACAGAATTAAGGAATTAGTATTAGTTGATTGTAAAATGACAGACTTGCAACAGACAGTGTATAATAAAATGATTGAATCTAATGAGGGGTTTGGAGCGTTTAAACAACCTGGTATTATGTGCTCTAATATTGTATTTCCAACATTAAGTAATATTCGTGATATGTCTTCGTCCCCGTCTTCATCAGCAAAGTTTCCGCCGTCAACTAATAATCGTATATTTAATATTAACAATTATATAGGAGATTCTGGGTTTGATAATGTTGCTGAAAAAGCAAAAAAGAGTGATAGAGTTATTTTTAATATTAAAAATAACATTTTTACAACAGACATGCTTTCTAAATATTCAACCAAAATTCATAAAATGATAGAAATTATAAAAAAGAGTGAGGGTGTTATATTTATATATTCTCAATTTATAAATAGTGGTGTGATACCTATAGCATTGGCATTAGAACATGCTGGGTATTCTAAATATGGAGGTTCATTATTGGAAAAAGAAAAACGTCCAAACTTGGGTAAATATATAATTATTTCAGGAGCACGTGATTTATCAAAACATGCTTATCGTAACTATTTAAAAATAGAAAATGATAATAAGGATGGTAAAAAGGTTAAAATTATTATTGGCAGCGAAACCGCAAGTGAAGGTTTAGATTTTAGATTTATACGGAGTGTTCATATATTAGAACCATGGTTTCATTTAAATAAATTAGACCAAGTTATAGGACGAGGCATACGTAATTGTTCGCATATAGATTTACCATTAGAGAAACGAAATGTCACTGTTTATTTTTATACCGCAAACAGTTCTAATAAAAAATTAAAGGATAGGGAATCATTAGATGTTTCTATTTATCGTGAAGCCGAAAAAAAAGCACAAAATATGGCAACTGTAGAGCATGTTTTAAAAACAAATTCGGTAGATTGTTCTATTAATAAAAATAATAATGTGTTTTATAATGACGTAGATAATAGCAGAAGATGTAATTATAAAAAATGCGAATATAAATGCGATAATATAGATAATGATGAATTAAATGAGGCACAATTAAATTACGATACCGTTAATTTTAAAGTTTTAAAAGATATAATAGATGATGTAGTTAAGATTTTAAAAGTTGGAAATAATGTAGACCCACCACTTTTTACAAAAGATACTATATTTACATTAGATAAAATAATTAATTATGTCAATAAAGATACTTTAGGAATATTACTTGGATTACATAAATTAATATTAGGTAGAGAACATATTGTAGATAGGTATGGTCGTAATTGCTATCTTGAATATAAAAATGGATTATATGTATTGGTACCACAATATATGTCTAAAACAATGTTTACACAATATGATTTACGGATTACACCATACAAACGAACTAAAAAAATTAAAGTCACACAAGATGTACTTGAAACAATTTCAGATATTAGTAATCAAACACAAAAACGTAATAATGTGTATAGACAAAATACTTTAGATGAACGTTACACTGTAGATAAAGAAAAATCTCTAGTTAAACGTAAAACCACAAAAAAAACAACTTCAACTAATACAGTTACAAACCCACAAGTAACAATTAAAATTTCAGTAAGCGACTATGCGAATACAGTTGAATTTGAAAAGAAATTGAATAAATCCTACCAACAAATATTAAAAGATATTAAAAAATATAGTTCAACTGAATATATAATAAAAAATATTAAAGATAATAAATCGAAAGACATTTATGATGAGAAGGAGTTAATAAAACTATTTGAACAAACACAATACAGATATTTTGATTATTTAGAACCAAATAATAAAAGTGTTTTTTGTGAAATATTAATTAAAAAGTTTTTTAAAAATATTTCAGAACTAACAGATTATGAAAAGAAAATGGTTGTTGGTATAAATTCGTTATATAATATTATGACATACAATGATGTTTATTATAAAGATGTTATGTTTAAAGGTAATTTAAAAGACATATGGGGGTATAAATTAGCAACAACTTCTAAAACAATAAATTATTATAAATATAATAAAGAAATGAATGCATTTAAGTTAGCATCAGCTGAAGAAGTCAAAAATATTAACAAATCTTTCAAAAAACGACAACAGGAATCTCCAATTGACCCATATTTATTAGTAGGATATGTAGAATTAAAAATGCCTCAAAAAAAAATGATTTTTAAAATTAGAGATAAACGGTCGGAAGGTAAAAAAGGTACCCAACTTAAAACTGGTAGTATATGTAATAATGATGGTATGAAAAAAAATACAATCATAGACTATATTAGATATTTATTTTCGATGCCTGAATATGATTTTATTTATAAAGATGTGAATAAAAAAGATTTACCTAACAAATCATTACTATGTTTACAATTAGAAACATATTTAAGATATTTTGATAGCGATAAAAGTACGCAAGGTTATTTCTATAATTATGAACAAATCCTTGAACATAAATTAACAGAAAAAAAAATTGATTAAATATATGTATCTTTATTTAAAAAAAACATATATTATTATTTATAATGGATGAATTATTTGTTCCCGTAAAGAGTGAAACTTCGGTTACAATTGAACCAAAAGATTTAAATAACCGAATTGATAGTAAAATTTTACAAATTATAAAGAGTAAAGTAGAAGGTAAATGTACAAAAGATGGATTTGTAAAGGAAAAAAGTATAAAACTTTTAAATCGTAGTTTAGGACATGGACAAGCTAGCACATTTAATGGATTTACAGTATTTCATATAGAATATAGTATGGAAATATGTAATCCGTTAGAAGGAGCTATTATGGAAGTTCAAGCAATAAATATAAATAAAATGGGTATTTTGGCGGGAATTCCTTATCAGGAAAAGTCTCCACTAAATATAATGTTAGCAAAACAACATCATGTAGATAATGAAATTTTTGATGCTATAAATGTAGATGATATATTTAAAGTAAGAGTTGTTGGAAAACGATATGAATATGGAGATACACAAATATCAATTATTGCTGTGTTGGAAAATGTATATTCTGAATTTAAGCAAAACTAGCAGTAGTATGCGATTGCTCCTTTATTCGCTAATTTATCTGCCATATCATTACCATACCATAATAACCATTTTGTTGAATTTTTAGGATATGGTTCAGGCATATGTGAATTTATATGAACGAATTTTATTCTATATAGTTGACAATAATTAAATATTTTTTTTATTATTTCTAAATTCTTTATGGAATTATTCTTTTTATTCTTTTTATTCTTTTTTTTCCATCCAGCTGCTTTCCAACCATAAGCCCATTGCGTAACTGATTTAATGGAATATTCACTATCAGAATATATAACTATTGGTGGCCATTGTGAAGGTTCACTCTGTTTTACTATAGGTATTAGCACTTCTATTGCTAGTAAAATTGCTAATAATTCTGCTACATTATTAGTAGCAGTAGTTACATTAAATTCAGGATAGTCTATAATAAATTTATTGCAGTTAATCGAAATATTTGATTGTTCTCCAGGGAAAAAAACACCAATACCACCTTTAATATTTTTTTTACCATTATTAATAGCTGAACCATCAGTAAATGCTTCTAATTTTATTGATGTATTATAGTTTGAATTATTTTTTAATATAGGTGGTTCCTTTAAACCAGTATATGATTTGGTTGTACAACTGGTATTGGCATTGGTACCAAAATAATCACGAATATCTTTAGACATTTATATTAATATATAAATTTACTACCACTATTTCTTTATATATTAAATTGTATTTATGTTACTATATGCGTACCTTATAATCTGATATAAATGATATCTTAATTCATAATTTTATATTTGTATAATCAATTATTAATCTAATTATAAATGATATATTCGTCTTTAAGAAACAAGTTCATATTATAATATTTATTTATAACTAAATTATAATGTTATATTGGGTATTTGATTTAGATTTTACATTATATCAATTTCCATATGGAACTTCATTTTCATATAAAAAATTAAATAATGATAGTCAATTACGATATTTGTTACGAAAATTACCTAGTCATCGTTTGATGTTTACTAATGGGACAATATTTCACGCAGATACATGTATAGAAAAAATGAATTTAAAAAATTGTTTTCATAATGTTATTGCTAGAGATAGCATTCAAGATTTAAAACCAAATACAACTGCCTATCAGAAATTTGAAGTATTAAATAATATTAATAGAGACGATAGATGTGTATTTTTTGAAGATACTGTCGACAATTTAATCGTAGCTAAAGACAGAGGATGGATAACTGTTTTAATTAATCCAAATAACAAAACAGTTCATGAAAGTATAGATTTTCAATTTCCAAATATCTATGTAGCTTTAAATTATTTTAATACTGCTATAGATACCCATTTATCAAATTAGGTAATAAAATATAAAATATAAAATATAAAATATAAACAAACCAATTTAATACTCTTATACTCTTTTATATTGGGTTAAATCGAAACTGTTAAGCAATTTACTACTACTTGATTGAACTAAATTATTTACTTTTCCTCCTACGTTAGTATTCCATTTATCATCAATTACTTTAATATTAAATGGTCCTTTGTTTCTTTCATGCGCGGAATTATACCAGTTTACACCAGGCATTGGGATATAATTATTACCAAGTCTGTTATCACCAGGATATTGTTCTGATGCCCCTGGTGGTGGCGCAGGGTCAGCATTTTTAACTAAATATTGCATATAATAAGCAGTAGTCGGTGGTACCGCTATAGGCATCCAAGGAGCATTATTTTGTGGTCCACAATATAATCCACCATTAATAGGTGGATTAGCAACTGTTGAATCAGCGCTTTCGGCTCGTAAATAGGGGTGGACATCAGATTTAATATCAACTGGATAATCATTATTGACATAATATTCAAGACATTGTTTATTATCACTACTCATTTATAAATATATAAACTATTTTATTTTTAGTAAAGATTATTTATTACTATGTTAGATACTATGTATAAATTCATAAATTATTTTATATGTAAATGGTAAAATAATGAACTACGATTTGATATTATCCCAAGTAAAAGAATTAACAAAAAAGTATAATCAATTTATTAATAAAAAAAACTACAAAGACTTATCACACGATGAATTTAAAAAGAAAATGGAAGATGAGTATAGTTATTTAAACACCAACAATAAGAGTATATTTACTAAAACAATAGAAGGTCAAATTGATTTAACTATTTTTAGTTATATGGTTAATAAAGCGAAAGATATACAAAAAAAAAAAATTTCAAATCATGATGCTTCAGTCGATGTAGGACAAAAATTAGTAGATACCTTTGTAAAACCGACTCTTCCAAATAAATAAACTAGTTTATAGTAATTCATCTATAGATTTT
>TARA_B110001469_G_scaffold127749_1_pt1 | contig 12086 bp, 6 predicted proteins | sample TARA_B110001469 | Tara Oceans TARA_B110001469 (sample SAMEA4397034) | marine metagenome | biome: Polar Biome; feature: [SRF] surface water layer (ENVO:00010504); material: water (ENVO:00002006), including particulate matter (ENVO:01000060) such as... | depth 5 m
TCAAAATGGATGAACCCAATGTGCCTACTGACCATAATCCGGTAGGTTCTTATCTTCGAGAGTTTGAAATGCCTTCTTCTTGGGCTGGGCAGCAGCACTACTTGCAGTTTGGTGGTGTAAGCTCAGCTTTTTATGTTTGGATCAATGGTGAATATGTTGGTTATAGTGAAGGCAGTAAAACACCGACTGAATTCAATGTTACTCCCTATTTAAAATCAGGCAAAAATATCGTTGCAGCGGAAGTATATCGTTGGAGTACGGCCTCATATTTAGAAGATCAGGATATGTGGACTTTATCAGGTATTCAGCGTGATGTGACCTTAACTGTAAGGCCAATTCAACATGTGCGTGACTTTCGTGTTTATGCCGACTTGGTGAATAATTACAAAGATGGTCAGTTAAAAGTGGCTATTGAGATGGCCTCTCCGGTTTTGTCGACAGCACATACTGTTGAAGTGACATTGTTTGACGGTGGCACTACCTTGTTTAATTCATCTCAGGCTGTGAGTTCCCAAAATCTGACATTTGAGCACAGTGTTAGTGATGTGAAAGCATGGTCAGCTGAGACGCCAACGCTATACCAATTACTGATTACATTGAAAAATGCTAATAATGAAGTGATTGAAGTGTTAAGTCAAAACCCGGGGTTTAGAAATGTAAAAATTTCTAATGGTGTTTTTCTGGTCAACGGTAAGCCGATTAAATTAAAAGGCGTTAATCTTCATGAGCATCATGAAGATAAAGGTCATGTCATCGACGAAGAGACCATGCTTAAAGATATTGCTTTGATGAAAAAGGCCAATATGAATGCGGTCCGCACTTCCCATTACCCATTTCCTGAGCGCTTTTATGAGTTAACCGATCAATATGGTTTATATGTGGTAGATGAGGCGAATATTGAAAGCCATGGCTATGGTTATGACCATGACAAAACCTTAGGCAATAAACCACATTGGTTGTCGCATCATTTAGATCGCACCCAGCGTATGTGGATGCGTGACAAAAACTTCGCCTCTATTGTTATTTGGTCATTAGGAAATGAAGCGGGTGACGGGATTAACTTAGGTGCGACGTATAAGTGGTTAAAACAAATAGACAATACGCGCCCAGTTCAATATGAAACAGAGGGTGATATCAATGAAGTGGGCGAGCGTCACTCTGATTTTCATTCTAGTATGTACTGGCGTAAATGGGATTTAGAAAAATATGCTGAAGAGCATGGCGATCGTCCTTTTCTGTTAATTGAATACTCACATGCTATGGGCAACAGTAATGGCAATATCAAAGAATATTGGGATGTTATTAATGCTCATGACAATCTAACCGGAGGTTTTATTTGGGATTGGGTTGATCAGGGTTTATTAGAGCACGATGAAGACGGTGTGCCTTATTGGACTTATGGTGGCGATTATGGCCCAGCAGATGTTCCATCTAGTGGTAACTTTAGCCTCAATGGCATTATTTTTCCCGATCGTAAAGTTCAGCCTGCGTTTTGGGAGGTTAAAAAAGTCTATCAATCAGTTAACTTTGAGGCTATCAGTTTAGTCCAAGGAAAAGTACGGGTTGAAAATAACTATAATTTTACCAGCTTAAAAGAATTCGAGTTGCAGTGGCAACTGTCGGCCAATGGGCGAGTAACGAAGGAAGGCATCTATACCGAGTTAGAGATTGCACCTGATGAAAATAAAATACTGAACTTGGGTTATTCGCTACTAATGATGGATCCTGACACTGAATATTTCTTATCACTGAAATTAGTCAATAAGAGTCAGAAATTATTACTACCTGCAAGCCATATTTATGCTGAAGAGCAATTTGCCATTGTTAATGACCAACTGTCGGCAGTGTATCAACCGACGCTTTCAGCAACAGATGATCCGCTATTTGTTGACAATATGGATAATCAATTAACGATTAGCAATTCATTGCTTGCGATCGAGTTTGACCGCCAGACGGGCTTGATTAACCAGGTCATTAAACAGGGTGAACCTTTATTGTTGTCGCCGTTGGCACCTAATTTATGGCGTGCGCCCACGGATAATGATTATGGCAACTATATGCCTGACTGGGCGAGAGTATGGGCTGAATCTAGTCAATATCGGACGCTTGTTGATTTAGATGTAGCGCAAGATACTAGTGACAAGGTCGAAATAAGAGCGAGCTACCAATTTGCCGATAGTGAAGGTAACAAGATTGCATTATGGCGAGCTGATTACACTATTTATTCCAGTGGTGATATTCGCGTTAGCAATGATTTTGTGAAAATTGAAGGCATGCCCCTGATGCCCCGAGTCGGTATGAATATGCAGCTAATTAACACGCTCGATAATGTTAAGTGGTATGGCCGTGGTCCTTTTGAAAACTACCGTGATAGAAAAAATGCAGCCAATATTGGTATTTATAGCAATAAAGTAGCAGACCACTATGTGCCTTATGTCAGACCACAAGAAAATGGTTATAAAACTGACACCCGATGGTTTAGTTTAAAGAACGATATGCACTCTGGTATAACGATTGAGGCGGAATCGACCGTTGGCTTTAGTGTTCATCATAATGTGCAAAATGATTTTATCCCGCCCTTTAAAATTGCGATAACCAGTGAAGACGGCCCAGCTGCGCAAAATAATGAAAAGCGTGTCAATGTTCATCTTAACGATATCAAGCCCAAAAACTTGATATCAGTTAATATTGATTTTGGGCAGATGGGTGTGGGTGGCGATGATTCTTGGGGGAAACACACGTTCAGAACATACTCATTAGCGGATGATCAATATCAGTATGCTTTTTGGATTAGATTGTATGACTCTCAGGCTATGAAGTAGATCTAACTTTGAGTTCTGTGAACGTCAGGACGGTGGTATCGCTATTACTGATTAAATGCCCGAAGAATGGGTTGCGTTGGTGACTGGGTGTATCTAAACCAAAGCCTTAAACATGTCGCGTCCTTTATCTTAAAAGGAAAGGTGCAATGAAAATGATCTATTTAAGTAAAATTCTTTTAGCCATAGTGATGCAATTCCTTTTAGCTGCATTGGCTTTTTCTGAAGCCTATGCAATCAAACTGGAAAAAAGCCATATGATTTCCATGCGTGACGGGATCAAATTATCAACTGATTTGTATTTTCCTGAAGGGGCAAAAGAAAAACTGCCCGTGATATTAGTTCGCACCGTCTACAGTAAAAATGGTTATGTTAATGGCTATCCATTGCTGGAGGAGTTAGTGAAGCGAGGTTATGTTATCGCGGTTCAAGATATTCGCGGGCGTTTCGAGTCAGAAGGAGACTATATGGTTGCCACCGGGCGCCGTGAAGACGGTTACGATACCATTGATTGGTTGACAACCCAGCCGTGGTCGAATGGCAAGTTAGGGACTGAAGGTTGCTCCTATTTGGGTGAGACTCAGGTAGTGTTATCTGCCGTTAAGCATCCTAACCATGTTGTTGCGATGCCTATGTCTGCGGCATCTGGCTGGTACAAACCTGGCAGAGCATGGCAAGGATTTAGTGGTGGTGTATTTGAACTCGGTCAAACAGCGGGTTGGTTTTCTACTGAAGGGACTAAAGTTTTTTACGGGCCACCGGCGCATATTGATAGACAAGCATGGTTTCGTTCTTCCGCTTCCAAGAATTATGATATGAAACCCAAAACTGATTTTGAGCATTATTTGACTCTTTTACCTACCTTACCCATTGAGAGCCTCTTGGAAAGGGCCGGTATTCCCCCCACTGACTATGAAAAATGGGTCACCAGTCATCCGGATAGTGAGTACTTCCGCAATTTGGATTTTGCCCGAGCCTCCGATACCTTTAATGTCCCTGCCTTGTTTATGGATTCCTGGTATGACTATGGCCCGGAAGAAACGACAGAGATGTTTAATGCATTCCGAGAAAACGCCCAGAGCAAAGTGGCGAGAAATAATCAATTTATGATCATAGGTCCGTCAACACATTGTGGTTACACCGAAGCTACAGAAAATACTATTGTGGGTGAAAGAGAGTTGGGCGACGCTAGATTGCCTTGGCTGGATATCCAATTACGCTGGTATGATTACTGGCTTAAAGGTAAAAAGAATGGCATTACCGATATGCCCAAAGTGCAGTATTACCTGATGGGAAAAAATGAGTGGCGACAAAGTGAGGTTTGGCCACCAAAAGATACGACTTATCAAAAATGGTATTTGCAGGGGCAAGGTAGGGCCAATAGCCGTCATGGTGATGGCGTGCTTAGTCTAAAAGCGCCAGAGAAATCCAATGTCGATAGCTTTATTTATGATCCGGCTCATCCGGTACCCTCTTTAGGTGGACACTCTTGCTGTACGGGTAGTGACAGCGAAGCGGGGGGTTATGATCAATCAGAGATTGAATTACGAAATGATGTGTTGGTTTATACCTCCGAGGCGCTGAGCGAAGGTATAGAAGTCACCGGTTCCATAGATGTGGTGCTGTGGGTGTCTTCCTCGGCGACAGATACGGATTTCACCGCCAAATTAGTGGATGTGTATCCCGATGGTAGAGCCTTTAATATTCAGGAAGGCGCTTTACGTATGCGTTACCGCAAAAGTTTGTCTGAAACGGAATTGATGACACCTGGAGAATTGTATGAAATCCGATTGGATTTACGTGCCAGCAGTAATTATTTTGCCAAAGGCAATAAGATTCGCTTGGAAATTACCAGCTCAAACTTTCCCCGTTGGGATCGTAACTTAAATACCGGTGGCAATAATTACGACGAGAAGAGATGGATAATAGCGAATAATAAGGTCCATCACGGCAAGGATAAATTATCATATTTGATATTGCCGGTGATTAAAAAATAATGATGGCCTTTAGATAACAATGGGTGCATGGTCCAGTGAGCAATATGCAAGTTTACAAGGTGCCTCGCTTTTGCAGTGAGAACCAAATGCTCGATTAACGGCAACTTGGAACTTGTTATAATGGGGTATATACTCATTCATCTAGTCAGCGGCGATTCGTCAAACGAAGTGTGGAATTTCTCTGCATCTTAGAAGGGCGTGATTACTAGGTTTCTGTAAAGAGAGTTTGAGGGTATTGTGTGAACCTATACGCGTGGTGTTTATTTCTGATATAGACCATGTATTCTTTTTGATGTTAAAACTTTCCACTTCGAAAAATAGTTTACTAGGGGTTAATTATGACAATCTCAAATAACAAAAAATCTAAGTCGGTTTTGCGTGGGTTGGCCGTGCAGCGTTTCGCTGTGGCGCCTCTGGCCTTTGCTATTGCTAATATAGCATTGCCCTCGGCATCTTTTGCCGAGGAGGAATACAAAGCCATTGAAGAAATCGTGGTAACGGCGACCAAGCGGGCGGAAAATCTTCAAAGTGTTCCCCAAAGTATCACTGCCTTTTCAGGCGATACCATGGAAATCATGGGTATTACCAGTATGAGTGATTACATTAATGCTCTACCTAGTGTCACGCTTACATCAACACAGCCGGGTAGAAACAACTTGGCTATGCGTGGTATTTCATCGGGTTCAGGTGAATATTATACCGATGGGCAGGTTGCTGTATATCTCGATGACATTCCCATGACAACCAACTCACAACAAGTGGGTGTGCGCCCTATTGATATGCAGCGGGTTGAATCTTTGCATGGCCCCCAAGGTACGCTTTATGGGTCTAGCTCTCAAACGGGCACTCTTCGTTTAATCACTAATAAGCCCAACCATGATGGTTTGACCGGTAGTCTTGAAACAAGTTATGGCATGACCGGCGGTGGCGACAATAGCTATGACATTAATGGGCATATAAATATTCCATTAATTGAAGATGTTCTGTCCATGCGTGCGGTACTTTACTCTTCAAAAGATGGTGGCTATGTTGATAATGTTGCCGGTGCAAGCTTAAGTGGTAGCCACCGCAATGATGACCCCGGATATAACGTTGTTGATGAAAACCAAAATGAGTACGGCACTTTAGGTGGCCGTGTCATGGTTGCTTTAAAATTCAATGAAAATTGGAACGCACTCTTAACATTGGTCACTGAAAACAGTGAGTTAGATGGTACCTGGGAAACCGACCCTCTGTTAGGCGACTATAAAGTGACTCGTTTCATCGACGAAAATCGAGAAGATGATTGGCTTACTGGATCTTTAACCTTGGAAGGTGATCTAGGCTTTGCTGATTTAGTTGTCTCAGCGACACATGTTGAACGCGACATTGCCTACAACTGGGATAATGACGTTTATACGCAGTACAAAGATCGTTACTACGGTAACGGCTATAATGCCTATGGCTATCTCTATGGCTTGTATAACACTGAGTATAACCGTAGTTTCATATTTAATGATCAATCGCAAGAGCGCGATACCGTTGAAATTCGTTTGGCATCAAAAGGTGAGAGCCGATTGCAATGGACAGCCGGTTTGTTCTACGAAGATGTTTACGATGAATGGTTCTACGGGGCCTCTAATGAAAACTTACGAGATACAGCGGCATGGGCATACGCGCAAGACTATGCCTATTACTATGGCGTCGCAAATTACTACAATAGTTACACGCCTAACCCAAATCAGGCTTATCCATTAACTGACTCTGGTCTTGGATACGTGAATATTTTTGAGCGCGCGGTAAAGCAAACAGCTGTATTTGGCGAGGTAACTTACGATATTACTGATGACTTGACTGTGAAGGGAGGGTTCCGTTGGTCTGAGTTTGATCGTGATGAGGTGAATTTAAACTACTTCCCCGACGGTTTGATTACTGCAGGTATAGCTGATGGTGGTGATGGTGCCACACGAAGTCAGGGTAAAGCCGACGATGCTATTTATAAATTGGCACTAAATTATCACATTAATGAGGATGTTATGGTGTACGGTTTATATAGTCAGGGCTTTAGACTCGGCGGTTCCAACAGTCCGCGTGCGGTCGCTACAGGTGAGGTTGCAGCCACCTATGACTCTGATACGTTAGACAATTATGAGTTGGGCGTTAAAAGTTACTGGTGGGATAAGCGGGTAAAACTTAATGCGACACTATTTCAAATGAAATGGTCGGATTATCAGCAAAGTACAACATTCAACCAATGGTGGAATAGAGGTACGCTTAATGCCGGCGATGCGGGTACTACCGGTATTGAATTAGACTTAGGTTTGCAGGCAACGGATAATCTAAAAATCAACTTGAGTTTATTTTCTGCAGATGCAAAGTTTGACGACGATATTTACTTTAGTGCTCTTGCAGATACGACTACGGGCGATGTTGATATTCGGAAGGATATGGACTTACCTAGTTCACCTGAGTTAAAAGGCCACGTTAGTGTTCTCTATGATATACCTAAGATGTTAGGTGGTAGTGCTTGGGTTTATTTTGATAGGAGCTATCAAAGTGAAACCTGGAATGGCACTACAGATATTGTGGCTAATAATAGAAATGGCTTATCTAAGACTTACAACGTGAGTAACTTGTCGTTTGGTCTGGATATGCCAGACGGGTTAGAATTCACGTTACAAATTGATAATGTTTTTGACAATAACGGCTCTACCTATGTGTCTACATCAAATAATACTTACGGCGATCTATTTGGCGATAACCGTTTCCATAATGAACGAACACTCGAGAGGCCTCGAACGACATGGCTGACGGTGCGCAAGACGTTCTAACAAAAAGGGCGGGTGACATACCCGCCCTTTTTTTTGTCTCATTTATGGTGACGCTATTTCTTAAGTCACCTTTTTAAATTAGTCTTTAGAATTTTTTTATATGGTCAAGTTGGTCACAAGCTCTGTTGTTAGGGGGAGTCAGCAAGGTGAGAGCCATGGTGGCGTTTACCTCATCGATTTCGAAAATGAATTAGTGGAACAAAAGTTAGATTGGGATACTGTTAATATTGATTGGCAGGGTAGAGGTTGGGATAGAGGCCTTCGAGGAATCTGTTTTGACAATGACAAAATCTATATTGCAGCCAGTGATGAATTATTTGCTTTTACCCCAAGATTTGAGCCCATAGGTTCATGGCGGAATCCTTACTTAAAGCACTGTCATGAAATAACGGTTTTTAAGCGCAAGATTTTTTTAACCTCCACGGGTTTCGACAGTATTTTGTCATTTGATCTTGATAAGCACGTTTTTGATTGGGGTATGACGATTCAAAATAGGCAATTCAGGTTTAAGGGTAAACGATTTGACCCTCAGTCAGCTGATGGGCCTATGATGTTTAACAAACTGCATATTAATAATGTGTTTTGTAATGAAAACGGAATGTATCTGTCGGGCCTGAAGTCCGGTGGAATGTTGCATTACAACGGTAGTCAAGTAAATATGTCCGTTGAGTTGCCCTCAGGCACACATAATGCGAGGCCTTTCAGGGATGGTGTGCTGTTTAACGACACTAACGATGACGTGCTTCGTTATACCGGTAGAGGTGAAGGCGAGGAAGACAGGGCCATGGTAGTGCCTAAATATCTAGACAGTGAAATGGCACATTTAGATAAAAGAGATGAGGTGATGGTCAGACCTGGTTTCGCCAGGGGGCTTTGTGTTTTGTCAGATTCAGTTATCGCCGGAGGGTCATCACCGTCAACGGTTACTTTGTATAATTTACCAAAAAACGAACAGATTGCTACCGCAAATATTAGCAATGATGTCCGCAATGGTATTCATGGTTTAGAGGTATGGCCATTCGATTGAGTAGCAGTGCATGGCTTTAAAGCCCTGCATTTCTGGATGCCTCAGGTAACTCATCAATAATATAGCCTAGTTGATCTTTCCATAAGTCCAGATGCTGTTCGTAACGTCGCCATTTCCCTAGGCCTCCGGTATAAATTGGCTGGCGAACCTGTTCTGAACTTGCCGTTTTTACGGCTCGTTCGTTTTCGTAAAAGCGTAAACACTCTTCTTCAAAGGGTAGATTGCAAAAGCCTAATACCTGTCTAACTTGATGTTCTAAATCGATCACAGTAACTTCGTAATGCACATCGAGAATCTCTCCGGGTAGTACGCTATGCCAATGCTTCATCATTAGATCATATTCTTTGTAATAATGAGCGAGGTCAAACATATCGTAAGTGAAGTTTTGACCTCGTCCAAAGAGCTGTTTGTAACCACCTAGACAGCTATCAAAAGGGTGGCGTCGTGCATTAATTATTTTAGCGTTAGGTAAAATCGTTTTGATAAAACCTATGTGGGAAAAGTTATTAGGCAGCTTGTCTGTAAAAAATGGCTTGCTACTCATTCGGTGTCTTTGGCTTTCTTCTATATATTGCTTACCATAAGCCACTAAGTCTTTATTACGCAGTTCGGCAACAGCTTCGGGATAGCGGATACTGTCGTTTCTATAACGGCCAATATGGTCAGATATTTTATTAATTAACGGTAATTCTGAAGTGCCCTCTACCTGGCTATGGCTGGCAATAATTTGCTCGATCAGGGTTGATCCAGATCGAGGAAGTCCAACAATAAAAATAGGATCGGGTGCTGAATGGCCTACACCTTTCTTTTCCGTCATAAAGGTCTGGCTAAAGGTATTTTTAATGGCCGCGTTTCTACCTTCCATTTCTAATGGGTCGTGTTCAACCGTCATTCTTTGTTTTTGATTACCTTGGTGATAATAGTGCCAAGCATTATCGTAATCTTTGACATCTTCCAACGATTTAGCGAGAGCAAAGTTGAAGTGAATTTGTGAGGTCTCAGAAAGCTCAGACTGTTGAAGCTGACTTTTCATCGCATCAACTTCTTCATTTTCAAATTTAAAAATCTTTAAGTTAGCCATGCTCCAATAAACCTCACCAAGATCTGGTCTGAGTTTGATGGCGTTTCGATAGGCTTTGAGGGCACCTGCTTGGTCACCTATGGTTTTAAGTTCATGAGCATAAGATGTATTGACATGGGGCGCATCAGGTTTGATAGCCAATGATTGTTTGAAGGCTTCGGCGCTCTTTTCTGGATACATGGCTCTGCCATAAGCGTTGCCCAGCCCGGTCCATCCATCAGGATCTTTAGGCTCTAAGCGGGTGCATTTTGTAAAGGTCTTGATAGCATCAAGATATTTATTTTGCTCCATGAGGACACAACCCAGCATATGCCAGGCCTCATAGTAGCTAGCAGATATATGTGTAGCTCTTCTCAGTAAGGCTTCCGCGTCATTAAAGTTGTTTTTTTCTTGCCAATAAGCTCCCGCTAAATGTTTCAGTGCATTGACGTTGTCAGGGCTTCTTTTTAATACAGATTGAAAGACTACAATGGCGTCGTCATGTTCACCCGCGTGCTGAAGCTCTATGCCTTTAACCACATCGGCTCTGTCGGCGTTTTGTTCTATGTATTCTTCAAAAGCTAAATCAGCATCCTCACCCCGTCCTTCTGCGGCCAGAGCTTCACCCAGTTTTTTATTTGCATGTGGCAGCGTGGGGAGAAGGGCAATAGCTTTCTCAAAAAGCGGTATAGCTTCATTAAACCGAGATTGTAAGGACAAAATACTCCCCAGGTCTTCATAGAGGTGAGGGAAGGCTGGGTCTAGTTCAATAGCAAATTTTAATTGCTCCTCGGCTTCGATAAGTCTGTTTTGCGCTATCAATGAGTGACCGAGTAATCTTATGTGATGGGTGCAGCCTTGGTGCTTAATCAAGTAGTCTCGGCATAGCTCCTCTGCACGTAAAGGTCTATTTGAGCGAAGAAATTCGATCGCTTGCTGAAGGCTGTTATTTTTTATTTCCGGTGTTAGATTCATGGTGGTGTCTGTTGTGTTTCGAGAGAGGTCTTTGGCAGATTTTGTGGGGGTACATAATCAAAGATAAATGAAATTCTATCTTCGTTACTCATATTTATCACACTATGTTTTTTTTGATTATTAATTTCATACGCCTGACCTACTTCGAAAGGGTAAGGACGGCCATCGATGGTAAATCGAACGGCGGAATTTGTAGTAATAGGTATGTGAATTCTATGGCCAATATGGAAAGAGTGGAGTGTATCTCTGTGCGGTGTAATTTGGCCTTTTGGTTTTAGCTTGGCAGCCATTGCGCGCAGTAATATTCCGCCGGATGGGTAGTGTTCTTCTAGGATGGTATTAATGATTGGCATGGCAGCTTCTGACAATCTATCCCAGCCCATATCTTTATGTACCTCACCTTTAGGCCAGCTTTCTTCACAAAATAGCATGACGATTGACTCGGTATCTTTATGCACCTCGTAGGTATTTTGTCTAAGGAATTGCTCTGTCCAGGCTTCAGGAGGCTGGTCCAGTATGCACTGCTTTAAGTCATCAATTAAATATTTGCCCAATGGCTTTTGAGCTACATCTATATCCATGGTCTATTTGCTCAACGTTATCATTATTAAAGTCCTAATAATATACCATTAAACAGCACTTCCAAATACCCTTTCGCTTAAAGGTTTTCGATGTCGCTGATAGGACGCTATGCTCCCACAGCTTGCGTGTGATGGTTGTCGCATGGGCGGGTAAAACTGGGAACAGGTAGAGCGAACAGCATGTTGCGAGACTTGTTGGCCATTAAGAGCGGAAGGGCGATGCGACGACCGAATAGCTTTGCTTTAAAGGTAATAACCTAGAGTTGATGAAGCAGATCACTTAGTCTGTGAATCCATTTGTACGCCATTTTATCATCGGAAAAATCACAATGGTTCTTTTAGTTAATCTGGATCTTATCTGAAATCCCTATGAAAACATTGCTAAGTGCATCTTGCCCCTGGTGGGTTATACGGTACTCTCCGGCCGCGACGTCTATCGGGGTATGCCAGCTTAGTTTGGCGATAAAAGAGCCACGTTTTTGACGCCACCTGACGGTGGTATCCCAGTCATTGTCTGAGACTGCTATTTGCCAACCAGTTGGTGTTTTAATCTCAACTAACATGTAATTGTTTCCAGTCATATAGCTTGCGCTGGGGTTGCTAGACCAAAATTCGGTGACAATGGTCTCACCTTTGCGGTACTCCGATCTATTCGAAGACAGAGGATCACCATAATGTGAGCCCTCAGGGGGCGGACTAATTGTCCCACTGTGCAGTGTGGTTTCGAATGACTTGCCGCGCCAATCGTCATACGATAAAAGTTATGACCGAATCTTTAAGAAAAAAACCCCAACAAAGAGTAACAAAAAAGCAGTAA
>TARA_B110001469_G_scaffold17381_1_pt1 | contig 12081 bp, 6 predicted proteins | sample TARA_B110001469 | Tara Oceans TARA_B110001469 (sample SAMEA4397034) | marine metagenome | biome: Polar Biome; feature: [SRF] surface water layer (ENVO:00010504); material: water (ENVO:00002006), including particulate matter (ENVO:01000060) such as... | depth 5 m
AAATGACTGGCAATTTAGATGAAGTTCAAATTGGAGAAATTGTGAAATTCAAAGAAATATTTGAAGCCTTAGAAAAACGAAAAAAAACCATTTTAAAAGCGCTAGAAGAACAAAACGTCTTAACTCCTGAATTAACACAAAAAATAAATAACTCAAAAGAATTAACAGCTTTAGAAGATATCTATTTACCCTTTAAAAAGAAAAGGAAGACCAAAGCCGAAACTGCACGTTTACAAGGTTTAGAACCTTTGGCAAAAATGATTATGAGTCAACGTATAAACGACTTAGAACCTACTGCTTCAAAATATACTTCCAATGAAGTTAAAACAATTAAAGATGCTTTAGAAGGTGCTAGTTTTATAATTGCAGAATGGATCAACGAACGTTCAGACATTAGGAATGCTATTCGACAAGAATTAGAACGCTACGCAACAATTTCATCGAAAGTAATTAAGAAAGAAATAAATGCTGAAAAAGCACAAAAATTCAAAGATTACTTTGATTGGAGTGAGTCGTTACCACGAATTCCATCGCATCGATTGTTGGCTATTTTAAGAGCAGAAAGCGAAGGTTTTATTCGTGTTAAAATAGAAATTGATTCCGAAAAAGTGCTTCAAAAAATTGAGAGTCGAATGATTCGGTATCAAAACGAATGTGCAACACAAATACAATTTGCTATTCAAGATGCCTACAAGCGCTTATTATTTCCTTCCTTATCAAATGAAGCGTTGTCAATTGCCAAAGAAAAAGCAGATGCTGCAGCCATTCTTGTTTTTGCAAAAAACTTAAAGCAACTCCTTTTAGGTGCTCCGTTGGGCGAGAAAAGAATTCTTGCCATAGATCCAGGTTTTAGATCGGGTTGTAAGGTGGTTTGTTTGAATAAACAAGGCGAGTTATTGCACAATGAAAATATATATCCGCATGCCCCACAAAACAAATTGAAAGAAGCGGTTGATAGCATTGGCACATTAGTTGAAAAATATGAAATTGAAGCGATTGCTATTGGAAACGGAACTGCTTCAAGAGAAACGGAGCAATTTGTTAAAAAAATCCTCTTTAAAAATGAAGTTGAAATATTTGTCATTAGTGAAGCAGGTGCGTCTATTTACTCCGCATCAAAGATTGCAAGGGATGAATTCCCTAACTATGATATTACCGTTCGTGGAGCCGTTTCTATTGGAAGAAGATTGGCAGATCCTTTGGCAGAATTGGTCAAGATTGATGCAAAATCGATTGGTGTTGGGCAATATCAACATGATGTTGATCAAACCCAACTGAACAATTCTTTAAAGAGTGTTGTAGAAAGTTGCGTAAATACGGTAGGTGTCAACATCAATACTGCAAGCGAATCTTTACTCAGTTATGTTTCTGGAATTGGATCAAAGATTGCCGAAAATATTGTGAATTATAGAAATAAAAACGGTTCTTTTACATCAAGAACTGCGATTAAAAAAGTACCTCGTTTAGGTGGAAAAGCATTTGAACAAGCTGCTGGTTTTCTACGAATTAAGAATGCGAAAAATCCGTTAGACGATTCTGGAGTTCATCCCGAAAGCTACGGACTGGTAAACACCATGGTAAAGGACTTAAAAACCAATGTTACCAATTTAATAGGAAATACAGCACTCCTTCAAAAAATAGTATTTAAAAATTATATTTCTGATACCATCGGATTGCCAACACTACAAGACATTATTAAAGAGTTGGAAAAACCTGGAATAGACCCAAGAGAAAAAGCCAAAATGTTTTCGTTTGATCAAAATGTTAAATCAATTTCAGATTTAAGAACTGGGCAACTTTTACCCGGAATTGTTAATAACGTAACTAACTTTGGGTGTTTTGTTGATCTTGGGATTAAAGAAAGTGGCTTAATTCATGTGTCTAATTTATCGGATACTTTTGTAAAAGATGTTAATGCAATTGTATCTTTAAATCAACAAATTCTTGTAAAAGTATTGGAAGTCGATGTGGTTCGCAAAAGAATTCAATTGGCTTTGGTGAAATGATAATTTACTTGATCACTTTATAAAGTAATTCCCAATTATTTCACTATTTTCGAATTCCTAAACCCCATCACTATTGAAAGTCTGTATTGCAGAAAAGCCAAGTGTCGCCAGAGAAATTGCTAATATACTAGGTGCCAACACAAAACGTGATGGCTACTATGAAGGCAATGGCTATGCAGTAACCTATACTTTCGGACATTTATGCACACTTTTAGAACCAAAAGACTACAAACCGCATTGGAAAAGTTGGGATTTGAACAATTTACCCATGTTGCCAGAACGTTTTGACACGAAAGTAACCAGCAATGATGGCATCAAAAAACAGTTCAATATTGTAAAGTCTTTGTTTGACAAAGCAGCTGTTGTTATTAATTGTGGGGATGCGGGAACCGAAGGAGAACTCATTCAACGTTGGGTTATTAACCAAGCTGGATATAAAGGAAAAGTACAGCGTTTATGGATTTCCTCACTGACCGAAGAAGCCATTAAAGAAGGCTTTAAGAACTTAAAACCAGCAGAACAATACGACAATCTGTATTATGCAGGATTTTCGCGCGCTATTGGGGATTGGTTATTAGGCTTAAATGCAACACGGCTATACACCGTAAAATATGGCGGGTACAAACAAGTTTTATCTGTTGGAAGAGTACAAACCCCTACCCTTGCTATGTTGGTCAATCGTTTTAAAGAAATTCAACATTTCAAACCACAACCGTATTGGGAATTGCAAACTACGTATAGAAATACACTTTTCAATTACGAAGACGGTCGTTTTCTTAAACAAGAAGATGGGCAGGTTTTAGCCAATAAAGTAACAGCATCCGATTTTGAAATTGTTTCTGTGACCAAAAAGAAAGGAAAAGAATACGCACCAAAATTATTTGATTTAACGGGCTTACAAGTGTATTGTAACAATAAATTTGGATTTTCAGCAGATGAAACCTTAAAAATGGTGCAAAAATTATACGAAATGAAAGTAGTTACCTACCCTAGAGTAGATACTACTTTTTTACCGAATGATGTGTATCCAAAAATTCATGGAATTTTATCCAAACTAACAAATTATAGCGCGTTAACACAACCTCTTTTAGAAACCAAAATACCAAAATCAAAACGCATTTTTGATGATAAAAAAATAACCGATCACCACGCCATTATTCCAACAGGAATTCAAGGGAATCTACAATACAATCAGCAACAAGTTTATGATATCATTACCCGAAGATTTATTGGCGTTTTTTACCCAGATTCTGATGTTTCGAATACTTCAGTAATTGGTAAAGCTGCAGAAGTACCTTTTAAAACAACGGGAAAAGAAATTTTGACCAAAGGTTGGCGGGTTGCCTTTGAAACCGAAGAGAGTAAGATTAAAAAGGAATTAAGCGAACAATTGACACTACCTACCTTTGTCAAAGGAGAAAAAGGAAGCCATGCCCCTTCGTTTTTAGAAAAGGAGACAAAACCTCCACGTAATTTTACCGAAGCAAGTTTATTGCGCGCCATGGAAACTGCCGGAAAGCAAGTAGATGATGATGAGATGCGCGAATTAATGAAAGAAAACGGGATAGGGAGACCTTCTACAAGAGCAAGTATTATTGAAACGTTGTTCCGAAGAAAATACATAGAACGTAAAAAGAAATTAGTTATCGCAACCCAAACTGGAATTGATTTAATTGATTTGATTGATAATAAACTTTTAAAATCTGCAGAACTCACAGGTCGATGGGAAAAACGTTTGAAAGAGATTGAACGGGGTGAATTTAACGCTGGTACCTTCATTAATAATATGAAAAAAATGGTGGATGAACTGGTCTATGAAGTGCGGGCGAACAAGTCAGTAAAACGGATTTCTTCAGTCAGTACCCAAGAGCATCAAACAAAGAGTCCACAACAAATTAAAACAAAAACAACAAAATCAAAAGAAGGAGTTGTTGGCAAAACCTGTCCCAAATGTAAAAAAGGAATCTTGATCAAAGGATCTACTGCTTTTGGCTGTTCTGAATACAAAAACAATTGTGATCTAAAAATCCCTTTTGAAATCTATGGAAAAAAGGTTTCAGAGAACCAATTGATCCGATTAATTACCAAAGGCTGTACAACCAATTTAAAAGGTTTTAAAACGGCAACTGGAACTGCGGAAGGACTCGTTCGATTTGACGCCCATTTTAGCATACTATTAGAACCTAAAAAACAACCAATAAAAACAGCAATCTCATCAGACAAAATCAGTTGTCCAAAATGTAAAAAGGGAACTCTCTTAAAAGGAAAAACGGCCTATGGGTGTTCAGATTATAAAGTGGGTTGTAATTTTGTATTCACTTTTGATGCAATAAAAAAAATCGCCAATGGAAAGCCATTGACGAAAGAGTTGGTATTATATATTATCAGTAAATAAGATTACAAGATATAATCTGTATTTATAAAATTGGATGCTTTCTTATCTAATAAATCTTGTAAAATAGCATTGTTGTATGGGCTATCTTTTGATGCTAAGAAGGTTCTAATTGAGAAGGAACGCAAAGCATCATGAACACTTAAAGTACCTGTTGCAGAATCTTTTCTTCCTGTAAAGGGATACACATCGGGACCTCTTTGGCAAGAACTGTTCAAATTTACACGACAAACTAAATTCACTAAAGTATCAATTAAAGGGGCTAGAGTATTCGCGTCACTTCCAAAAACACTGACTTGTTGTCCGTAATTTGAGGCAGCCATATCATCTAAAGGCTCATTAATATCAGAAAAGGAAACCACTGGGGTTACCGGTCCAAATTGCTCTTCGTGAAAAACACGCATTTCTTTATTTACTGGATATAGAACTGCTGGAAATATATAATTTTCAGAATGTTCACCTCCTTTTTTATTGATGACTTTTGCACCTTTCTGCAATGCATCATCAATTAATTCCTGAATATAACTTGGTTTATCTACTTCTGGTAACGGTGTTAACTTCACTCCTTCTTCCCAAGGGTTTCCAAATTTTAAGGCATCTACCTTCTCAGAAAAACGTTTGTTAAATTCATCTACAATTTCATCATGAACATATAAAATTTTTAAAGCAGTGCAACGCTGCCCATTAAAGGACATTGCTCCTGCAATACATTCATTTATTGCCAAGTCTAAATCTGCATCTTTTAAAACAATTGCTGGGTTTTTTGCTTCTAATCCTAAGATTTGACGCAATCTATTTTTTCTCGGATGGTATGCTTGTAACGCATTGGCAGATTTACTATTACCTATTAAAGCCAAAATATCTACCTTACCGGTTTTCATGATCGGTGTTGCCAAGGTTCTTCCTCTACCATAAATAATATTTACCACACCTTTTGGGAAACTACTTTTAAAAGCTTCCAATAAAGGGGCTATTAAGAGAACTCCATATTTTGCGGGTTTGAAAACAACGGTATTTCCCATAATTAATGCTGGAATTAGCAAAGAAAAAGTTTCGTTTAAGGGATAATTATAAGGCCCTAAGCACAAAACAACACCCAAGGGTCCCCGTCGAACATGTGCATGAACACCTGATTTTTTTTCAAATTTTGCAGAATTCCGATCCATCTGCTTGTAATCCTCAATGGTATCGTAAATATATTCTACAGTTCTATCAAATTCTTTTTCAGAATCGGGTAGGGTTTTCCCTATTTCCCACATTAATAGTTTTACAATTTCATCGCGCTTGGTTTTCATTTGTGCAACAAATTTTTCCATGGCAGCAATTCTTCCTTCAACTTTCATTGTTGGCCAAAGCCCTTTTCCTTTATCAAAGGCATTGCAAGCGGCATCTAAAGCTTCTAGAGCTTGTGCTTCTCCTAATTGCGGGACACTTCCTAAAAGCGTTGGTTTGTAATCTTCTGTTGAAGAAATTGTAGAAACGACATCGGCTGTTTCTCCTGTCCAATTTTTTAACTCTCCAGCAATTAAATAATTTTTTTGATGTAACAGTGAGGTAATCTTATATTTTTCAGGTACTCCCATAGCTTAAATATAATTTATAATTAGTCCTAAATTTACACTAAAAATTGAAACAAATCGGGTTTATCGTTCAGATAATCACCGTAAAAATTTCTTTCTTTCATTTTTGCAACCAGAGGTGATAAGTCATTTGATGACTTTAATTGCAAGCCAACAACTGCTGCACCGTTTTCCCGATTGGTTTTTTTTGTATATTCAAAATGAGTAATGTCATCATTTGGTCCTAAAATATCAACCAAAAATTCTTTTAAAGCACCTGCTCTCTGTGGAAATTTAATGATAAAGTAATGTTTTAAATTGGCAAACAATAAGGCTCTTTCTTTGATCTCTGCCGTTCTTGTGATATCATTATTACTTCCGCTCACAATACAAACAACGTTTTTACCATGAATTTCTTTAGCATAGCTATCTAATGCAGCAATGCTTAAAGCTCCTGCTGGTTCTACAACAATAGCGTCTTTATTGTACAAGTCTAAGATAGTCTGACATACTTTTCCTTCCGGAATTGTAATCATATCCGATAAGTTTTGCAAACAGATATCGAAATTTAAATCACCAACTCTTTTTACAGCAGCACCATCTACAAAAGCATCAATTGTATCTAAAGCAATTACTTTTTTATGAGCGATAGAAGTCTTCATTGAAGGAGCTCCTTCTGGCTCTATACCAATTATTTTTGTTTCTGGTGACAGGTGTTTGAAAACAGACGACAATCCAGAAGACAAACCTCCACCTCCTACTGCCACAAAAACGTAGTCAATTTTTTCTGAAGTTTGATTCAAAATTTCTAACCCAACGGTAGCTTGACCTTCAATCACTTTTTTATCATTAAAAGGATGAATGAATGTTTTATGTTCCGATTCACAAGCAACTATAGCCGCATGATAAGCATCATCAAAAGTATCCCCTTCAATCACAACCTCAATAAAATCTTCTCCGAACATTTTTACCTGCTCAATCTTCTGATTTGGGGTTGGTGAAGGCATGTAAATAGTACCTTTTATCTGCAATAACTTACAGGATAATGCAACACCTTGTGCATGATTTCCTGCACTGGCACAAACAATTCCTTTTTCTCTTTGCACTGTTGACAAAGAAGACATTTTATTATAAGCACCTCTTATTTTATAAGATCGAACGACTTGTAAGTCTTCTCTTTTAAATAGTATGTTAGCTCCAAATTTCTTTGAATTTTGAACATTTTGGCTCAATGGCGTAATAGAAGCCACTCCTTTTAGATTTGAAGCGGCTGCTTTTACGTTTTCTAAACTTGGAAAATAGGTGTTTTTTGATTGCATTAATTATGCTTCTGATGTAATTACTTTCATTGCGGTCATTGAAGCTCGTAGTTGTGCACCAATGATTTCAACTGGATGATTTCTGATTGCACTATTCACAGCAATTAAATCTTGGTTGTCTACACTGTTTTCATTTGTAAACGATTTCCCAATAATATTTGTTTTTACTGTTTTCATAAAATCTGTCAACAACGGCTTACAGGCATGATCAAATAAATAACAACCATATTCTGCAGTATCAGAAATCACACGATTCATTTCAAATAATTTTTTACGGGCAATGGTGTTTGCAATTAAAGGTGTTTCATGTAAAGATTCATAGTAAGCAGATTCCTCAATGATTCCCGCAGCAGTCATTGACTCAAAAGCCAACTCCACGCCTGCTCTTACAAAAGCAACTAATAAAGTGCCGTGATCAAAATATTCTTGTTCAGAAATTTCTTGATCTGTAAGTACTTGTTTTTCAAAAGCAGTTTCTCCAGTAGCAGCTCTCCAAGACAATAAATTTTTGTCATTGTTAGCCCAATCTTCCATCATCGTTTTTGAAAAATGTCCTGAAATAATATCGTCCATATGCTTATTGAATAATGGACGCATAATGTCTTTTAGTTCTTCTGAAATTCGAAATGCTTCAATCTTAGCTGGGTTTGACAAACGGTCCATCATGTTGGTAATTCCACCATGTTTTAATGCTTCCGTTGTGGTTTCCCAACCGTATTGAATGAGTTTAGCAGCATACCCTGGTTCAATTCCTTCAGCAACCATTTTATCGAAAGATAAGATGGCGCCTGTTTGTAACAGACCACATAAAATGGTTTGTTCTCCCATTAAATCGGACTTTACTTCGGCTACGAAAGAGGATGCTAACACACCTGCTCTGTCTCCACCGGTTGCAACCGCATAGGCTTTCGCTTGTGCCCAACCTTTATTTTCTGGATCATTTTCTGGATGTACTGCTATTAATGTAGGCACTCCAAATCCACGTTTGTATTCTTCACGAACTTCACTACCAGGACATTTTGGCGCAACCATAATTACGGTCAAATCTTTACGGACTTGCATTCCTTCTTCTACAATATTAAAGCCATGAGAATAGCTTAATGTTGCATTTTTTTTCATCAAAGGCATGATGGTTTTTACCACATTTGTATGCTGCTTGTCCGGTGTTAAATTCAATACTACATCTGCTGAAGGAATCAATTCTTCATAGGTACCTACTTTAAAACCGTTTGAAGTTGCATTGAGATAGGAATCTCGTTTTTGATCAATTGCTGCTTGGCGTAAGGTATACGAAATATCCAAACCTGAGTCTCTCATGTTGAGTCCTTGATTTAATCCTTGTGCACCGCAACCAACAATTACAATTTTCTTTCCTTTCAATGCTTGAACACCGTCTACAAATTCTGATGAATCCATAAATCTACATTTCCCTAATTGTTCTAATTGATTTCTTAATGATAATGTGTTAAAATAATTTGACATGTTTATGTTTTTTAGTTGAATGCAGTCAGCATTTGTGAAATTTCCATGGGTTGTTTTGATACTGATACTCTTCCAGAACGCGTAAATTGCAAAATTCCAAAAGGCTTTAATTCTTTATAAATTAAATCGACTTCTTCTTTTCTTCCTGATTTTTCAATCACAAAAAAGGATTTATTTACGGTAACAATTCTTGCGTTGCTTTCTTTAATAATATTCTGAATCTGTCTTTCTTCAAAGAGCAAATCAGACTGCATTTTAAAAATACACGATTCTTGATAAATGGTATCTTCATCTTTGTGATAATAGGCCTTGATAACCTCTACCTGCTTTTCAATTTGACCAATTATTTTCTTGATATTTTCATCTGTCATATTGACAACAATGGTGAATTTAGAGACCCCTTCTATTTCTGAAGGCGAGGTATTTAAGCTCTCTATATTAATATGTCTTCGCTGAAAAATTGCAGAGATTCGATTCAATAAACCAATATTGTTTTCAGTATAGACTGAAATGGTAAATAATTGTTTTTCTGTACTCATTCTTTATGGCTTTAGGCTCATAGCTATAGGCTTTATGCCTTAGGCCTTACGCTTTTTATTAAACTCTTAATTTTATCTTTTCAACTTTTTTACATTCGTCATTTTGACGGCAAACAACCTATTTCTAACACAGTCTTATATCTGAAACACTTGCTCCTGAAGGAACCATTGGAAATACATTTCCTTCCTTTTCTACACAAACTTCTAAAAAATAGGCTTCTTTACTCTCCATCATTTCTTTTACTGCTGCAGCCAAATCTTCTCGTTTTGTTACTTTTCTTGCTTTTAAATAGTACCCTTCTGCAATGGCAACAAAATTAGGATTGGTCATTTCTGTGGAAGCATAGCGTTTATCAAAAAACAGCTGCTGCCATTGACGAACCATTCCTAGAAATTCGTTGTTTAAAACCACCACCTTTACCGCTGTTTTCTGCTGAAAAATAGTTCCTAATTCTTGAATTGTCATTTGATAACCACCATCTCCTGAAATAGAAACGACTTCTCTTTCTGGAGCAGCCATTTTAGCACCAATTGCAGCAGGTAATCCAAACCCCATAGTTCCTAAACCACCCGAAGTAATATTACTTTTTGTTTTATTGAACTCGGCATATCGACAGGCAATCATTTGATGTTGACCAACATCTGTAACAATGGCTGCGTCTCCATTACTATGAACATTTATCTGATTTATCACTTCCCCCATTGTCAATCCTTCTTTGGTTGGATAGAGGTCCTCTTTTATGACTTTTTTATATTCAATGGCATATAAATCTTTAAATTCTTGATGCCAGTCTGTATGTGTACTCTCATTTATAAGTGGCAAAATTGCAGTCAAACTTGCTTTCGCATCCCCTAAAACTGCAACATCCGTTTTTACATTTTTATCAACTTCTGAAGGGTCAATTTCAAAATGAATCACTTTTGCTTGAGTTGCATATTTACTAAGGTCTCCAGTAACACGATCATCAAAACGCATTCCAATAGCAATCAACACATCACACTCATTGGTTAATTTATTAGGTGCATAATTACCATGCATACCCAACATACCCACATTTAAACGATGCGAAGTTGGCAATGCAGAAGCACCTAAGATGGTCCATGCTGCAGGAATCCCAGCTTTTTCTACAAAAGCTTTAAATGCCACTTCTGCTTCACTTAAAATAATGCCTTGCCCCCAAACAATCATTGGCTTTTTAGCTTCATTGATCAGTTTTGCTGCCGCCTCTAGAGTTCCAGATATTGTTTTTGGAATCGGCACATAGCTTCTTACTTTGGTACATTTTTCGTAAGCAAAGTCAAACTCTTCAAATTGTGCATCCTTGGTAATGTCTACTAAAACAGGACCCGGTCTTCCACTTTTTGCAATGTAAAATGCTTTTGCAATGGCTTCTGGAATTTGAGACGCTTTAGTTACTTGACAATTCCATTTTGTTACTGGCGTTGAGATACCTACAATGTCGGTTTCTTGAAAAGCATCACTTCCTAATAAGTGGGAAGGTACTTGCCCAGTAATACAAACCATGGGTGTAGAATCTATCTGTGCATCTGCAATTCCAGTAATTAAATTGGTAGCACCCGGACCAGAGGTTGCAATGGCAACTCCTACCTGTCCAGAAATTCTTGCAAAACCTTGTGCTGAATGTGTAGCACCTTGTTCATGACGTGTTAACACGTGATGAATTTTGTCTTGGTATTTATACAACTCATCATAAACGGGCATAATTGCACCACCTGGATATCCATATAAAACCTTTACTCCTTCTGCTATTAAACAGCGAACAATAGCTTCACTACCTGAGATTTTTTCGGTAACTTTTGTTACTGTATCTTTATTTTTGATGGTTTGAGTTTCCATATATTTCTTTTTTTAACTTCTGCTTTCACAGAAATGACCGTCTATTTATTAAGCATCTGTAATACATCCTTTTGAAGCGGACGCAACTACTTTCGCATATTTATATAAGATTCCTTTTTTATGTTTTAATGCGGGTGCAGTCCATTTTGCTTTTCTTGTTACTAATTCTTCTGCGGAAAGCATTACAATAATGGTATTGTCTTCGGCACTGATTCTAATGGTATCTCCTGTTTCTAAAAGTGCAATGGTTCCTCCAGATTGTGCTTCTGGTGTAATGTGTCCTACAACAAAACCATGAGTACCTCCAGAAAAACGACCATCAGTAATTAATGCAACCGATTTTCCTAAACCAGCCCCCATAATTAATGAGGTAGGTTTCAACATTTCTGGCATCCCTGGCCCTCCTTTAGGGCCTACATAGCGAATGACAACCACATCACCTCTTTCAACTTCACCGTTTGAAATTCCAGTATTGGCAGCTTGTTCGCCGTCATATACAACTGCTTTTCCTTCAAAAAGCAATCCTTCATTTCCAGAAATTTTTGCAACAGCACCTTCTTCTGCAAGATTTCCATATAAAATTTGGATGTTTCCAGATGATTTAAGTGCTTTGTCCTTTGGATAAATGACATCTTGAGAATCTTTATCAAAGGTCAATGCTTCCACATGTGCTAGGTTCTCTGCCAATGTTTTTCCAGTAACGGTTAAACATTCACCATGTAAATAGCCGTTGTCTAACAAATACTTCATGACAGCTGGCGTTCCACCTACCCCATGTACATCTTCCATCAAATATTTTCCCGATGGTTTTAAATCAGCAATTAATGGCGTTCTATCACTTACTTTTTGAAAATCTGCTAAGGTAAAATCGATATCTGCTGCATGCGCAATTGCTAAAAAGTGCAACACCGCGTTTGTAGACCCTC
>TARA_B110001469_G_scaffold114911_1_pt1 | contig 12070 bp, 16 predicted proteins | sample TARA_B110001469 | Tara Oceans TARA_B110001469 (sample SAMEA4397034) | marine metagenome | biome: Polar Biome; feature: [SRF] surface water layer (ENVO:00010504); material: water (ENVO:00002006), including particulate matter (ENVO:01000060) such as... | depth 5 m
GAAATAGGCACAAGTGGTACGTCCCTTTCCTGTTGAAATCATTGGTGGCATTTTGTCTTTAAAAGACGCATCTGCATTCATTAAAAACATTTGATCACAACTTACGTTCCAACCTTTATTATTGGATTGAAACACCAATTGCTTGTCATCAAAACTCCAATAAGCTTCCGCATTATCACCTCCAAAGGTTACTTGTCGTAAGCTTTTAAAATGTCCTTCTTCAGGGTAAATTAAAGAATCATTAACAGCAACTTTGTCTATTGATTTTGTAACGGTTATTTTTTTTTCGTTTTTACATGACATTGTAATCAATGCAAATACAAATAGGTAAACAATTTTCATTTTCTTATTTATTAATTAACTTCGCAAAAATAATATTTATCATCATGAGAAACCTCCTATTTTTAATCTTTTTGTATTTTTTAATTTCCTGTAAACCAGAAATTAATCAAGAAACCCGAATTCAAGAAGACGTTACTTATTTAGCTTCTGATAAATTGGAAGGAAGGCAAACGGGCACAAAAGGAGAAAAAGAAGCGGCAAACTACATTCAAAAAAGATTCAAAGAATTGGGATTGTCACCAAAAGGAACAAAGGGATTTTTACAACCGTTTACCTTTACGCCAAAGACAAACCCGCATGGCGAGGTAAAATTTGATGTCAATGGTGATGGAACTATTACTGGAAATAATGTACTTGGCTTTATAGACAACAAAGCAGAGAATACCGTTATTATTGGAGCCCACTACGATCACTTAGGTTTTGGAGGCGAAGGTTCATTATATAGAGATGCTACAAAAGCCGTTCACAATGGTGCCGATGACAATGCCTCTGGCGTTGCTGTTATGCTGAATATTGCCGCAAAATTGAAAAATAAAAACACCAAAAACAACTACTTGTTTATGGCGTTTTCTGGAGAAGAAATGGGGTTGTTAGGTTCAAATTATTTTGTAAAAAACCCGACTTTAGATATCAAAAAAGTGTCCTATATGATCAATATGGACATGGTAGGACGTCTAAAAGAAGACAAAACATTGGCCGTTTATGGAACGGGAACCTCCCCTATTTTTAAACAAGTTCTAAAAGCACATAATGAAGCTTTTAAACTAGTGCAACGTGCATCTGGTGTTGGACCAAGCGATCATACCAGTTTTTACTTGGCAGACATTCCTGTTTTACATTTTTTTACTGGTCAACATGAAGATTATCATAAGCCCGGAGATGATGCGGAAAAATTGAATTATGAAGGAATGCAAAACATCAGTACGTATTTATTTGCTATTATTTCTGACTTAGACAACAATGGGAAACTTGCTTTTAGAAAAACAAAAAATGAAAGTGAAGAAACGCCTCGATTTAAAGTTGGGCTTGGTGTTATTCCAGATTATTTGTTTGATGGGAAAGGGATGCGAATTGATGGGGTTTCAGAAGACAAACCGGCACAAAAAGCAGGACTTCAAAAAGGAGATATTGTCATTAAACTGGGAGATAGCCTTGTGGTAGATATGATGAGTTATATGCGCGCTTTGTCTACTTACAAAAAAGGAGATCAAACAAAAGTAGTCGTAAAAAGAGCCAAAAAAGAAGTAGAAAAGGAAATCAATTTTTAAAGGAAATAGGCTTATATTTGAGTATTAAAATTATCATATAAAATGAAAACACCCCATTACAAGATACTGATAGTCAGCTTTTTTTGCCTATTTGCTACAAATTGTACAACGACAGAAATCCCTTTGGAAGAAGATCCAACTCCTATTGTAGCACTCGTTAAATACAATACAGATGTGAAAACAATTATAGACAACAACTGTTTGAATTGCCATGGAACTTCCACCCCAAGAATTGGCGGAATCCCACTCTTTAACTATACGCAAGTAAGAGAAGAAGCGGAATTTGGCTCCCTTATTAACAGAATGAATAGCACCACCAATCCTATGCCACAAAGCGGCATCTTATCTGCATCTAAATTGGCGATTATAGATCAATGGAAGGCAGATGGATTTATAGAAAATTAAATCTCATGAAAAAAATACTCTTTTTTTTATTATTTTCTGTGACAATTTCTGGGTTTTCTCAAACCTATTTTACACGTACAGGCACTACCAATTTCAAAGCCTCTGTAACGGCATTTGAACCCGTAGAAGCAACGAACAAGAGTACGACAGTCATTTTAAAAACCGCTACCGGTGACCTTGCCGCTCAGCTATTTATGACTGCTTTTCAATTTAGAGTAGCACTTATGCAAGAACACTTTAATGAAAACTATATGGATTCGAATACGCATCCAAAAGCAGTTTTCAGAGGAAAATTAGCCGATTTCAATTTCACCGAATTAAGCATAAAAAAAGAATACAATCTTTCTGGAACACTCACAGTTAAAGGGGTGAAAAAAGAAATAAACACTACAGCAAGGGTAACACTTGAGGGAGATAAAATAATCGTTTCTTCAAAATTTACGGTCGCACCTCAAGATTTTGACATCGACATTCCAAACATCGTTCGTAAGAAAATTGCAGAGAACATTCACATCACATTGAACTATGAACTTGTCGAAAAAAAGTAAATTTATTGTATTGCTGCTTGCCATTTGTTGCTCGGGCTGGATCACCTACACCTATCTCATGAAACCGCCAGCAACCATAGAATCAAAACAAGTTGCTTTTACAGGAACAGCCGCTGCTTTTAGCACAAAAATTCAAGAAAACACAAATGATTGGCTGAACAAAGTTGTTGTTTTAGAAGGGGTTGTTACTTCAAAAGATGCCTATGGAATCACACTTAACAGTGAGGTTTATTGTCAGTTTAGAGAAACTCAAAAAACAGTGGCTGAACAACAGAACATCAAAATTAAAGGTCGTTTTATTGGTTATGACGATTTATTAAACGAACTAAAATTAGATCAATGTATTATTCAAAAGTAAAAAACTGGAATCGGAACTATTTCCTTTTAGCATGTGCCCTTTTAAGTGTAGTAAGTTTAAAAGCGCAAGATGATTTAATGGACGAGTTAGATGATATTTCTGAAGCGAAACCCTCCTTTGAGCTTCCGGCTTTCAAAGCCATGAAAATCGGAAACCTACAATCTACAAAGATTGCAGCGAAAGGAGATTTATACCTCTACGTTTCCCATCGATTTGGATCTGTAAAAGACGGTTTTGAAACCTTTTTTGGCTTGGACAATGCAAATACAAACATTCAATTAGTATATAGTTTTTGGGACGGCATTCAACTGAGCGCAAGTAGAGAATCGTTGAATCAAACCTATGCATCTGCCATTAAAATTCGATTGGCAAAACAATCGAAAACCTTTCCATTGAACATTGCCTTTTACGGAACTGCAAATTTAAATGCGGAACTTGAGAAAGACAGAATGCCCGATTTACAATTTGGAGACCGCATGAGTTATGCTGCCCAGTTTTTGGTCTCAAAAAGAATTTCAGATAAGTTCTCTTTCTTAATGGCTCCAAGTTATGTGAGACAAAATTTACAAGACTTAAATGAAGTAGGTGCCGCAAATCACAATCAATTTTTAATGGGTTTTGGTGGAAGAATGAAAGTAAGCAAACGGGTAAGCATCAATATGGATTATGCCTATAATTTTAATCGAAATACAAATTCTATTTACAACAATCCACTAACAATTGGTATGGATTTAGAAACGGGTGGACATGTTTTTCAATTGCTTTTCTCCAACGCACAGTCTACCAACGAACCTGGTTTCTTAAGCAATGCAGAAGGCGATTGGTCCAATGGTATTATTTTCTTTGGATTTAATGTCGTGCGTGTTTTTTAAGAACCGATAAAATGATTTCTACAAAATATCAATTTATTACTAAAATACATTTGATCATTTCGGTGATTATTGTCATTCCTGTATCTTTTGTTTACGGATTCAATCCAACTTCAAGATTCGATATTCAGCTACAAACCATAGACGAACACAACTTTTTTAAAGCCGTTATGGGGTTGTATCTTGGATTTGCAATGCTGTGGATTCTCGGCATTTTTAAACAACAGTATTTCAAAATTGCACTGGTCACTAATGTGGTGTTTATGCTAGGTCTAGGTTTTGGTAGATTGTTGAGTATTACGATAGACGGCACCCCAACTTTTGGCTTGCTTTTCGGAACTTTTGGTGAACTTATTCTTGGTTGCTACGGAATTTGGGTTTTGAAGATTAAAAACACTAATTTCGCAGAAAAATAATCAATTTTGGTAAAAATAGGCAACATAGAACTCCCCGATTTCCCGCTTTTATTAGCCCCTATGGAAGATGTTTCAGACCCTCCTTTTAGAGCTTTGTGCAAAGAAAACGGTGCGGATGTTGTGTATACTGAATTTATTTCTTCGGAAGGATTGATTCGTGATGCTGCAAAAAGTGTCATGAAATTAGACATCTATGAAAAAGAACGTCCCGTTGGTATTCAAATTTTTGGCGCCAACTTAGAATCGATGCTTCGTACTATAGAAATTGTTGAAAAATCGAATCCAGACATTATTGATATCAACTTTGGTTGTCCTGTAAAAAAAGTAGTTTCTAAAGGTGCTGGCGCAGGTATTTTAAAAGACATTGACTTAATGGTTTCGCTAACGGAAGCCATGGTAAAACATACCGATTTACCCATCACCGTAAAAACCCGTTTGGGCTGGGATCATGATTCTATCCGGATTGTAGAAGTAGCTGAACGTTTGCAGGATGTTGGGTGTAAAGCCATTTCTATTCATGGTAGAACACGTGCGCAAATGTATAAAGGCGATGCAGACTGGAAACCCATTGCCGAAGTAAAAAACAACCAGAGAATGCACATTCCTGTTTTTGGAAATGGAGACATTACCACGCCCGAAAAGGCCATGGAGATGCGTGACAGCTATGGGCTAGATGGCGCGATGATTGGAAGGGCTTCTATTGGATATCCTTGGTTTTTTAGAGAGGTAAAACACTTCTTTGAAACGGGTGAACACATGCAAAAACCCACCATTGCTGAACGTACAGAAATGGCACGCCGTCATTTGCAAATGGCCATTGACTGGAAAGGGGATGTTTTAGGTGTTTTTGAAACCCGAAGACATTATACCAACTACTTTAAAGGGATACCTCATTTTAAAGAACACCGCATGAAAATGGTGACTTCAGATGCTGCCAAAGATGTTTTTGCCGCTTTTGACGAAGTACAAGAAAAGTTTGGAAGTATGATTATTCCAGATTTTAGTTAGACCCCTCCTTTATCACACAAATTTCTTAAACGTTGTAAGATTCTCTTACAAATCCTTTTAACAATTGACATCATCAATTTTTAAAAGAATCGCTGACACTATACACGTATGTTTATTTTTTTGTAAGTTTGATGTAATTAACATACGCCTATACATTAAAAAAGTAACGATATCCCGTAAATAGGGTAAGTATTCATTTGGCAAAAACTTGTTGAATTCAATAACTTATGAATTAAGAAATGATAATTACAAAATATTTAGATCAAATAGATCCGTACCTAAAAACTGGAAAATATATATTTCGAGGTGTTTCAAATTCACGGTACTTAAATGAAACTGGAGACTTAAGAAGAATGCCGAGTACTGAAATTGAAGACTTCCAAAGTTATAACATTGATCTTGTTAAACAGGCAAGAAAACAAGGTTATGGTGAAAAAAGCCTTAAGGAGCTATCAGATTTAGAAATGTTAGCAGAGCTGCAACATTTTGGTGCGGCAACTTGCTTACTAGACTTTACTAGAAACTTTCTTACAGCACTTTGGTTTGCAATAGATGGAAACCCTGATAAGGACGGTAAGATATATTATTTGAATGAACAAAATTTAGAAAAAATTGATTCTAAAGAAGATGAAGACAAGAACATAAAAGAGTTTTTAAGCAACGAAACTAATTATTCTTGGACGCCTCAAATAATTAATTCAAGAATAATAGCTCAAGATAGCGTTTTTGTTCTTGGCTCTCCCATATTAAATAACGAAAACATCAAAGAAATAGTTGTTGATAAGGATGATAAACCTAATATCAGATATGAGTTGAACGAGTTTTTTAATTTAAATGACTCAACATTGTTCCCAGATTTACAAGGCTTCGCACTTGCTAATTCATCCGATAAATCTTCAACGAGTTTTAGTGGTGATTTAGATTAAATATTTAATTACAAACAAAAAATGGAGTGAATTGCAAGAAAATGTTTCAATGTTTAACTTTTATCAGTTGGAAAAAGTAATAGAAACTCTTTTTAAAGAAAGGGTTAAAATTAATGAAAATTTCTTAAAACACTCAATTGAGGTGTTATCAGGAAAGAAATCTCAGAACTACAGCATAGTAAAAGATTTAATTCAAATAATAAACTATACGACACTTTCAAATTTTAACGCTTATGATTTAATAGGGCCTTATAATGCTGGTTATTATATGGATGGTGACATGGCAGCAGTTCGTCACGGGGAAGAATTGCTAGAAGGTGAACTTACAGAAGAATGGTTTGATGCGAATGATGGGCATACCGATTATAACAAAAGAGATTTCCTGTTTGGGTTGATATCAACATATATAAGAGACGAAGGAAGAGGAGATGAAGGGTGGAAAAAGAAAGGATGGGAAGGGCAAAAAGAATTTGAAGAAGAGTTCCTGAGGAACCCGAATATAAATAAAGCCTTAAAAGATGAGTATGAAAAATTTTTGGCGCTTATTAAGGAGTGGAATGAAAAACAAAAGAACATCTTCTAGAAGACAGTAGTGTATAACAATTTAATCTCCGATAGCGGGAGCGTCCCGCTCGTGACAGTAAGAGTAGATTGAAAATATAGTAGTGCAAGAAATTATCAAGAAGACCAAACAATATTAGAAATTGATCTCTGATAACGAGTAATCGTTTTAGTTTGTTTAACGGCACATGCGAGACCCTTGCGGTAGCGATGAGGTACAAGAAAAGTTTGGCAATATGAGTATTCCAGATTTTAGTTAGAGTTTTCCTTTATCACAAAACTTGCTACAACTGAATTTAAAACAGGTAAATATGTTTCAAACACGTTGGAATCTGCAGAATAATAAATTTCATAGCCAATTTGGTCTTTAAACAATAGAAAAACCACGATATTAGTAATCAGTGGTTTTTTTCCTTTTTGTATAATACTGTTATTTTTATAAGAATATTTAACAATATAGACTTTCCCATAGCGGCTATGGTTTGTTTTTAATAGGATGTAATTGAACTCTTTATTTACGGCCCATCTCTTTTTGTTTGAAATAAAAAAATGCAAATAATCTTCTAAAGTAGTTTCAATTTTACATTGATTTCTCACACTCTTATTTGTGATACTAATATAAGCAACATTTCTTTTCGTATTAATATTATCAAGATGATGAATTATTGGAGGATTACTTTCAAGCGTTTTTTCTCTATCGATAGAAAAGCCAAGTGCTCCGACCTCTGATTGATTACTGTACCAACCTACCGGTTTTAAAGCAGAAAAATTTCTTGCCTTTTTGGTGCTTTGCAGACTGTCTAAGTCTTGAAACGGGTTCTTCTTACAGGTTACTTTTAAAACTGCACTACACGAAAAAATGGAAATAGAAAAAAGAAAAAGAAGCCCCCATTTTATTCTTAAGTTCATGGCGTTATTTTTCAATAAACTCCTTAGAAATTCGACTCCCTGCAATTTTAGAGGCTAAAAACCCTAAAATAGTGATGGTAAAAATTACAATGAATAAATTTGAAAACTGAAATTCAATAGGATACGGCATCTCTCCCACAATTTTAAACCAGCCAAACTCTTGTTGTAAAAAGACTAAAACAACACCGATTGAGACCCCAATCAGCATGCCAAAAAAAGAGAGAAGAAACCCTTGTAAAACAAAAATTCGTTTGATCTCTTTAATCGTAACTCCTAAATTAAACAATGTCTTTAGATTGCTTTTCTTTTCAATAATCATCATGATAATCGCACCAATAACATTGAACAATGCAATGATTACAATCAAGGTAAAAATAAGGTAGGAAACAAAGTTCTCTGTGTTTATTACCTTATAATACAATTCATTTAACTGTGCTTTGGTTTCCACTTTATAGGCAGTACCGAATTCCTTTTGAAGTTGGGTTGCAACAGCATCGGCATCGGCATCTTTCACGAGTTTCAATTCCATGGCAGTAATTCTGTTCGGCTCGAAATCCAACAATTCTCTAGCCAATAAAATATTGACAAAAACATATTTGTTTGCAAAATCTTCAGTTCCGGAATAGGTGCCAACAATTTGAGTATTTACTTTAGAAAACGCATTGTTTGCCGTCATCAATCGCACTCCTGGTTTTGGTACATAGATCTCTAAAGGTTTGCCAAAGTTGAGAACCCCTAAAGAAAGTTTGTACGAAATTCCGTTGCCAATTACAGCCGTATTTAGATACCGATCGTCTAACCATGTTCCCATGTCTAAAACCGAATCTATCTGAGTTATCTGAGTATAATTATTGTCAACTCCTTTAATAAAAGCGATGACTTCTTTGTTGTTGTACTTTAAAAAAACACGTTCTTCAATTACTTTAGAATTGATTGCTATGGAAGCATTCGCCTGTAAAACTTTCGAAAAAGCATCGGTAACTAAAAAAGATTTTCCTTGCGTCGCTGTAATTTTTATATCAGGATCTGATGCATCTAGCATGGCATAGCTAAACGTTCGCAAACCCGAAAAACCAGAAAGAATAATAAACAAGGCCAATGCACCTACAATTACACCAAAAGAGGCAATAATCGTAATAATATTGATCGCATTATTACTTGTTTTGGAAAATAAATACCGTTTGGCGATGTAGTAGGAAAAGTTCAATTTTTAGTTTTGATAAGTTTGAAATATACCAAATAAAATTGACTTATTAACCTCTTTTACGTTTTGGTAGAATCGACGGGTTTTCAATTGGGTTTTCATCTTGACCATTCAAAGATTTATCAATTTCTTCGATATAGTCTAACGTATCATCCCCAAAAAACAATAATTCTGGCATTCTACGCAATTGATGTCTTGTTCTTCGTGCCATTTCGTGACGAATTAATGGCGTATTGGATTGTACTCCTTTTACAATCTCTTCTCTATTTTTAGATGGAAAAATACTTAAATATACTTTTGCAATCCCCAAATCTGAAGTTACGTGTACTTTAGAAACCGAAATCAAGATTCCTTTCATTCCGTCTTGAGCCGCTTTTTGTAAAACGTCTACCAAGTCTTTTTGAAGCACTCCTGCAATTTTTCGCTGTCTGTTTGTTTCTTCCATGTCGCAAATTTACGATAAAATACATTGGTGCTCATAATATTCCGCTATTTGTTGAGGTAATTTACACTTTATTTCATGCCTTTTAAGTTGATCAAATCTTTATAATTCCATTTTTTGACAAAAAAAACAGCACTAATTAGAAAATCGGCAGACGGGAGTATAAACTTTGACACTGAACTGAACCTTTTTTTTTACATTTACAGAATGAATAAAATAGAACACATTGGCATTGCCGTAAAAGATCTTAAAGCAGCGAATCAAGTTTATGCTGCACTCCTAGGAGTTGCTCATTACAAAACTGAAACGGTAGAAAGTGAAGGTGTGAATACTTCTTTTTTTAAATCTGGCCCTAATAAAATTGAGCTTTTAGAAGGGACAAATCCAGAAAGTCCGATTGCAAAATTCATCGCTAAAAAAGGCGAAGGTGTGCATCATATCGCTTTTGCGGTTTCAGACATCCAGTCAGAAATAGCACGGTTAAAAACAGCAGGTTTTATCGTTTTAAACGAAGTTGCAAAAAAAGGTGCCGACAATAAACTCGTTGCTTTTTTACATCCAAAATCTACCAACGGAGTTTTAATAGAGCTTTGTCAAGAAATAGAAGGTTAAAATTTAAGGTTTAATTAAGGGATTCTATTTATATAGGCTTAAACTTCTAAAAGCTTCTTTGTATATTGCCGGCTATTAATCGCTCGTAAAAACATGTCTTCTAACTTTAATACATTCCAAAAAAGACGCTTAACCTCTTCTTACCTTTCTGTAATCATTAGCATTGCACTTGTACTATTTATGGTAGGTGTTTTGGGATTGGTGTTATTAAAATCAACCAAAGTTGCGAATCATTTTAAAGAAAAAGTGGCCATCAACCTCTTTCTAAAAGACGACGTTTCTAAAGAACAAATTGATAAATTTCGTGCCTCTCTCCAAGAAGAAGCGTTTGCAAAAAGAATTGTCTACATTTCTAAAAAGCAAGCAGCAAGAGATTACAGCAGAGAAATTGGAGAAGACTTTTTAACCTTTTTGGGAGGGAATCCACTCAAAAATGGCATCGACATTTATTTAAAAGCCGATTTTGTTACTTCAGAGAAAATGCTCGCTTTAGAAAAAAAATTTAATAAAAACCTTTTTGTAGCTGACGTTTCCTATGATAAACCGCTCATTGAGTTACTCACAAAAAACATTCAAAAAATTCGCTTTTGGTTGTTCATTTTATGTGGCTTTTTTGCTTTAATTGCAATTCTTTTAATCAACAGTTCGATTCGATTAACCATATATTCAAAACGATTCAATATTAAAACCATGCAAATGGTGGGCGCTACAAAATCATTTATTCGAAAACCCTTTCTTTGGAGAAGTATCCAATTGGGAATGATTGGCGCATTTATATCTTTAATCGGTTTGGCATTTATTATTTATTATTTGGACAAATTCATTCCAGTTTTAGGATTGTTAAAAGATTACATCACTTTACTGTATTTAGTAAGTGGCGTTATTGCCTCTGCATTTATAATTACATTATTAAGTACCCTATTAGCAACACAGCGCTTTTTAAATTTACAAACAGACGAATTATATTATTAAAAATGAGCACTAAAAAAGACACAAAACAAGAATTTTTATTCGGCAAAAGAAACTACATTATTATGTTGGTTGGTTTATTTGTAATTGCCTTGGGCTTTGTTTTCATGGCAGGCGGAGGTAGTGATGACCCTGCTGTTTTTAATGAAGAAATCTACAATTGGCAAAGAATCCGATTAGCACCCACCTTAATTATCATTGGGTTGGGAATTGAAATCTACGCTATTTTAGCAAATCCTAAGCACTAACTATGACGATTATAGAGTCGATAATCCTTGGAGTTATACAAGGTTTTACAGAGTTTTTACCCGTTTCTTCTAGTGGACATTTAGAATTGGCAAAAGTAATTTTAGGAGACACTTCTGTGCCCGAGGAGAGCTTAACGTTCACCGTTGTTTTGCATTTTGCAACCGCATTGAGTACACTCGTAGTTTTTAGAAAAGAAGTCCTTGAAATTTTTAAAGGATTGTTTCAATTTAAATGGAATGAGGAAGCAAAATTTGCTGTAAAAATCATCATTTCCATGATACCAGCAGTGTTTGTTGGATTGCTTTTTGAAAAACAATTGGCCGCTTTTTTCGTTGGAAACGTGTTATTAGTTGGCGTTATGTTATTGGTAACGGCAGCCTTACTTTTATTGGCCGATAGAGCAAAAAGTACAGATAAAAAAGTATCCTTTTCAAACGCAGTCCTTGTTGGCGCATCACAAGCCATTGCCATGTTGCCCGGAATTTCTAGGTCTGGAGCTACCATATCCACATCTGTTTTATTGGGAATTGACAGAACAAAAGCTGCTCGTTTCTCTTTTTTAATGGTAGTTCCATTAATCTTTGGGAAAATTGGAAAAGACATTTTAAGTGGCGATTTAAACTTTCAATCCTCAGAAATCATTCCCATATCAGCAGGTTTTATTGCTGCTTTTGTGGCAGGTTTATTGGCCTGTAATTGGATGATTTTGTTAGTAAAAAGGAGCAAACTTTCTTATTTCTCTTTGTATTGTGCAATCGTAGGAATTGCAGCAATTTCATATACTATACTTAACTAGATGACAGAAGAAGCTTACAAAAATGGTCAGGTATTACTGATTGACAAACCGCTAGAATGGACTTCTTTTCAGGCGGTAAACAAAATTCGTTGGCATATAAAACAACGCTTTCAAATTAAAAAAATAAAGGTTGGCCATGCGGGTACTTTAGATCCACTAGCAACAGGTTTATTAATTATTTGTACTGG
>TARA_B110001469_G_scaffold40390_1_pt1 | contig 11922 bp, 10 predicted proteins | sample TARA_B110001469 | Tara Oceans TARA_B110001469 (sample SAMEA4397034) | marine metagenome | biome: Polar Biome; feature: [SRF] surface water layer (ENVO:00010504); material: water (ENVO:00002006), including particulate matter (ENVO:01000060) such as... | depth 5 m
TCCAGCGGTGGTCGGCAATTGACCGGACATTTCAGCGACCGCGCGCTTAATATTTGGAGCCATCCTTCGCCAGTGGGCGTGCATTTGTTGCCAGCCTGTGGTGCGGCTTGGGGCATGCAGCTGGATGGTAAGCCGAATGTCGTGTATGCCTCGCTGGGCGAGGCGTCGGCGCGGCAGGGGGATTTTTATGAAGCGGTCTGTTTTGCGAAAGAGCGGCAGTTGCCGATGGTTTTTGTGGTGCAGGACAACCGTATCGCGATCAGTACATCGACCACAGGCACGAACCCGATTGCACTGGGCGTATTGGATCGCAGTGAGTGGATACGTGTCGATGGCAGTGATGTCGAAGCGGTGGCAGCGGCGGGGCGCATCGCCGTGGAACACGCACGTTCTGGGCAAGGGCCTGCGTTTATCTGGTGCGATGTCGAACGTTTCTCGAATCATTCCAGCGCGGATGATCAGCGGATGTATCGTGCTGCGGATGAGCTGGAAGCCATGCAACAGCGTGATCCGATCAAACTATTTCAGCGTCAACTGATCGCGGATGGGATCCTTACCGAGGCTGAGGCGACTGCGCAGGAAGAGGAGCTACGCGCAGAAGTTCGTGCTGCCTATCGTCAGGCGAGTACTCAAGCAGACCCATTAGGCGAAGAGTGCGGGCTGCATCTGACCGGAGCGGTGACTCCTGCCCCGCCAGCCAAGATCAAACTCGAGAAGTCCTGCCGAATGCTCGATGCGGTGAATCGCACCTTTCACGCGGCGTTGGATCAATTGCCAGAAGTGGTCTTTTTTGGCCAAGACATCGCCGATCCGAAAGGCGGCGTGTTTAACCTGACCAAAGGCCTCTCAAGCAAAGACCCCGAGCGTGCAGTCAATTCGCCGTTGGCAGAGTCCACGATCATGGGGGTCGCCGTCGGCTTGGCGTCTTACGGCAAGCGGCCGTGTTTCGAGATTCAATTCGTTGATTTCATTTATCCCGGTTGGAATCAGCTGGTGTCCAATATGGCGACGCTGCGCTGGCGTAGTTTCGGTCAATGGCAATGCCCGCTGGTGATCTATGCGCCTTGCGGGGGGTATTTGCCGGGTGGTGCCTTGTGGCATAGTCAAGCAGGGGAGGCGTCTTTCGCGCGTATTCCCGGCATTCGGGTGGTGGTGCCATCCACCCCTGGCGATGCGGCTGGCCTGTTCTGGACTGCGCTGCACGGCGAAGACCCCACCATTATTCTGCTGCCCAAGCACCTCATGTGGGCCGAGTTACCTGCGCCGTCTGCGGTCGAGGCGATTCCGCTAGGGCAAGCGCGTCTGGTACGATCTGGCAGCCTGCTGACATTAGTGACTTGGGGGAATTGCGTTGAACTCGTCGAACAGACCTTACAGTCGATGGGCTCGGAGCTAGATATCGAGTTGATCGATCTGCGCTCGATTGCGCCTTGGGATAAAGAGGCAGTCGCGTCATCGCTGCGTAAGACTGGGCGACTGTTGATTGTGCAGGAAGATAACATCAGCGCGAGCGTTGGCCAAATGATCGTCGCGGAGATGTGTAGCGATCGCGACGTGCTGCAGGGCTTGAAAACGTCTCCGGTCATCGTCTCCAAAGACGACGTGCATGTCGGCTTTAACCCGATTTATGAGTTTGCGGCACTGCCGGACCAAGAGCGTATCGCTGCGGCATTAGAACGTTTGCTGTCGACGACGCTGGAAGCCTCGCTTCAACTCGATGCGGCATCGGTACCAACAACTATTAAAGTCTCTATGATTGCTGAATCGAACCAACCTCCGAGTGCGACCAAAATGATCACCGTACCGATTCTCGGTGAAGGTATACGAGTCGCACGTGTCGTTTCGATATTGAAGCATGCGGGGGATGAGGTGAAGGCCGATGATCCGCTTTGCGAGGTTGAAACTGATAAGGCGGTCTTCCCGATTGAGTGCGATGAGGATGGTGTTCTTGGCGAGTGGCAAATAGCCGAAGAAGATGAAGTGGCAGTGGGGCAGGAGCTAGTCTCACTGACTATGGCGGGCGCGGGCGCAGTCGTTGCAGCTGCTACCGCGAAACGGGCACCAGCCGCATCTGAGCCTTTGACCTATGATGCGCTAAACAAAACTGCGGGTCTTTCGCCTGAAGCGATCAAGTCTTTGCAGGGCATCATCCCCGCAACGATCGAGATGACTTGTCGCTGGGAGAACCTTAGCGATGCACGACTGCGTAGCAAGAAAACCAGCGGAGGCACCCTTTCGACGGCGACCATGACGGCATGGGCAGTCGCCGAGGCAATACGTAAGCATGAACGCTTCGCGTCAGTCATCCGTGGTCAAGAGCTGGTCTATGACCCAGATCGTTTTGATCTGGGCATGGCAGTGGCACTTCCTGGTGATGCGTTGGAGACCGCAGTCGTCAAGCAAGTCAACACTATGGAGTGGGCGGAGTTTTCGGATGTATTCAATAATTCAATACGACGTACGCGGCATGGTGAGGTCGATTCGAAGAATCGCGTGTCACTGTCGATTTCAAGCATGGGTGCTTACAATGTTCGTTCCGCGATCCCGATTGTAGTGCCACCCTCAATTGCGACGATTTTTATCGGTGCGCCTTATATGTTGCCCGATCCGAATTCAAAAGATGGAACTACGATCGAGGTCGTCTCTCTAGTGCTGACCTTTGATCATCGTTGGATCAACGGTGTCGGCGCGGCGGCGTTCTTATCCGATGTGCGAAAAGGTATCGAGCGCTTCGATCTGGTCTAGATCAACTGGGCAAAAGCGCCTCGTATCTTTGAGTTTGATTATGATTGAGGAAATTACAGCCGGACTCATTTTATAACTCGCCCGGTTTCCCTTTGCGGTTTGGTTGGCAACAGTCGGTGTCGCCGGCACGAAGCGGCAGGTGTCGGCTGTGGGACGGGCGTTTGCCCTGTCGCAAATGATTGGACTGTCTGCTTTTATTCCAAGTTTAATGATTAGGTCGAAGCTCCTCTTCTTCGTGCGCCTGCCGATAGCGATGGCGGTTCTGCTGGGCAGGAGGGTGTATGCCTACCATCCGCCGAGTTGGCTGGTGGTGCCTAGCTGTTACGCTTGGTGCGTTGCTCGGTGCCGGCTGGTGGACGGGCAGTTTATCTTTTTATCTGCGTATTTTGCGAAACGGGTGGCTGAGCGAATGTCTATAAAGTCGCTCAAGAAATCGACGTTTTTGCGCGGTTATTTTTTGCCTTCTGAGCTTGATGGCCCTCTTATTTGCTGACTGATTCCAACTATCTCCTGTTGAGGTGGCTTAATTTTATACAATGCGTCTACATAACTTATTCTTATCATTTTGTATGTGCGCTGTGGTGGCGACGCTTTCGGCGCAGTCGAGTCGGCCAGGTGCATGGCGGGTGGACCATTTGCCAGGCTCGAGTCGCTTGTCATTGGAGTCGCTGCGCACGCTGGTCGTGCCTGCTGAGACTGGAGCTTCGTTGTCGGCGGCAGTCGAAGATTTGCGTCACGTATTTGAGCTGCGCATGGGAGTGGCACTGGAGGTACAGACGGCAGGTGCGAATCGACCGAAGTACGCAATTTACCTAGGTGATTCTGGCGGCAGCCGCAGCCATCTGCAGCATGATGCATTTATGATTCACCGCCAAGGCACTCGGGTGTTTGTCGCGGGTGATGGCGAGCGCGGGGTGTTGAATGGTGTGTATGCGCTGTGCGCGGAGCTTCTCGGCGCACGCTGGTATTGGGCGGGTGACTTAGGCTTGGAGTTGATTGGTGAGCCGCGCGGCAAATTTCCAGAAGGTCGCTGGCGCGAAGAGCCGGCGTATGTCATGCGCACGTTATATCCGATGAATGGCGAGTTCGGCCGACGCAATCGACTCGTGCGCCATTTTCAGTTTAATCATGCCTTGGCGAAGGTGTTTACGCCTGCACTCTATGAGGCAGAGCCGGAGATCTTCTCCGAAGTGTATGGGCGCCGACGGAAGCCGAAGGGCAGTGGTGGCTACGATCCACAGCCTGACTTTACCGAGCCGCGCGCGGTTGAGATCGCCGCTAAAGCGGCACTGGCGGCATTTGAGAAGAATCCTGAGGCGCGGAGTTTTTCATTGTCGATCAATGATAATGCATTGTTTGACGACTCTGAGGCCACACGTCAGGTGATTGAGCCTCTGGAGTATTTCCGCGGGCGACCGAATTACACGGATTTGGTGTTTGGTTTCATGAATCAAGTCGCGGCGCGGGTGTTTGAAGAGGGCGGTGCATGGACGACACCGACGGGGGAGCCGCGCTACTTAACGGCTTTGGCATATTACTGGACGGAGCAGTCGCCGTCGTTTCCACTTCATCCCAGAGTGATGCCGGTGCTGACCTCGGATCGGGCGCAGTGGCATGATCCTGAGTACCGGGCGCAGGATAAGGCCTTGATTCAACGCTGGGCAGATTCGGGTGCGGAGCGGATCGCGACCTGGGATTATTACTTCGGCGCACCGTATGTGTATCCTCGACAGTTTAATCAGTGGATTGCAGAGAGTCTAAAGTATATGAGTGCCAACGGCGTCTCCGTATTTTTCTCTCAATTGCCTTCGTCGTGGGGCTTGGATGGCTGTAAGGCGTGGTTAGCGGCGGAGTTACTGTGGAACCCTGATCAAGATGCCGCCGCGCTGTTGGATGAATATTATACGCACTTTTTCGGTGCGGCGGCAGTGCCACTGCGATCGTTCTACGAGCAAGCCGAGGCGCATCGCGATGCCAATGAGGGCAAGGCGGAATGGATCAAGTTCTACGAAGACGAATTTGGCATCGAGCTATTTGATACGGCGCGACTCAATCAGCTGCGTGCGTTGATCGAGTCGGGCAAAGCGCTGCTCGCTGACGATCCACGGCGCTTGGCGCGGATCGAGGTGGTGTCGGAGGCGTTTCGCTTGACTGAGCTGTTTGCGCGGTATCATGCGACCCGCGCTCGCCTCGTTGCGAATGGCTTGGATGCCTTGTCGGAGCAGCGCCAGGGGGAGCCTAGTGCCTTACCGAAGCAACTGAGCGATTTTATCGCTGCGCGCGCGACCTTTAATACGTTTAGCCAGGAGTTACTGAAAGATCCAATTCATGCTCGGCTAAAGGCGTTTACGAAATACTCGAAGTTAGATCCAGTTGCATTTGCGTTGGCTGCGATGGCGCATGCTGGAGTGGAGATTCCGGTGGACGATTATCCGAAGTATGCGGCTGTCGCTGAGGTTGCGCAGAGATGGGGTGCGGATGCCGGAGCGTTTCGCTCTAAGCTGTCGGATGTCGACTTGCAGCACGAGGCGACCGCGCCGAAACCGCGCAACTTCCTTGGCCCAGATTTGCCAACGGTATCTGGGTGGCATTTTGATTTTCGCCCTGCCGAGCATTTAGCGGTTGAATCAGTCAGTGCGGGGCAGGGTATCCGCGTTACGGGTGCGGATGTGTTTTCGATCTTTCGAGATATTCCCGTGATCTCTGGCCAGCGCTACCTGTTGGATGCCAGCATGGCCTATCAGATTAGTCCGGATAATCGTTCGCAAGTGAAGTTGTCATGGACGGACCAAAATGGAGATACACTACGGCGAGAGACGCTGTTCCGCTGTCCGACCGGGGGGTCGGATGGGCTGCGACGTGTCGTATTACCAATCCGCGCGCCAGAGCAAGCGTATACGATGCGGCTGCGTTTTTTCATTTCGCGGCAATACGAGGGAGACTTTTTAGACCTTCACCGTGTCAACTTCGGTTTAATCGCGAAGTGATCGGATCAGACTGTTAAGTCTTACGCGCAACCCAGAGGATCGGTGGCACGCGGCTACCTGTGACGATGGGCTCGTGGCTTTCCACTGTCCAACCACGCTGCTGGACTGTCTGCATCCAGTTTGCGACTTGGGTGGCTTCAGTCTGGCCGCCGTCGTGTCCGCGGTAGGCGATGACAAGTAGTAGGCCGTCTGTCTTGAGCAATTCGCAGGCTGCGCGCAGTGCGCCGAGAGTGGATTCGGGTTCGGTCTGGATACTTTTGTCGCTGCCGGGGAGATAGCCGAGGTTGAAGCTGATCGCGCTAACTGCCTGCGCGTATTTCGAGCAAAGCGACGCGAGTGCTTGCGCATGATTGGCCACGAGCAGCTCGGCTTGAGCGAGGCAGCCGGCCGCTTCAAGCCGTGTGCGCGTGGCGGCGATCGCCGCTTGCTGGATGTCGATGGCGATGACACGGCCTTCGGGCCCGACCAGTGTGGCCATCACTGTGCTGTCGTAGCCGTTGCCAGCGGTGGCATCGAGCGCATGGTCACCTGGCTTGAGTTGTTGGCTGAGGTAATCGTGAACTAGATCAGTGAGTTGCATCGGTACGGGGAGGCTGAGTGGTGGTGTCGAGGAAGCGTGCAATGTCGATTTCGGGATCGAGCGCTTCGCCCTCAAGTAGGTGTGCTAAAAATTGGCGGATCAATTCTGGGGCGAGTGAGGCGCCCTTGGAGCCGAGCCCATTAAAGATATGCAGTCCGGCTTCGGTGGGATGGTCACCGATGAAGGGGCGGATGTCTTTGGTGGTGGGGCGCAGGCCGGCGTAGTGCTGTTTGACTGTGAGCGCGTGCTGTGGTGCGATGAAGGAACGGGCGTCATCGAGCAGTTCGCGCGCGCCAGCATCGGTCGGTTCGGGCGAGGCGTCGTCGCTGTCAAAGGTCGCACCAAGGCGAAAGGTATGATCGCCGTAGGGCAGCAGCCACTTGCGATGGTGGTAGATTGCGCGCGGCAGATCGAGTGTGGGGCATTCGAGTATCAGGGTTTCGCCTTTAGCTGGGGTCAGCGGTAGCCAGTTGAACCATGGATTGGCCTGCATGCCGACGCCTTCACTAAAAATAATGTGATCCGCTGGCAGGTCGTGGTAGCTCCATTGCGAGTTATGTCGGGTTACGTCGGCGTGGCTGAAGGTCTGGTCGCGGAAGATGCCTGCTTGGGTGAAATGCTCACGCAGAGTTTGCAGGAGCAGCGGCAACTTAACGTAGGCGGCTTGTTTGATGTGGAAGCTTCCATGTGTGTCTTCGAATGAATCGGGGCCGTCGCCCTCGGGGATGGGGTCGCCAAGAACATTGGCGTAGCGTGGGTTGCGCATGCGCCTACCCATGCGCTTGATGTCGGTACTATTTCGGCAATAGCGGATGAGGGGAACCGGGTGGTATAGTTCGATTTCGAACTGTTGCTCCAGCTCGCGGTAAGTGGCAGCGGCATGTGAGATCAGCATCTCGAAGCCCCAACTCTTGGTCATCCAGCGGCCGGTGACGGGATTGATGATGCCGCCTGCGACTTGCGAGGCGTTGGGCAGTGTGGTGCTGCCGATGAGTGTCACGTGTTGCCCGGCTTGCTCCAAACGCCATGCGAGCAGGCAACCCGCGAGGCCCGCGCCGACAACAATATGTTTTTGGATCCTCATGACTGTGCTCTTACAAAGCGGATATACTGAAAATCTGGAAAGCAAAAAAGCAGCGCTGGACTATTTCTATCTGAATTCTTGCTAACAATGCCTAATTCACTTCTAATTAAAGGGTGAATATTTTTCATCGTATTCGTGCGTATTGTTGGGGTATACGGCCGCGTCGTTTGCCTGAGCAGAGCACGCGGGCGCAGCGTGGTACCTTCGGCGAAGACCTCGCAGCGGATCATTGTCGACGCGTGCTGGGGTATCGTGAAATCGTCCGGAATTGGCGCTACAAGCGGGATGAGATCGATCTGATCTGTCAGGATGGCGAAGTTTTGGTCTTTGTTGAAGTGCGTGCGCGCTCGGAAACGGCCTTAGTTTCAGGCTTTTATTCGGTGGACCGTCATAAAAAAGAAGTTTTGAGGCGCGGTTGTGGGAATTATTTGAAGCAGTTGAAAAACCCGCCAAAGCACTTCCGCTTTGACATTATAGACGTCTCAATTTCCAAAGGAGGGTGTGGAGAGTTGCGTTGTTATCCAAATGTGCCTCTTTTTCATAAACATTTTTCAGTCCAACGCCAATAGTTATGACGAACGAAACAGACGAATCCAGACACCCTTTTTTAAAAGGCTTGAGTAAGCATCGAGGCGCACCGCCGACAGTAGTGGTTATTTTTGGTGCCTCCGGCGACTTGACTGCGCGTAAGCTGGTGCCTGCTATTTTCAATCTCGGAGTGGATAATTTGCTGCCTGGGGAGTTTCACCTGATTGGTTTTGGGCGTAAGCCGATCGAGGATGAGCAGTTCCGTGAGATTATGGATGAGGCGATTGGTGAGCATTCGCGCCGGCCTCTTAATAAAGAGACCTGGGAGCGTGTGCGCCAGAATATAACGTATCATGCCGGTGGATACGATGAGGGAGAAGCTTTTGCTTCGCTTGCGAAAAAAATCGACAAGATCGAGGCTGAGCTTGGCCGTGATGTTCAGCGACTATTCTATGTTTCGACGCCACCGAGCGTGTTCCAGCCGATTGTTGAGAACCTCGGTAGTAGTGGCATGGCGCAGGAACATGTCGGCACGAAGTTGGCCTCGAAAGTGATTATTGAGAAACCATTCGGCCGAGATATCGCTTCGGCGCGGGCCCTAAATGCCACGCTCAATAGTGTGTTTGAAGAGCCACAGATCTATCGAATTGACCACTATCTTGGCAAAGAGACGGTGCAGGATCTGTTAGTGCAGCGTTTTGCAAATTCGATTTTTGAGCCGATGTGGAATCGTGGGCATGTCGATTGCGTGCAGATCACAGTCGCAGAGAGTCTGGGCGTCGGTACGCGTGGCGGTTATTACGATACTAGTGGTGCGCTGCGCGATATGATTCAGAACCATACGATGCAACTCGTCGCACTAACGGCGATGGAGCCACCAGTCTCGCTCGACCCCGAGTCAATCCGTGATGAGAAGGTTAAAGTGTTAAAGGCAATTCAACCGCTGGAGCTGAAGGAAGTTGGCGGTGATGTCGTTCGTGGCCGCTACACGGAAGGTTTGGTCAACGGTGACCCAGTCGAGAGCTACATGGATGCACCGGGTATTCCAGCGGATTCATCCACCGAGACTTACGCGGCATTGCGCTTATCGATTAACAATTGGCGCTGGCAGGGTGTCCCGTTTTATATTCGTTCGGGTAAGCGTATGGCGCGGCGTGCCAGCGAGATTGCGATTCAGTTCAAACGTCCTCCGGGCATTCTCTTTTCGGAGGGTAAGAAGTTCGACGTGGCACAGAACACAATGGTGATTCGTATCCAACCAGATGAAGGTGTGACTTTGATCATGAATTCGAAGGTCCCTGGCCTAGAAACGCGCACACAGCCGGTGAAGATGCACTTCCGTTATGCGACGACTTTTGGCTCCAATACCCCTGAAGCGTATGAGCGTTTGATTCTCGATGCAATGATTGGCGATAGCACACTCTTCATTCGTGGCGATGAGACGGAGGCTTCTTGGAACTTGGTAACGCCTATCTTAGAGCACTGGGAAAAGTGCGGTCAAAGTGGGCTCGCGGAGTATGCGTCAGGTTCATGGGGCCCTGTCGAAAGTGAACGCTTGCTTCAAGAAAAAGGCCATCAATGGCGCCGTTCGGGGTCGTAGCCATCAAAGTAAGAACTGACTTTTAGTGTTCAAAAATATTTCATTATGGCCGAATTAATTAATGCCCTTCCAGGTGTGGGACTTCCTGTTCGCGAGGTGACCAGCCGGCTCGCTTCGATGTGGGACTCTGAGCCCTCGACTGCGCATCTGGAGTCTCGTGCGTCGCAGATGAACGTGGTGCTGCACTTCGGTCTTGAAGTGACTGCAGAAGAGGCGCGAGAACGCTTCGATGCGTTGATTCGTTTTGCGCAGCGCTACCCGAGCCGAATTATTGTGCTATGCCCGACGCGTGCGGATCTAGAGGGTGGGATGGAGAGTAAGCTCTTTAGCCAATGTTATATTGGTGATTCGCACCGCGAGATGTGCTGTTGTGAAGCTTTGATGCTGCGCTATAAGTCGGAGGATTTTGGCTATTTGGCCAATCAAGTGTCGATTTGGTTGGAGAGCGATTTGCCAACATATCACTGGTTTAGCGGGGTCCCGGCGAAGCGGATTGAGACTTATTTTGATAACTTGCTGCTGGGCGTGCGTCGTTGTGTTTACGACAGCTCGGTCGAATTGGAGGATTTATCGAACTTGAATTGGCTCGACCCGAGCCGTGCGGTCGATTTGGCCAAGGCGCGATTACTGCCAGTTCGGCAGGCGATCGGCCAGTTCATGAGTGGTTACTCGGTCGAGAGCTTGTGCGATGGCCTGCAGGCGGTTCGTGTGCGACACTGCGCATCAATGCCCGGAGAAGGGCGTGGCCTGCTGGAATGGGTGCAGTCGTGTTTCTCTGATTGCGATGGCAGCAAGTCACGCGTGTCGTCTGGCACAGAGTTCACGTCGATCGAGTCAGAGCCGTCTGACCTGTGTGCGTTGGAGCTCGAATTTGTTTACAACGATGAACGATACTTAAAATGCCGCAAGTTCAAGGACGGCTCGTACGGAGAAATACACGCATCGCTAGGGAAAGGCGAAATTGAGATCTACACTCGGGTGAAGCCAATGGCGACTGAACAAGCGTTGGCCGAAGCCTTCTTCTTTTGAGTCAACGGATCGTTGCGCGCCTCAGCCTCGCTTATTTGTCGAGCTGGTCGAGGGCTGCGAGCACATCGCCAGCTTGATTTGCGGTGGAAGCTTTCAAGTCGAGCCATACTAGTTTGCCGTTTTTAAAGATGTAGGCTTGGCGACTCCAACGGCTCTTATCAAATGCAGTACTCACCACTTTGTCGGTGTCGGCAATGAGCGTGAACGGAAGCTGATGTTTATTGCGAAACGCCGCTTGTGTCTTGGCGGTGTCTGCGGAGATGCCGAATATTGTCACGCCACGTTGTTGTAGCACTTCCCAGGAATCGCGGAGACTGCAGGCTTGCTTGGTACACCCAGGCGTCATCGCCTTAGGGTAGAAAAAGACTACGGTGGTGCCGGTGTTGAATGCGGCCCCCAGATCGATCGTGTTGCCGGTATGATCGATGGCAGAAATTTGTGGTGCGTCACTACCGACTGTAAGTCCTGCGGAGAGCATGTTGGTGAATAAAGAAAAAATCATGAGCGGAATGTGAAACAGTTTCATAGACTACAAATCGAACTGTAGCCTGCGTCCTTACAACTGTATGACTGAAATCTCCGATTAATGACTTGTTGTGCTTTATGAACCACATTGTGGAAACGTGTGTCACGTCAACAACTTCCGAGTGGTGCGCTTCAAGCGACTGACGAGTGTCTTAAAGATTTTGACAGCGATGCCGAGATATTTACGGCTCACATTTTCCATGTCACCGTTATCATGTTTTATGACGGTGGTCGGAGTGCGGGCTTTGACGGTGGAGATGCGTGGTTTGCCGAGGATGTCGCCAATCTCGCCCGAATGGTGCTAGGATACATTAGGACGTTGAGCATGGTGACGTCTTTGCAAACCTCCACGCACCTTTCTAAAAGACATAAAAGCCCGCGCTCTCAGAGCCTTGTTTGATGATACTTGCACTCGGACGATATTCTTCAGTCCGTTTTTCTTTTGCACATACGTAATAAATCGATTGCGAATCGTTAAGCAACCTCTCCACCAACATCAGCGCAGTGCCGATGCACGAATGGAATTCTCGGCACTGCCTAACCATCCGCGGAATCATTGACCTGATCCACCCCGTCATCTATGCGGGCATTATCAATCTGTTCGACTTTCGCGCGGTTGATGGCGCTCTGAATTTCATGGAGCTTCGTGTCGCTCAGGCCGCTTGGCTTCTCCTCGCTGTTTGCGATCAACTCATAGCGTTTGGCAGTTCCATCGCCACGTGCGATAGTGCGAAGGTAAGCGCTTTGTCGAGTTGGCCCTTGGCCTCTTCATTGAGATCCCAGAATTGGCGGTGAATCGCGCCAGCAGCAATGCCCTGGTCGATGATTGCCGTCCATTGGGCTT
>TARA_B110001469_G_scaffold125692_1_pt1 | contig 11855 bp, 10 predicted proteins | sample TARA_B110001469 | Tara Oceans TARA_B110001469 (sample SAMEA4397034) | marine metagenome | biome: Polar Biome; feature: [SRF] surface water layer (ENVO:00010504); material: water (ENVO:00002006), including particulate matter (ENVO:01000060) such as... | depth 5 m
TTAGAAACAATTGAATCTGCTTTATCAAACTCATCAGTAGTTTATGAGTGGATCACTTGGAACAGCGATACAAAATCTGGAACGTATGTTTCTGTTCCTGAGCGTCTTCAGATTCCTGAAAACATCAACGAGCAATTTATCGTAGAACTGTACTCTAAATAATAAATTAATCATATTGGTATTTAGCCAAAGGATTTATTAGTGGTCTTCATACTTATAAATCGCGCAACTAATTAACAATTAAAACGAAGACAATTATGGCAATATTAAATTTTCAGAAGCCCGACAAAGTAATTATGATCGACTCTACTGATTTCGAAGGTAAATTCGAATTCAGACCTTTAGAGCCAGGATACGGATTAACAGTTGGAAATGCTTTACGTAGAGTGTTATTATCTTCATTAGAAGGTTTTGCAATTACTTCAGTTAAAATGGACAGTGTAGAACATGAGTTCTCTACCATCCCTGGAGTTGTTGAAGACGTTACTGAAATTATACTTAACTTGAAACAAGTTCGTTTCAAAAGACAAATTGATGAAGTAGACAATGAGTCTGTTTCAATATCAATTTCTGGTCAAGATAAAATTACTGCTGGTGATTTTCAGAAATTTATTTCTGGGTTCCAAGTTTTAAATTCAGACTTAGTAATCTGTAATTTAGATCCTAAAGTAACCATTAACATGGAATTGACTTTAGAAAAAGGACGTGGATATGTACCTGCTGAAGAAAATAAAAAAGCAGCTGCATCTGTAGGGACAATCTTTACAGATTCTATCTACACACCAATCAAAAATGTTAAATACAGCGTTGAGAATTTTCGTGTAGAGCAAAAAACAGATTACGAAAAACTAGTTTTCGAAATCCAGACAGACGGTTCTATCAGTCCTCAAGATGCATTAACACAAGCAGCAAAAATATTAATCCACCACTTCATGTTATTCTCCGATGAGCGTATCACTTTAGAAGCGGATGAGATTGCACAAACTGAAACATATGATGAAGAATCACTACACATGCGTCAGTTGCTTAAAACTAAATTAATTGACATGGACCTTTCAGTTCGTGCTCTTAACTGTTTAAAAGCTGCAGAAGTTGATACTCTAGGTGACCTAGTATCTTTCAACAAAAACGATTTAATGAAGTTTAGAAACTTTGGTAAAAAATCATTAACTGAACTTGAAGAGTTAGTCAATGTAAAAGGCCTTAGCTTTGGAATGGACTTAAGCAAATACAAATTAGATAAAGATTAATTACTTTATAATTTGCGCCTCTTAAACGAGTTGATGCAAGATAAGGTTTAAATAAAATGTCATGAGACACGGAAAAAAAATAAATCATTTAGGTAGAAAAACGGCGCACAGAAAGTCAATGTTAGCAAACATGGCCTGTTCTTTAATCGAACACAAGCGTATCAATACAACTGTTGCTAAAGCAAAAGCTTTAAAGCAATTTGTTGAGCCTTTAATTACAAAGTCTAAAACCGATACAACTCACAACCGTCGTATTGTATTTAGCAGACTAAGACAAAAAGAATCGATCACTGAATTATTTGGTGGTGTCGCAGCTAAAATTGGAGACCGTCCAGGAGGTTATACTCGAATTATCAAACTAGGAAATCGTCTTGGTGATAATGCGGATATGGCAATGATCGAATTAGTAGATTTCAATGAAATTTACAATGCTGACAAACAACCTAAGAAAAAGACAACTCGTAGAAGCCGTAGAGGAGGCGCTGCTAAGCCAGTAGCTGCTGTTGAAACGACTACAACTTCAGAAGAAGAAGAGTAAACGTTAAGTTTATGTTAAAATAACAAGGGTGAACTTTTTAGTTCACCCTTTTTTTGTTAAAATTGTATAACCCAAATTTTAACATTATGAATTTTTCTAAACTTCTTCTCCTTTGTTTATTCACTACACTGTCTTATGCGCAGTATGATGTTACCACCATTGGTAATCCAGAAACACTTAATAATACAGGGCTTTGGATAATTAATAAACCTACATCTAATAAGATAATTAAAGGTTCTCCTCTGGTATTTTCAGATATAGAATCTTCGAAATTCATTTTAAAGCCTAAGAACTCCTCAAAGCTATATAGTTTTATAAATGGTAATTATAATTCTCAAACCGATCAAATTGTCGTCAAAATGAGTATTGACTCTGTTTTCTCTTTTGACAGCAATAAAATAGACTATGCTATTTTTAATGATTTAAAAATGAAAAGATTTTCCGCTAATACTATCCCAGATCGATTTTATCTTTTTTTAACGGAAGGAATTAATTATACGTTATTTAAATCTTATTATTCTAGAATCACTAAGGGGCGTGTTAACCCGATGACTTTAGTTAAAGTAAAGCCAGATAAGTTAGAGATTTTCTCTAAATATTTTATTTCCATTAACGGAGCAGATCCTATTGAATTCAAATTAAAAAAGAATACAATCCTCAAATTACTCTCAGAAAGACGAGATGAAGTATCTAGTTATGCCTCTGAAAATAGATTATCCTTTTCAAAAGAAAAGGATATCATAAAAATTTTCCAAAATTTCAATAAATAATGAAATGTTAATAAGCATTTAAAATTTAAAGGATAAACTTTTTTAGTTTATCCTTTTTTTTGTGCAATTTTGTAAAACCTTACAAGACTTCGAAAACAATGAAATATACAACACGAAAAAAAGCCGTCCTACTTCTTGCAGATGGAACAATTTTTTATGGAAAAGCAATAGGCAAGGAAGGTACTGCTTTTGGAGAAGTTTGCTTTAATACCGGAATGACAGGCTACCAAGAAATATTTACAGACCCTTCTTACTTCGGACAACTGATGGTGACGACCAATCCTCACATTGGAAACTACGGAGTTAACGATGAAGAAATGGAATCTGATTCCATTAAAATTGCGGGGCTTATATGTAAAAACTTTAGCTATAACTATTCACGTGTCGATGCGAGTGGTTCGCTTGTTGACTTTTTAGACTCAAATGATTTATTTGCAATTTCAGATGTAGATACCAGAGCTCTCGTAAGCTACATTCGTGAAAACGGAGCCATGAATGCCGTCATCTCTACTGAAGTAGATGATGTTGAAGGTCTAAAAAAACAACTTGCAGAAATTCCACAAATGGAAGGTTTGGAGTTAGCATCCAAAGTATCCACCAAAAAACCCTACTATTTTGGAGATGAAAATGCAACTTACAAAATCGCAGCCCTTGATATTGGAGTCAAGAAAAACATATTACGCAATTTCGCCAAACGCGACGTCTATATAAAAGTATTTCCATTCAACTCAACCTTTGAAGAATTGAGTGCGTGGAACCCTGATGGTTACTTCTTATCCAATGGGCCTGGAGATCCAGAACCTTTGGTAGAAGCCCAAGCTTTGGCAAAAACCATCATCGACAAAAACTTACCCTTATTCGGGATTTGCTTAGGACACCAAGTGATTGCCTTGGCAAATGGGGTTTCTACCTACAAAATGCACAATGGACACAGAGGGATCAACCATCCTGTTAAAAACCTCGTGACAGGCAAAGGTGAAATCACCTCCCAAAATCATGGTTTTGCAGTCAACAGACAAGAAGCAGAAGCCCATTCGGACTTAGAAGTGACACATCTCCATTTAAATGATGACACCGTTGCAGGAATTGCTATGAAGTCCAAAAACTGTTTCTCTGTACAATACCATCCAGAAGCCAGTCCAGGACCACACGATTCTTCTTATTTGTTTGACCAGTTCATTCAAAATTTAAAATAATAACTTTTTAAAGGTATCAAACATTAAATTTGATGCCTTTTTTAATCTACTACAACGTTTTAGCTAATAATTCGTATAAATCCACTCGAGAATAATTATAAAAAATTTCATTTTCGTAAATTTGTAAACTATAAATAACTTAAACACAAGACTATGAGTATCATAATTAACATTCATGCACGTCAAATTTTAGACTCTAGGGGAAATCCTACAGTAGAAGTTGATGTCACCACTGAAAACGGATTTATTGGAAGAGCAGCAGTACCCTCTGGTGCATCTACTGGAGAACATGAAGCAGTTGAATTACGCGATGGCGGATCTGCTTACATGGGAAAAGGCGTTTTAAAAGCGGTTGAAAATGTGAATACGATTATTGCTCAAGAATTATTGGGTGTTTCTGTATTTGAACAAAACCTAATCGATCAAATTATGATTGATTTAGACGGAACTCCAAATAAATCTAAGTTGGGTGCCAACGCAATTCTAGGGGTGTCTCTAGCAGCTTCAAAAGCGGCTGCAGCAGAACTAGGAATGCCATTATACCGTTATGTAGGCGGCGTAAGTGCCAACACATTGCCAGTTCCAATGATGAATATCATCAATGGAGGCTCGCACAGTGATGCACCCATCGCGTTTCAAGAATTTATGGTCATGCCAGTAAAAGCTAAAAACTTTACACATGCCATGCAAATGGGAACCGAAATTTTTCATAACCTTAAAAAAGTATTACACGACAGAGGTTTGAGTACAGCTGTTGGTGATGAAGGTGGTTTTGCTCCAAACTTAGAAGGCGGAACAGAAGATGCTTTAGAAACAATTGCAATAGCAGTTAAGAACGCAGGCTATACTTTAGGAGATGATGTTATGATCGCCTTGGATTGTGCTGCTGCAGAATTTTATGTAGATGGTTATTATGACTACACAAAATTTGAAGGTGAAAAAGGAAAAATACGTACAAGCCAACAACAAGCAGATTACTTAGCGGAATTAGCGGCGAACTACCCAATCATCTCAATCGAAGATGGAATGGATGAAAATGACTGGGAAGGATGGAAATACCTTACCGACAAAATAGGCGATAAAGTTCAACTTGTTGGCGATGATTTATTTGTAACCAATGTAGAACGTCTTTCTAGAGGAATTGAAAATAACATAGCCAATTCAATCCTTATTAAAGTCAACCAAATAGGAACACTTACTGAAACTATTGCAGCCGTGAATATGGCGCACAATGCAGGCTTTACATCTGTAATGTCGCACCGTTCTGGTGAAACGGAAGACAATACCATTGCCGATCTTGCAGTGGCTTTAAACACAGGTCAAATCAAAACAGGTTCTGCCTCACGAAGTGACCGTATGGCAAAATATAACCAACTCCTTCGTATTGAAGAAGAATTAGGTGAAACAGCTTATTTCCCACAAGAAAAAGCGTTTAAAATTAAGTAAACAACTTACTTTTAAATAGATATAAAGGCTGCCCGAAAAGGCAGTCTTTTTTTATGCGATTTAGTTAAAGAACTAAACACAACTATAATTGCACTATAATACAATATTTGTTCAATCATAATAACACGAAGACTTTCCCTCTTAGGCTTCTTCGATAAAACATTTTTTTTTTGTAAATTCGCTACTCATTATTCAAGCACATATAATACATCTCAAAAAATGTCAAATAAAGCAATTTTAGAAATCAACGGTGAAAAACATGAACTCCCCACATTTACGGGATCAGAAAATGAACTCGCTATTGATATCAGCTCCTTGAGAGCAGTCACCAAAGGAGTTACTACCATTGATCCGGGTTTTAAAAACACAGGTTCTTGTGTTAGTGAGATTACATTCTTAGATGGTGAAAAAGGAATCCTTAGATACAGAGGCTATTCCATTGAAGAATTAGCTGAAAAAGCTGATTTTTTAGAAGTTGCATACCTATTGATTTTTGGCGAATTGCCAACAAAAGATGCGTTAGACAAATTTCATGCAGACATCAAATCGGAATCTATTGTAGATGACGATATCAGAAAAATAATAGATGCATTTCCAAAATCGGCACACCCAATGGGAGTCTTGTCGTCATTGACAAGTGCGTTGACAGCTTTCAATCCTACATCAGTGAATGTAGATTCTGAAAAGGACATGTACAATTCTGTCGTACGTATATTAGGGAAATTCCCTGTTTTAGTGGCTTGGGCCATGCGTAAAAAACAAGGACTGCCATTAGATTACGGAGACAACTCTTTAGGATATGTAGAAAACGTCCTGAAAATGATGTTCAAGCAACCTAACGAAGAATACGTTCAAAATGAAGTATTAGTCAATGCCTTAAACAAACTACTCATCCTTCATGCTGATCATGAGCAAAACTGTTCGACCTCTACCGTTCGAATCGTTGGATCTTCACATGCAGGTTTATTTGCCTCTATTTCAGCAGGAATTTCGGCGCTTTGGGGACCTCTTCATGGAGGTGCAAACCAAGCCGTTTTAGAAATGTTGGAAGCCATTAAAGAAGATGGTGGAGATACTAAAAAATACATGGCAAAAGCCAAAGACAAAAGCGATCCTTTTAGATTAATGGGCTTTGGACATAGAGTCTACAAAAATTTCGATCCACGAGCTAAAATCATCAAAGTCACTGCCGATGAAGTTTTAAACGATTTAGGAGTCGAAGACCCTATTTTAGATATCGCTAAAGGACTCGAAAAAGAAGCCCTAACAGATGCATATTTCATAGATAGAAAATTATATCCAAACGTCGATTTTTACTCTGGAATTATCTACCGTGCGATGGGCATCCCTGTAGAAATGTTTACCGTCATGTTTGCCTTAGGACGCCTTCCAGGTTGGATCGGGCAATGGCGCGAAATGCGTTTGCGTAAAGAACCAATCGGTCGTCCACGTCAAATTTATACAGGAAGTACATTGCGTCCGTTTAAGTCTGTAGCTAAATAAACCTACTAAAGGATTGAAAAAAATGCTAAAACTTCAAGTAAATAACGAGTATGCGCGTTTGAAAGCGGTTCTTTTTGGAACGGCTCAAAACAATGGGCCAACGCCCTCCGCAGAAAGTTGTTACGATCCCAACAGTTTATCTCATGTCTTAGCCGGCACTTACCCGACCGAAGCAGATATGCAGAATGAAATGTCGGCTGTACTAGCCGTATTTCAAAAATATGAGGTTGAAGTTTTTCGACCAAGCATTATCGCAAATTGCAATCAAATATTTGCACGTGATATTGCCTTTGTGATCGATACGAAATTTATTAAATCCAATATACTTCCTGATCGTGCTGAAGAATACGAAGCATTAGAAATACTTTTAAAGAAATTCAATCCAGAGGATATCATAGAACTGCCAGAAGACTGTCACGTTGAAGGTGGTGATGTTGTTGTATCTAATGATTATATCTTTATTGGAGTCTATTCAGGACTCGATTATCCAGACCACATTACAGCCCGAACCAACCTTCAGGCAGCAGAAGCAATTCAAAAACTATTTCCACTAAAAACGGTTAAAACTTTTGAGCTTCGCAAATCAAATTCAAACCCACTTGAAAACGCACTCCATTTAGATTGTTGTTTTCAACCCTTAGGACACGGAAAAGCCCTGATTCACGATCAAGGATTTTTAAATAAAACAGATTACGAGTGGCTCCTTGATTTTTTTGGAAAAGACAACGTTTTTGTTGCAACTCAACAAGAAATGACCCAAATGAATTGCAACGTATTTTCTATATCTGAAGATGTTGTGATATCCGAACAAAATTTTACACGCCTAAATACTTGGCTTGTTGCCCAAGGATTTACCGTTGAAGAAGTGCCTTATGCCGAAATATCAAAACAAGGAGGTTTACTCCGTTGTTCAACCCTTCCTTTAAACAGAAACTAAAATGTCACAAATTACCAATACAGTTCTAATGATTCGCCCTGTCCAATTTCGTATGAACGAACAGACAGCTGTGAATAATTTCTATCAAAAATCCTTAGGAAAAACCCTTCCTGAAACAGTGAACACAAAGGCTGCGAAAGAGTTTGATAGCATGGTTAAAAAACTTAAAAAAGCAGGTATCAACGTGATTGTGGTCGAGGACACTAAAGACTTTGACACCCCCGATTCAATTTTCCCAAACAACTGGATTTCTTTTCATGAAAATGGCACCATTGGATTGTATCCTATGTTTGCTGAAAACCGACGTCTGGAGCGTAAGGATTCGGTCTTAGAAGCTGTAGAAGCCGAAGGTTTCAAGATTGAAACCGTTGTGGATTACACAGAAGCAGAAGCGGATGGTTTTTATTTAGAAGGCACCGGCAGTATTCTGTTGGATCGTGAGAATAGCAAAGCCTATTGTGCAATCTCTGCAAGAGCCGATGAAGAATTATTTATCGAGTTCTGTGAAGATTTTGAATACACGCCAGTTGTGTTTTCAGCCTATCAAACGGTCAACGACAAACGCGAACTCATCTACCACACCAACGTCATGATGTGTTTGGGGAATACTTTTGCAGTCGTTTGTTTGGCTAGTATTGATGATAAAAAAGAACGTAAAAACCTTCTTAAACACCTTCATGAAGATGGGAAAAAAGTCATTGAAATATCTGAAGACCAAGTCAATAATTTCGCAGGAAACATGCTGCAGCTCAAGGGTACCGACGACGCTAGCTATTTGGTAATGAGCCAGTCAGCTTTTGATTCGTTACGACCTGCTCAAGTTCAGTTGTTAGAAGTTCATGCAACCATTATATCAAGTTCTTTAGAGACGATAGAAGCTTGTGGTGGTGGTAGTGCACGTTGCATGATGGCCGAAGTATTTTTGCCTAAAACAGCTTCAAATTAGGATTAAAAAAAATGTATCTTTGTGACTGAAATCAGATAGACAATGACACTTCAGGAATCCTTATCACAACATATAAAGCAAGCGTTTGTAACGCTCTATAATACCCCTCTAGAAACGGTTGAATTTCAATCCACTCGTAAAGATTTTGAGGGCGATATTACGGTAGTTACCTTTTCAATGCTACGAACCATAAAAATGAACCCTGCCGAATTGGGAGAAAATTTAGGGACGTATCTGTGTGAACATGTCGATGAAGTCGTTCGTTATAACGTCGTCAAAGGATTTTTGAATTTAGTGCTTTCCGATGCCTATTTTATGGAGTTCTTTCAAACCGTGCATGCGAATCCTACCTTTGGTTTTGTAACCCCTTCAACAGATCAGGCGATGATGGTAGAATATTCATCTCCCAACACCAATAAGCCGCTCCATTTAGGACACGTTAGAAACAACCTTTTAGGTTATAGTGTGGCCGAAATTTTGAAAGCCTCTGGTAAAAAAGTTTACAAAACTCAAATCATCAACGACCGTGGGATTCATATTTGTAAAAGTATGGTGGCATGGCAGCGTTATGGTAATAATGAAACTCCAGAATCTACAGGATTGAAAGGGGATAAGTTGGTTGGAAATTACTATGTAAAATTTGATCAAGTTTATAAAGAAGAAATTAAAGATTTAGAAGCAAAAGGCCTGTCCGTTGACGACGCAAAAGCACAAGCCCCTATCTTATTAGAAGCAAAAGAAATGCTTTTAAAGTGGGAAGCTGGCGATGCTGCTGTCGTATCACTTTGGGAACAAATGAACAGCTGGGTCTATGCAGGATTTGAAGTCACTTATAAATCACTTGGTGTCAATTTTGACAGCTACTACTACGAGAGTCAAACCTATTTATTAGGAAAGTCGTTTATAAAAGAAGGACTCCAAAATGGCGTCTTTATTAAAAAAGAAGACGGTTCTGTTTGGTGTGATTTGACCCCCGATGGATTGGACGAAAAAATAGTTTTAAGAGCTGATGGAACTGCGGTTTATATGACCCAAGATATCGGAACAGCAATCCAACGTTTAAAAGATTTCCCCGATGTTGGAGGCATGGTTTACACTGTAGGAAATGAACAAGATTACCATTTCAAAGTCTTATTTCTAATCTTAAAAAAATTAGGATTTGACTGGGCTAAAAACCTCACACATCTAAGTTATGGCATGGTTGATTTGCCAAGTGGTAAGATGAAAAGTCGTGAAGGTACCGTAGTGGATGCAGACGATCTAATCGTTGAAATGGCAACGACTGCCAAAGATATTTCGCAAGAATTAGGGAAATTAGAAGGCTATTCAGACAGTGAAAAAGCGGAAACCTATGGAACGATTGGCTTGGGTGCGCTGAAGTACTTTATTTTGAAAGTTGATCCCAAAAAACGAATTTTGTTCGACCCGCAAGCGTCGGTAGATTTTCAAGGAAATACAGGGCCGTTCATACAATATACCTATGCACGTATTCAAGCTATTCTTAGAAAATCACCCGTGGAAACGGAGGATGCTACTTCTTTAGAGTATCCCTTACACGACAAAGAAAAATCACTTCTCAAGCAATTACAACTTTTTCCAGACGTGATTCAACAAGCTGCCACCAATTACAGTCCTGCTTTAGTGGCGAATTACGCTTACGACTTGGTAAAAGAATTCAATTCTTTTTATCAAAATGTATCTATTTTAGGAGCTGATAGTACTGCTGAAATTAGATTTAGAGTACAGCTTTCACAAGCCGTCGCTACGACCATCAAAAATGCGTTTAGTTTGTTGGGAATTCAGGTGCCTGAGCGTATGTAATTTTTAGGTTTTATGGTTCACGCTTTACAAGATTTTATTCCACATGCTGCTTTTGATCAAGTAACACAGTTGTTGTCACACGACAATTTAGTGGTTAAAATTAAGCAAGAACGCAAAACACGTCATGGGGATTACCGACGTTTGCCCAATGGGAAACATCAAATCACCATCAACTCCAATTTAAATACCTATCGGTTTTTAATTACCTTGATCCATGAAATCGCTCATTTTGAAGCGTATAAGTCCTATGGTAAAATGATCAAGCCACATGGTCTTGAATGGAAATCGGTATTTCAGCATCTAATGCTGCCTTTTTTACGACCTGAAATTTTCCCAATGGATGTGCTGCCTTTACTGGCGTTGCATTTCAAAAACCCAAAAGCAAGTAGCGACTCCGATACTGTTTTAGCCTTGAAGCTCAAGCAATACGACGCTCCTAACGGAAAAATATTTATCTTTGAGGTGCCTGAAGGAACTACATTTCGATTGTATAATGGAAAATTGTTCCGTAAAGGTCCCAAAAGAAGAACACGGTTTGAATGTACAGAATTGGCCTCCGGTCGATTGTATGTTTTTAACCCCAATGCAGAAGTTGAACTTATAGATGAATAAATGAAGATGAATAAAAATTATTATGCAATTATAATGGCTGGCGGTGTTGGCTCTCGGTTTTGGCCAGTGAGTAAGGAGTCATTTCCAAAACAATTCCACGACATGCTTGGAACAGGTCAGACACTTTTACAGAAGACGGCTTCTCGTTTAGAAGGCTTGATTCCAAAAGAAAATATATTAATTTTAACCAATGAACGTTACTGTGATTTGGTCCTTGAGCAATTGCCTCAAATTAATGAGAATCAAATTATTGCTGAGCCTGCCATGCGAAATACCGCACCTTGTATTTTAATGGCATCCCTAAAAATTCACAAACAAAATCCGGATGCTGTCATGGTCGTCGCGCCAAGTGACCACTGGATTGAGGATGAAACGGCATTTATTTCGAACCTTCAAAGTGCATTTGATTTTTCAGAAAAATCAGACGTATTGATGACCTTAGGAATCAAACCAACATTTGCAAATACCGGTTACGGGTATATTGAATATGATAAATCAAACAACAGCGCTCAAAAGAAAGTGCTTCAATTTCGAGAAAAACCAAATTACGAAACTGCCAAAGGCTTTTTGGAACAAGGTAATTTTCTTTGGAATGGTGGGATTTTTATCTGGTCTACTGCCAGCGTATTGAAAGCGTTTGAAACACATCAACCAAAATTATACACGCTTTTTGCGGATGGATTAAACGATTATAATACCGATACCGAAGCTGCTTTTGTGTTGGAGAATTATAAGAATGCAGAAAACATTTCCGTGGATTATGCAATTATGGAACCCAGTGAAAATGTATATGTCATTCCTGCTACTTTTGACTGGAACGATTTAGGGACTTGGGG
>TARA_B110001469_G_scaffold113562_1_pt1 | contig 11846 bp, 9 predicted proteins | sample TARA_B110001469 | Tara Oceans TARA_B110001469 (sample SAMEA4397034) | marine metagenome | biome: Polar Biome; feature: [SRF] surface water layer (ENVO:00010504); material: water (ENVO:00002006), including particulate matter (ENVO:01000060) such as... | depth 5 m
TCTATTATTATTTCTATTATTATTTCTATTATTTCTATTATTTCTATTGTTAACTGATCTATCATTAAAATGAACGATACCTATAATAACAATTACAATTAAAACAAATATGATAATATTTTTATCTGAGAATAAATTTTTACTTGCCATTTATATAATATAATAAAATAAAAAAAATTTAAAACAAGTTTTTTGTATTATTTTTTATATTTTTATTGTTTTTTATCTTTATATTTTTAACTTTCTTGTAATACAATGTTCTTTTTTTTCATAAAATGTCTTTGTATAAACTTCAGTATTAGGATATTTATTTTTTAATATCTATTATTTTATTATAAAATTTTTTTTCTTTTTCATTTTCATTTTTTCCTAAATTAGTAATAACTATTTTTTTAGATATTTTTTTTTTATTAAAAATTCATGTGTAAAAAATATACCATAATTTATGTCATTAGTAATTATTTTCCTTAATTCTTTATCTATATTATCTATTTTTTACCATTTATTTTAATAGAATTTGTATATTTGTTACCTCTCCAATTCATATTTAAATAAGTAATTCTATCTAATAATAGTTCAGATTAAACAAATAATTTGGTTTATCACATGTTTTTAATAATTTATCTTTTTTTAATGTTTTTTGCATTAATTTCACATATCCTATATTAAAAAAATAAAATCCATTCCAACTTCTTCTTTTCCCAATAGACCTTCTTGTGAACCGGGTTTTAAATATTCTTCTTTTAGAATTTTATACATAGTTTTTAATGACAAAACCGATTTATGTCCTAATAAATGTTTTTTTGTATATTTTTTAGTTAATTTTATTTTATAAAATATATTGATAAAATAAAAATAAATGAAAAGTAATTATAAAATATAAAACTAAAAAGTATAAAATAATTATGAAGCATAACAAGCGTCCTGAGCTATTCCACACATATTTGGAATATCCGCATTGAAATAAACATAACCGTCTTGTCCCCAGTCAGTATTCCAACTATTCTTGATAATATAATATGAAGTTCCATTAGAAGTAGTACCATATCCAACGACTGTAACCGCGTGGTCTAACATAGTTGTGGAACAAGTGGTAGAAGTAAAAATACCATATGAATAAAACTGTAAATCACTTTCTGCGTCAATCGCAACTGAAATGGGTCCAATATTTAAAACAGCATTTAATAATCCACGCGTATCACCTTGGTCTATCCTAGTTAAATTAGTGAATCTCGCGCCAACAGTTGAATTGGTAAAATTACAAGTTTCATCTACCCCCATATATTGATATGATACTTCTGTATCAATACCACTTACATTTACTGTATTTCCCGGTCCAGGTGTGCTACCATTAATAACATAATCAATTGCGAGATATGGCCACCCTCCGTCGCAACCATCGCAATCTGGAACACAATCCACTAAATCTTGCTCACTTAATGAAGTTAAATTTCCGGTTTCTTTAGCATATGCTCCTTCCATAGTTGCGACAGCGCTAAACGCCCAACAACTTCCGCATTGTTGCTGGTCTTTAACGTCTGTTACTAATCCTTCTGCTCGCCAATCTACAGAAGTTAGGTTAATAGGTTTGTAATAATCAACCGCATAACTATTTTTATTTTTATTTTCATAAGATCTATTAATTAAACCATTATATCCAAAATGGAGACTACTAAAATCATCGAAAGTTAAATCACCAAATTTGTTCATTTCTAACTTGTATGTTAGGTTTTGACTATTTTTATATTGAATATAATTACTATTTTCCATAAAAATAGAAAATCTACTCCAATAATTATTTTCCGTTAAATAACTTTTGTTATATGTTTTTATAAATTTTTCAAACCGATTCAATGATTCTGGACCAGAAGTATAGTGTGTAATAGATAAAGATAATAGTATGAAAAGTTTTAGCATTTTATAAAAATAATATCTTTTAAATAATTTAAATTAGTTTAAAAAAAATTGATTTTAATAAAAATATTAAGGTAAAGTAAAAAATTTAAGATGCAATCTAAAATGAATACAGATTATAATAAGAATTTTTGCGGACAGCAGAGAAAAATCCGCGGAGACTCAAGAAGATCAAGAAAAATTGAGCATTCTAGAGACAGTTTTAAACTGGCAGATAAACGTGCGATTCAGAGGAATAAGCATATGTCTGAAGAAATGCAAAAAAAAATTAATAAGAAAGCCATTTATTTGACTAGAAGGAATAAATATTGCTAATAGAATTACAAATAGTATTAAAATTACGAATAGAATTAGAATTGCTAGTAGAAATACAAATAGAATTAATTTTTTTTTTATTTAAAAAAATTATGAATATTATTTACTATAATGAATTATATACTTGAATATATTTGGTTAGACGCAAATAATAATTGCCGTAGTAAAACAAAAGTTGTAAAATTAAAAGATTTAAATTTAGAAACAATTCCACAATGGAATTATGATGGTTCATCGACAAAGCAGGCTACCACTGAAAATAGTGAAATTATATTAAACCCTATAAATATTTGTTTAGACCCATTTAGAAGAAATGAAAAAAGTTATTTAGTTTTATGTGATATTTATAATATTGACGGAACACCCCATAAAACTAATATGAGATATAAAGCAAATAAAATATTTACAAGTTATGTAGAATATGAACCTATGTTTGGTTTAGAACAAGAATTTTTCATTTCCAAATATACAAATGATAAATTAGTTCCTATGGGTTTTTTAAATGAAAAGAACCAAGAATATGAATGTAAAGAACAAGGGGATTATTATTGTGGTGTGGGCAGTAGAAATGTCTTAGGTAAATATTTAATAGAGGAAACATTAGAAAATCTATTATATTCTAGTATATCAATTACTGGAATGAATGCCGAAGTTGCTCCTTCGCAATGGGAGTTTCAAGTATGTGATATAGGGATATGTGCTTCCGATAATTTAATATTATTGAGGTATATATGTAATAGAACTTTGGAACAGGACGGATATATGATGGATTTAAGAGCAAAACCTAAAAAGGGTGATTGGAATGGTTCAGGTTGCCATGTTAATTTTAGCACGAAAGAAATGAGAGAAGAAGGTGGTTATTCTACTATTAAACTCGCCATTGATAATTTATCAAAAAACCACGATTTACATATAAAACATTATGGAATAGATAATTGTGAAAGATTAACAGGGGAACACGAAACTTCAAGTCTATCTGTATTTAGTTCGGGTGTAGGAAGTAGAAATACGAGTATTCGAATTCCAAATCAGACACACAAAGAAAATACAGGATATTTTGAGGATAGGCGTCCTTCTTCTAGTTTAGATCCATATGTTGTAACTTCATTATTATTTGCGACATCAACGGGATTAAAACAAGATATCTTTTTATAAATTATTACTTAGTTATACCAATAACTCCACAAGCAAGTCTAGAACCAGCATTTCCAGTTTTTTTTGATTCTTCATTACAACCTTTACCTAAATCATCTTCATCTTCGTGTATAATAATAGAACGTCCTATTATACAATATTTGTGTTTATAATCCAGTGAAATATATTTATCATAAAAAAATCCTTTAGATAAATTATTTTTTGAAATAATATTACCTAAATCACCAATATGTCTTTCTTCTGTATTTCTTCCTCCGTGATTTTTATTTTCTGGATTAAAGTGAGAACAAGCAGATTTACAACCGTCTGTTAAATCACCGTAATTATGTATATGGAAACCGTGATTTCCATCACTCAGTCCCTTTATTTCATACATAATTTTAACTTTATTATTAAATTGAATAAATTTAATATTTCCTGAAACATTATTATTATTTTGGTGTATAACACATATCGCTTTTTTTTGTAATTTCTTTTTTTTTTTTGTTAATTTGGGTAGCATATAATTTATAAAAATAAAAAAATTTATATTTTTTATTTATCTTTCAATTTATTAAAATATTATTAAATTTAGTTGATATAATCAGTTGGTTCGCAAGCATTCGCTCTTTGAATGGGACCTCCTGTATAAGATAGTTGTTCAACGTCGTCTTCTATATCCTCCGCCAATTGAGAAGACATAGCTCTATGACAAGCAGTAAATGATCTTTCACCTTCTTCTCCGCTGGTATGACTGCGCATTACTTCTGAAGCAGCGCGCATAACTTCTCTCATACCTCCTTCGGAATGTTGAAATTCTATACATTGTTCTGTAGGGAGACCGTATGTATCAGCAACACTTGGAGAAACACCCAAAGAGAGCATCACTACTCCTTTTTCTTGTGCTTCTACAATTTTTTCTCTTGTTTCTGTAATATTTGCTTTAGAAGAATTTTCTTCTCCGTCTGTAAGGAAAAGAACAATCTTATTGTCACTTGTGTCGTCTTCCATATATGAAAGTGCTTTCAAAAAAGCGTCATTCATTGCTGTACAACCGTCCGGAATAAAATTTTTATCGATTATTTCCGAAGTAAGTGTTTTTCCATTGTGAATAACTTTACAAGTTGTAGAAAACATAATGAGAACAATTTTCTCAATATTCTCTTGTTTAGAAATCAAATCCATAAGACCTTTAATAACTGTATCTCTAGGGAAAATCCCCATAGAACCAGAACGGTCAAATGCTATAAATAATGATGATGATTTTGAATCAGACATTTTAAATTTCTTTTTAATTAAAAAATTATAGTTTTTTAATATTCAATTTTTTATAGTATAAATAAAAATAGATAGTATAATTTATTTAGAAAAATTTATATAAAAATTTAACAATTATAAATTATGTAAAAATCTTAGGAGAAATAGACATTGCCTCTAACTCCTGCATTAATAACTTACAAGAATATGGTACTCTCACTTCCGAAAACGAAGACTGATTATTACAATTCTTACAATAATATATATCCCTATCAGGATTTACTACTGCCTTAATTCCACAATCATTACAAATATATAATCTGTAATTATCCGAAACATCCAACATTCTCTCTTTCAAGAATTGGGTTGTTCCGTGAGCAATCATACAATCACGTTCCATCTCACCAAATCTCAATCCTCCATCACGAGCCCTACCTTCTGAAGGTTGACGCGTTAATTGAACTATAGGTCCGTGACTTCTACTATGTATTTTATCATCCACTAAATGCTTTAATCTCTGATAAAATGTAGGTCCAATGAAGATAGAAACCTTCATTTGTTTTCCTGTTCTTCCATTATATAATACTTCATTGCCGTATTTTTCATAATTATATTCTTCCAATACATTCTGTATATTCTCTAAATTACATTCCACAAACGGTGTTCCATTTCCGTGTCCACCTAAATTGACACATGCTTTCCCTAATACACACTCAACTAATTGAGCAATGGTCATTCTAGAAGGAACAGCGTGAGGATTCATAATTATATCTGGAACAATTCCTTCCTTTGTATATGGCATATCTTCTTGTCTATAAACCATTCCTACGGTCCCTTTTTGTCCGTGTCGCGAAGAGAATTTATCTCCTACAGTTGGAATTCTTTCAGAACGAACCCTTATCTTACAAAATCTATGACCTTCGTGGTTCCAATTAATATATGTTTTATCAATAAATCCACTTTCGTTTGCCCTTAAAGCAGTACTGCTATCCCGGTAAATATAACCATTTCTTTTGTTTTCCTTAATAGGATATACTTTACCAATGATAATATCGTCTCCATCTACATAAGTATTTTCGGGGACAAAACCTTTGTCAGTTAGTTTATCATAATTACAAGGTTTAATATTCTTTGTATATTTTGTATCTGGCATTGTAAATTTCTCTTCCTTTCCAGAAGATTGATTTTTCTTTTCTTCATCTCTATAAGACCGGTAGAATGTTGACCTAAATAATCCTCTGTCTACAGAGGATTTATTCATAATAACAGAATCTTCTTGATTATATCCCGAATAAGTCGCAATTGCAACAATCGCATTCATACCATTAGGTAATTCGTCCATTTTAATTAACTTGCTATTATTAGTTCCAACTAATGGCCTGTTCGGATAACTTAAGACGTGTCCTAATGTATCCATTCTTAACCTAAAGTTAGAACAATACACTCCCATTGCCTGTTTTCCCATAGCAGATTGATATGTATTTCTAGGAGATTGATTATGATCTGGGAATGGAATAGAAGAAGCAAGAACACCCAAAATAGTTGAAGGGTGTATTTCACAATGTGTATATGATTGCTTCTTTGCTAAATCTTTTTGACTCATAGCAACTAAACAACTATACGATTCTTCGACATCGATATACTCTATAACACCTTCTTCTATCTCTCTAATACCATTTGATTTTGAATCTAAAGTATTAATATCATTTAAACTTTTCAATAATAAATTATTCCAACCAAATTTCCCATTCTTTAAATTTTCAATATCACGTTTTTGAATTCGCAATTTATTTACTACACCTTTCTTAGTTTCATTATTATCCACTATATATAAAGGTCTAATACACCTACCCCCATCTGTATAAATAAACAACTCATTTGTTGTAATATACCACGATAATGAAGTATAGATATTTATAATTGCCAATCTTCTTAATATTTTTAACTTATCTAAAATTTCCTTGATATTTAAATGAATACCAACCCAATTACCATTTATAAAGATTTTCCCATACTTCTCTATATCGTCAAATCTTACCATTTTATCCTCTTCATCTCCTAATTCAGATAAAGGAATAACGTCATATCCTATAACTCTATCATAAATAGGTTTTGAATTCACTGTATTTGTTACTAAAGTTGTAATTGCTAGGTTCTTCACCACGCCAACAGAAGCACCTTCTGGAGTTTCTGCAGGACATACTATACCCCATTGAGTATTATGTAATTTTCTGGGAGCAATCAATTTTCCAGTTTTCTCATTAGGTGTGGCAACTCTTCGCAAATGCGATAAAGTTGCGGAATAATTTAATCTACTTAAAACCTGTGCTATACCAACCTTATTACTCGAAGTTTTAATACCCCAATTACCAGTTGCTAGGGCATATTTTATTCCCGTTTCTAAAGTTGTCGATTTTAATAATTTATAAATATTAGTCTCATTAACTACATTCATAATGTTTAACTTATTGTGACAACTATTCAATTCCTTCATTATACCATTCCGACAATCCTTAACTCCTTTTGACCAATACTGTCTAAATAAATTACTTAGTAAAATACCGGGTAATTCAATTCTCTTATTAGTATAACTATCTCTATCGTCAAAATCCCGTAAACCACAATAACATTTTAACATATTTATTATCATATAACCTAAATAAAATAACTTACTTATTCTATCCTTTCCTACGTGTGGCAATAAATCCTTATCTAAAATATCTTTAATATATCCTTTTTTGCGAATATTGTCTAATTTAATATCTTTGGGTTGACCATAAGATATAATAAACTTCATCAAATATTCGAACGCATCAGATTGCGATTTGTATTCTTCTGCTTCTATAATAGAATCCCTAATCAAATAAATTAATCTATTATTCTTCGGTTCCAAATTATGAATTATATACTTTAAAATATTCTTATCACCTTCTATACCTAACGCCTTAAATAATATAAAGACTGGAATTTCTTGGCGAATATTTGGAATATTTGCTCTTATCACTAAAGAATTACCCTTCTTTACCAAACGAACACTAAAGTTCTTCGGCACCGAAAAATTCTTCTCATTCATAGACTTAATCTCAGCAACACATATTGTCTTGTTGTTAGTCTTGTTTACCCTGAAAATATATAATTTATTATCCGCAATCTTTTCCTGGGGAACTACAGCTTTTTCATTTCCATTTACTATAAAATAACCCCCCGGGTCATACATACATTCTCCATGCTCTCTTCTTGAAATATTATCCTTGTTATTGAGAATACAGAAATCTGAACCTAACATTATAGGAATCTTACCGATAGTAATATTCCTTAAAAGATTAACTTTCTCATTCGTTTTCTCAAAACTATCTCCATATTTCTCAATATACTTTACCTCTACGTCAATATGTAAAGGTGCAGAATAAGTAAAATTTCGTAATCTCGCAATATTAGGAGTCATCCTAAAACTACTACCGTCATTTTCAGTTACAATTGATTCCGTAAAATACGGTTCCTTAAAACGAATTTGAATCTCATACTTATATTTATTATGTTCTTCGTGAAATTCGTGATATACAACCAAAGGATTTGATTGCATAATTATATTGGGAATATTTTGTTTCATAAAAGCATTATATGATTCTAACTGATGACGAATTAATTCTTTGTCGTCATTTTGACTAAAATACGATTTGATAACCTCCCAAGTATCATTCTCTAAATTTACTTTTCTTTTTATTGGAATTTTTTTCTTTTGGTTTTCCATTATAAATAATTCTTGAGTTTGTTTTGACATTTATCAATTTTTTTTTTTAATGAGCAATATAACTATAAATTATATAAATAATGTTCTTAAATAATTTATTTGATTTTATAATTTATTTGTATTTATAAGAGTAATAAATAAAAAATATTTTATATTTTAAATTTAAAAATATATTAAAATATTAATTATATGACTAAAAAAGACGAAAATAAAAAAGACGAAAATAAAAATGGTAAAAGAAAAAATGAAGAAAATGAAGATATACATTCACCACCTATAAAAAAACCCCGCCATATTCCAATATTTTTTGAAATTATAGAAATAAATAAAAATAGAAATTTATGTGGAGATAATGGTGGAGGCGGTTGTGATGAAAATAATCCAGTCGAAGTATATAGTTCAGAAGAAGAAGTTTTTAGTGATGAAGAATTGGAAACTTTATATTTAGAAGAAAAATTAGAAAATATAGAAGATTTTATTAGAATTGGTAAAAATTATTTTAATGGAAAATATGATTTAGGTTTTAAAAAATATAATATTAATGTCAAAACAGTATCTAAGTTAGTGGAACCTTTAGAGAACCTAACTAAAATGATAGGTATGAATGAAATTAAAAAAGATATTTTTGAATTATTATTATATCAACTTCAGGAATTTGATAAAAGTAAAGATATGCTTCATACAATTATAGATGGAGAACCTGGAGTAGGTAAAACCGAATTGGCAAAAATATTAGCACAAATATATCATAAAATGGGATATTGTAAGAATAAAAAAGTGAAGTTTGTAAAAAGAAGTGATTTGATTGGAGGTTATTTAGGACAAACCGCAATTAAAACCCAAAAAGTTTTAAATGAATGTAAAGGAGGTGTTTTAGTTATTGATGAAGCTTATTCTCTTGGTAATAAAGAAGGGCGTGATTCATACGCGAAAGAATGTATAGATACTCTAACAGCTTTCTTATCTGAATCACCTGAAACTATTGTTTTTATGATGGGATATAAGGAATCATTAGAAGAATGCTTATTCTCGCATAATAAGGGTTTGGAAAGGAGATTTACATATAGATTTTCGATACATAAATATAAACCAGAGGAATTAAAATTAATTTTATTTAAGATTATTGAAGGAGAAGGGTGGAAGATAGAAAATAAAGAAGAAATACCAGATACATTTTTTATAGAAAATGAAAAATATTTTCCATTTAATGGAGGTGATATGCTAAATCTTTTCACTAAATGTAAATTTACACATTCTTTAAGGTATTTTAATTTATGTAGAAAAGCAACAATAGAAAAAAATTACGAAAATCTTAAAAAATTTATAAATTTTGAAGATATACAAAATGCGTTTAAATTACTATTAAAAGACGAAAAGTTTAAATTAAGAAATGAAGAAGAAAATAATAGTTATCAATATTCTTTGTACACATAACTTAGTTATTGATACACATAACTTAGTTATTGATACTTAACGATTAATAATTCAATTAAAAAAATCTAATTTTTTCTGTTGTGTAAATCTATAAATAAAGAAAATTACCCCAATTGATACAAGTATTAATATAACTAAAATAATATATGAATTCTTATCATAAATGTCTTCTTCGACTTCTCTAATTAATATATTATTATAAGTTGGTGCCGGGGTGAGAGGTATTTCCATAATTTTAGTGGTTGTTATATCAATTGGTGTTTCTTTATTATTATTATTTTTCTCAGTAATTAAAACGACTTCTTCTTCTAAACTGGGTGAATACATAGGACTTTCATAATCATAAATATCATCTTCAGATATATTATCTAATAAAAATTCTTGTTCTTTGGTAATTTTATTATTAATTAAAACCTTTTTTCTATAGTTATCTAATGAAAGTTCACCACTCATAATTTCATCAATAATTTGTAATTTTTGTTCTTTTTCTAAGTTATTATCCCATTTAGTTAATTGTATAGTTTGTCTTAATTGTTTAATTTTATCTTTTTGTAAATTTTTGAATTTATTATAATATGGTTCGTGACTATAATTTTTATCTCCTAAATCGTATGGTTTCATTTTTTTTTCTTTTAAATCTTTAGGGTAATGTAATTCTTTCGGGAAATTTAAGTTTTTTTCTTCAAATTCCACGGTTATATTAAAATCATAGGTTTTATCATATTTATCTTGATTTTCTATTTCATATAAATAACCTTCTAATTCTTTAGTTTTCCCAGTATCTAATTCTTCACCCGTTGTAATATCCATATCTTCTACAAATTTATGATTAAAATATGTTAATATTTCTTCTTCTTCCACTGTTCTATTTTTTTTATCATTTAATAAACTTAGGATATCATAATTATTACCATTTTCTTCATTAAAGTCTTTTATATTTGCCCCATTATCAACTAATAATCTTATAATTTTCAAGTTTTTTTTTGGTGTTTTAACTGCTAGTAATAATGGTGTATCTCCCTCCTTATTTACTATATATAAATTAGCACTATAATTTAATATAAGTCTAACATTGTCATATAATCCTTCTTTAATAGCGTTAAAAAGAGGAGTTTCATTTTGATTATTTTTAGCATTAACGTCGCAACCCATTTTTAAAGCCATCATTAATGTATTTTTATTATCTTGTTCCATAACCATATGTAATATGGTATTACCTCTACTATTCAATTTATTTATAATATCTTGAGTTATATTACTAAATAAATATACTAATACATGTTTCGCATTATATTTTAATGCTTCGTGATAAATTGTATTTCCTTCATTACTATGAGTTAAAGGTCTTTTAAGTAAAGTTCTATCTTGTTGAATAAATTTCTGAACGTTTATAAGTTTGTTATGTTTAATTGATTCAGCGACATCTTTATCAAATTCATAGGTGTAATTCTCTTTTACAATACCGCTAATATTCATAGTTTTCTCTTGTGGATTACATTTTGCTTGGTAACAATCTTGTTTAAAACTTGATAATTTTCCTTTTACTAAATCATTTTTTGTTTCGGGTATTTTACATATTTCATAAGCACTAAGTTTTTTATATTTGGAATCACACTTTTCGGGATCACTTTCTAAACAAAAGTCAATTGATTCTAAATTTCCAAATTTATCATAAACAGATTTCCCTAATGGTCTTTTATATTTCATTTTTGCCAATACGTCATCCAACCGTGGATCATTTTTATCACAACATACTTTTAAATCCCCTTTTCTATTTTGACAAGCAGCATTATATCTTTTTAAATTATTTTTCTTTTCTTTATCTGTTAATTTAGAACCATATAACTCTAAATTATTGTAAGGGTTAAGATGATTACATTTTTGTTCTTTGTGTTGACAAGTATTTTTTTGTATTATTGAATGCGGTATACTATTAAACATATTATTAATATATATTAATAGTATATTTTTTATAAAAAATATTTATCTAATATTGTCTATTTTTTTATAAAATATAATATTATAAATGTTAAGGCATATA
>TARA_B110001469_G_scaffold127667_1_pt1 | contig 11838 bp, 9 predicted proteins | sample TARA_B110001469 | Tara Oceans TARA_B110001469 (sample SAMEA4397034) | marine metagenome | biome: Polar Biome; feature: [SRF] surface water layer (ENVO:00010504); material: water (ENVO:00002006), including particulate matter (ENVO:01000060) such as... | depth 5 m
TGTATTTCAGAAGTTCCTTCATAAATTTGAGTGATTTTAGCATCTCTCATTAATCTTTCTACGTGGTATTCTTTTACGAATCCGTATCCACCATGTACTTGTACAGCTTCAACCGTTACTTCCATTGCAACTTTAGAGGCATATAATTTTGCCATTGCAGAAGCTTCTGTGTAATCCATTCCTTGGTCTTTCATCCAAGCAGCTTTGTACACTAATAATCGTGCAGCTTCAATTTCTGTAGCCATATCAGCTAATTTAAATGCAATTGCTTGATGTTGATGAATTGGTTTTCCAAAAGTTTCTCTTTCTTTAGAGTATTGAAGAGCTAACTCATAAGCTCCAGCAGCAATTCCTAATGCTTGTGCAGCAATTCCTATTCTTCCTCCAGATAAAGTAGACATTGCAAATTTGAAACCAAATCCATCTTCTCCAATTCTATTCTCTTTAGGAACCTTTACATCCGTAAAAGTTAAAGTATGTGTATCACTTCCTCTAATTCCTAATTTATCTTCTTTAGCTCCAACTTCAAAACCGGGCATTCCTTTTTCAACAATAAGAGTATTAATTCCTCTGTGACCTTTTTCGGCATCAGTTTGTGCAATTACTAAATAAGTAGAAGCAGAGTTTCCATTTGTAATCCAGTTTTTTGTTCCATTTAGTAAATAATGGTCTCCCATATCTATTGCAGTAGTTCTTTGCGAAGTTGCATCTGATCCTGCTTCTGGCTCAGACAAACAAAAAGCACCAATTTTTTCTCCTCTTGCAAGGGGTTGTAGGTATTTTTTCTTTTGTTCTTCGTTAGCGTATTGTTCTAAACCGTAACATACTAATGAATTATTAACAGAAACAACAACTGATACAGAAGCATCTACTTTAGAAATCTCTTCCATTGCAATTGCGTAAGAAACTGTATCCATTCCACTTCCACCATTTTCTGGCTTAGTCATCATTCCCAAAAATCCTAGCTCTCCTAGTTCTTTTATTTGTTCTGCAGGGAATCTTTGTTCTCTATCTCTTTCAATAACACCTGGTTTACAAGAGTTTTGAGCAAAATCTCTAGCTGCTTGCTGTACAGCTAATTGTTCTTCTGATAATTCGAAATTCATAGTTTGATTTTTTTACACTTCAAATGTACCTTTTTGTTTATTAAATGTAAAGTTGATTTAAGAAAATTTTCTATGACTTTTATCGTTAATTTTTTTGTCTTACGAATTACATTAAAAAACTTAGTTCATGAAATCAATATTTAAAAACATTTTATTTAGTTCTTTAATTCTTTATTTAAGATGAAATACTACCCCAACTTAAACAGATGGATGAACAAAAAAGAAATGGTAATAAAATCAGCCATTTTATTTTTGGGAATTAAGTTAACAATTGGATTCGAAATAAAAAAACAAGAAATTTCCAAGATTGGAACAAAATTAAAATTTCAAAAAGAAAATGTGGTTTATTATTTCAAGCTATTAATGATGCGTATCAGTTTTTAAAACGAATTGAATTAGTCTACTACAACTGGTTTATCTATTGGGGTGTCACTTTTTACAATTACAAAACAAGAGGTTGCATAATATGCTCCCACAGTTCCCGAAGTTGAAGTTCCGTTACTAGTCCAAGGTTGATAAAAGTATTCGAAATTAACTGAATTTCCCGCTTTTGGCGAAGTAAACATATCTATTCTTAAAGGTACAGCCATTCCAGGACACCAACCAGCTCTGTCTGGTTGCCAATTTCCAGCTTGGTTGTTAGTTGGGTTTGTAGAACAAGATAAAGACCCCATTTGGTGGTTAAAACTGTCGTTTCCATCAATTTTTACTTTGTGAGTTCTAAAGCACCATTCTGCACACGGTCTCCCATCAGTATCTGTAGGTTTAGTATGTCCCCAACCAGATATTATTGTTCTCAAACTAGTTTCTTGTGAATTTGCAGGTACAGTAATTGTTCTTGTCAAATCTTTTGTGTGAGCAATACCGTAAGGGACTCCAGAAGTAGACCACTCATCATATTTCATCAAATCATTCACGGCATAATATTCATAATCCGGCTGACCAAGAGTATATTTAAAATTCACGGTCAAATTCCATCCATCCGCTCCCCAAGTTTCTATTCTTGCTCTTAACTCTGTTGCTCCAGATAGTTGAAATTTAAAGTCGGTTACATCAATTTCATACCCATCTGGAAAAGCAGAATTATCAACACCATAAGGAGTTATATATCTACCTATTTCATACCATTCTCCAGATGAAATATCTTTCACTTTAATATTTGCATACACATCCCAAGCATTACAACCACCTGTTGGACACTCCAGCTTAATGTACATTTTAATGTTCTTAACATTATTAGGCACCTCATGTAAATTAAAAGTTTTTTCAGATGTTTGGTTATTACCACCTCCAAATGCTAATCTTTCATTATCAAAAGTTGTGAAATCCTTTACTTGTCCTTCTAAACCATCCCAAGGTTTAGAATCTGGCTCAGTTGTGGTTTCTTTTTTACAAGAAGCAATATAAGAAATAAGAAAAATTGAAGTTAGGGATAAAATAATAATTTTTTTCATGTGAAATTGTCTGTTTTCATTTACTAAAAACAAATATAAGATTTATAATTTAGACTTATTGAAAATTAAAATAATGCTTTTTTTAAATAAATTATTTAACAAAATCACCAAATACAGGTTATAATAGTATGAAAAATAATAATTTTATTTCTATTGTTCCTGCTATTGGTTTCATTTTCTTTTTCTCAAAAAGATTATAAAGACAATTTTAAAAAAAGGATTTTTGATAATGAATTTATAATTTATCTGATTCAAGAAATTGAGACTTTTTAAGTAGATGTTATTTTTAATAAATCAGGCAATAAAAAAAACTTTTTGAGGTTGTATGATATGAAAAAATCATGCTTATTGCATATAGTTTTATTATCCTATCATCATTGGTTACTAATATTAGAGGCTTTTTCATACTATTGAAATATTGTTTGTTAATAATCGTTAAGAGCTATTCAATATCACCTAACTATTTTTACTTTTATAAGAGTCAAGAAATAAATTCAAAAAAAACCTTATGAAACACTTAAAACTTTCGTTATTTTTTCTTTTAGCTCTTGCGCAATTTTCATTTTCACAAACGATTAGTGGAAAAATTGCTGACAAGGAAAACGGAGAAGTTTTACCTTTTACTCTTGTTTATGTAAAAGGTTCTACAAAATCAACCTCCAGTAATGTTTACGGTTTTTATTCCTTATCAATTTCTCCCAAAGACATAAAAGACGGGAAAGTAACAGTATTTTTTTCCTTCACAGGATATAAAAAAATGGAAAAAGAAATAGACATCAGTTCAGATGTCACTTTAAATATCCGACTTAGATCTACCAGTACAACCCTAGCAGAGTTCAATGTAGAAGCAACACAATCTAAAGAAATAGAAGAGCTAAAAAGTACTACAATGAGTACCGAAAATCTTGATATAGAACAAATGAAAACATTGCCATCTATTGGGGGCGAAGTAGATATAATTAAAATAGCTCAATTGTTACCAGGTGTACAAGGAGGAACAGAAGGAGGGACTGGAATGTTTGTGAGAGGAGGAGATGCCGATCAAAACCTGGTAATTTTGGATGAAGCAATTGTGTATAACATTGGTCATTTATTTGGTTTCTTTTCGGTTTTCAATCCAGAAGCTATAAAGGACATGACAATTATAAAAGGAGCTTTTCCTTCGCAATATGGAGGCAGATTATCTTCGGTATTGGATATAAGAATGAGAGAGGGAAATGACTCGAAGTTTCACGGTTCTGGAGGTGTAGGCTTATTATCGTCTAGGTTAACTTTAGAAATGCCGATTCAAAAAGAAAAAGGAAGTATCCTGATTGCAGGAAGAAGAACCTACATTGATAAAGTGTTGAATCTAGTAGGAACTAATTTACCTTATTATTTTTATGATCTTAATGTAAAAGCAAATTATCAAATAACTAAAAAAGATAGAATTTTCTATAGTATGTATTATGGAAAAGATGTCTTAGCTTTTGGAGAAGATGGAACTAGTGGGAACGACAAAACAAAAAATGACTCAAGCGAAAACGGTTCTGGTTCTGCCTTTGATTTTGGCTTTGATTTAGGAAACTGGACCAATACAATCAGATGGAATCACATTTATAATCCCAAATTATTTTCAAACCTTTCGTTAATCAACACAAATTTTGATTATGAAATATTTGGTAATATTGCAAATAACAGTCTGATTATTAGTTCCAATGTAGTTGATTTTGGTGCAAAAATAGATTTCGATTATTTTAAATCACCCGAGGTGAAAGTTAAGTTTGGAGGAGCGATTACAAATCATGCTTTTAGACCCAATATCGTATCTACCCAAGGAGATATTTCAGATTTTTTAGGAAGTAGTACGGGTAAAAAATTGGTGACACAAGAAATGGCATTGTATGGAAATGTGGAACAAGAATTGAACCCAATTTTTAAAATTAATTATGGATTAAGAATCACAGGAAGTACGGTAAAGGGGAAGTTCTATACAGGACTGGAGCCAAGATTGGCAGCAAGAATGATGCTGAATGAATTTGATGCATTAAAAGTGAGTTACTCCAGAATGAAACAGTACATGCATAGAGTTTCTAACTCATCCATTGCTTTGCCTACCGATTTATGGTATCCAATTACCGAAAACATCAAACCGCAAATATCGGATCAAGTTGCAGTTGGTTACAACCATTTATTCAATAAACATAAATTAGCTTTCTCGGCAGAGGTGTATTACAAATGGTTACAAAACTTAATAGAATATAGAGAAGGGGCAAGTCTGGTATTGAATAATGATTTTGAAAGTGAATTGATTCAAGGAACTGGGGATGCTTGGGGATTGGAGTTAATGATAAAAAAAGAAAGAGGGAAATTTACAGGTTGGATTGCTTACACATTATCTTGGGCAACTAGGGATTTTGAGGAATTGAACGGAGGTGAAAAATACTGGGCAAAATACGACAGAAGACATACTGGCTCTGTAGTTATGACTTACAAAATATCCAAAAGATGGGCAGCTTCTGCAGTTTGGGTTTACCAAACAGGATCGCGATTTACAGCTCAAAACGGGCAATATTTTATGCCTAATCCAACACTTACAGGAGTTGATGTAATTCCAATCTACACCGCAAGAAACGAAGTACAAATGTCGTCTTCTCACAGGTTAGATTTAAACTTTGTGTTGCAAGGAAGGAAGAATAGATTATTTGGAAACAAAAAGAAAAAATACGTAACAGGCGAATGGCATATTGGATGCTATAATCTGTATAATCAAGCACAACCTTATAGAGTAAATATTGTGGCTACGGAAAATGGAGGATACAAATACGAACAACCAGGGTTGTTTGGTTTCATTCCTTCTTTTGCTTATAACTTTAAATTTTAATACAAGATTAACATGAAAAATTTACAACTAAAAATAGCAGTAATCTTAAGCAGTTTGTTGTTCTTAAATTGCAGACCAAAATCCATTGCTATTGACTTGCCGCAAGCAGAAAAGAAATTAGTTATTTCTTCTCAAGTTATTCCTGGTTCTATCATGTTAGTTACACTTTCTAGAAGCATGGATACAAGAGGATTTAATGTAAACGAAGATTCAATTTCTCAAGATATTTTAAATCAATTACTGGTAGACTCTGGAATTGTGACTATTTCTTACAATGGAATTTCTGACACCCTTTTTAGTTCGCCTGGTATCCCGGGAGTGTTTTTGAGTGTGTCGACTCCACAAATATTAAATACAACTTATAACTTGTATGCAAAGGACTATAACACGGGAATGGAAGTGACATCTTCTGCTTATATGCTTCCGCAAGTTTCTTTAAACAATGCAACTGCTACGATAGATACTAACGGAGTTTTTGATATTACTACTATAAACTATGACTTTACAGATCCTCAAGGAGAGGATAATTGGTATATGGTAAATTTTTATGCTCAAAAAGATTCAAACTCTGCAGGAGGAGGATTTGATTTGAATGAAAATAATAATGTCTTAAAAGAAACAGTTATACTGACAGATAAGGATTTTTCTACTGCAAATTATTCGGATTCTTATCAATTAAGCGATTGGAATCAAGATACAGTTGTAGTATCTATTTCTAACATAAGCAAAGGATATTACGACTATTTAAGCGCTCGTTTACGAAGTGGAGGACTTTTTACCAGTATCTCAAGAGAACCAGTAAATCATCCAACAAATATTATTGGAGGGTATGGTTTTTTTACTACTCATAAGCCGTCTATTAAAATTGTTCGTGTAAATTAGTTTAAGAGTAATTTAACGATTCAATTGTATTAACTTTCAATCTTAAATAAAAGAAATGAAAAAGAATACGTACAAAGCCATAGGGTTAATGTCTGGAACCTCTTGTGATGGAATCGATATGGTGTATTGTTCTTTCCATTTTGATAAACAATGGAGCTACAAGATTCTTACAGCCAAAATGGTAGACTATTCTCCAGAATGGATTCGAAAACTAAGAAATGCCATTCATTTATCCGAAGAAGAATTAACTCAATTTGATAGGGAATTGGGCACCTATTTTGGAAAGGAAACAAAACAATTTATTGAAGAGAATAACCTCACAGAAATTGATTTTATTGCCTCTCACGGACACACAGTTTTTCATAAACCAGAAAAAGGAATTACGGTACAAATTGGAAGTGGTAAGGCAATAAAAGAAGCTACTCAAATTTCTGTGATTAATGATTTTAGAAGTTTGGATGTAGCGAACGGTGGGCAAGGAGCACCTTTAGTTCCTGTGGGCGATAAGTTATTGTTTTCGCAGTACGATTATTGCCTAAATATTGGGGGAATTGCCAATGTTTCTTATGAAGAAAATGGAACTCGAAAAGCGTATGACGTTTGTTTTGCTAACATGATTCTGAACCCTCTTGCCAATGAATTAGGATTGCCATTTGATAGAGATGGAGAAATAGCAAAAAGAGGAAATCTAACAACTCAATTATTGAATGAATTAATGAATCTGGATTTCGAAAATAACTCCTTGGGTTATGAAATGTATGAAAAGTATATTCTCCCTATTTTAGGAAAGTATTCCATTAGTAACGAAGATAAAATAACTGCGGTCACTCATTATTTGGCTCTTTCTATTACGAAACTATTTTCTCATCATTCTTCCGTATTAATTACTGGAGGCGGAGCTTTTAATACTTTTTTAATCTCACTCATTAAACAAAATACTACAGCCAACCTGGTACAAGCTAACAAAGAACTCATAGAGTATAAAGAAGCATTAATTTTCGCTTTTTTAGGAGTGTTGAAACTAGAAAACACCCCAAATTGTTTGTCCTCGGTAACGGGTGCAAGAAAGGATGTTGTTGGGGGAGTGATAGTCTAAAAAAGAAAACCAAACCTACTTAATTTCGTTTTCTTTAATCGTATCATAATATATCGCGTAGATAAAAATTTTTAGTCCTTCTTCGGTGGGACTTTTTTTTGCAAAATACTTTCGTTTCATTATAAATTACTATATTTATAAATGACTGAGGATTACTTACATTATTGTTGGAAGTACAAGATGTTTGATAGTAATTCATTAAAGACGAGTAGTGGAGAAGAATTAGAAATAATTAGTTATGGATACCACAATCACGATTCGGGTCCAGATTTCTCGGAAGGAAAAGTGAAAATTGGCAACACAATTTGGGCAGGAAACATAGAGATTCACATCAATTCATCCGATTGGATGAAACACAAACATCAAAAAGACAAAGCTTACGATTCTGTGGTGTTGCATGTTGTGTTTAATCACGACAAAGAAATAGAGTTAACCAAAGGATCTGTACTTCCTGTTTTGGAATTAAAAAATAGATTGGATTACACAAAATTTGAAGACTACCAACAGTTTATTTTCAAACCAATTCCTTGTATTAATCAATTGAGTGAAGTGCCAGGTATTATCATTTCATCGTCCCTTGATAGTTTGTTAATAGAACGATTGAAACAAAAAACAGAACTAATAAAAAAACAATTAGTTGACTGTAATTACAATTGGAACCAAGTGTTTTTTCAGCAATTGGCAAAGAGTATGGGGTTAAAAGTAAATGCTATAGGAATGGAAGAAATGGCCAAAAATACTTCGGTCTTGTTGTTTGATAAATTGGGGAACAACAAACTAGCCACAGAAAGTATCCTGTTTGGTCAAGCAGGATTTTTAGAAGAAAATAGGGAAGGAGAAGAGTATTACAATTCTCTTAAAAGAGAATACGAATTTCATCAAGTGAAAAATAACTTAATCCCCATCACAAAGCAATCCTGGAAGTTTTCAAAAATGCGTCCTTCCAATTTCCCAACCTTGAGGTTGGCACAATTGGCTCAATTGATTACAGCTAAATCCTCTTTATTTGATGTTTTTATTAATAAAGAAGTTTCTATAGAAGAAATACGTAATAATTTAAAATGTAGTATTGTAGATGGTTTCTGGCATACTCATTACACATTTGAAACAGAAAGTAAACCAAAGAATAAGTCAATAGGAAAAACTTTAATCGATTCAATTATTATAAATACTGTTTCTCCATTTCTATATATCTACGGAATCTATAAAGACGAAGCAGTGTTCATAGAGAAAGCAATAGAGTTACTAGAAGAGTTACCCCCAGAAGACAATAAAATAACTCGGTTATTTGACCAAAAAATAGCGATGGATAATGCAGCTAACAGCCAAGGATTAATCCATTGCTACAAAGAATTGTGTGTGGCAAAAAAATGCTTGGATTGTAGCATTGGGATTCATTTACTAAAAAAATAATTAATAAATTACCACTCCTTTCAAATTAAGTAAGCGTAAATAAGGGTGTAGGTCAATTATTAAACTTTAAAAATAAATAAACATCAACTTTACCCTTAGAGATCACTCAGAATAAAAAAACTAACATTTCAACTTCCCGTTTAATGCAAAAGTAGGTTATAAGTTCTAAAAATAAAAGCAAGATTTGTAAGCCGGGTCCTGTTTATGAAGATTATAAAATCTTCAATGTCTATCATTTATCTAGGACTGCAATTGCTCACAGCCTCCAACAACCTACCCTCCAGATTTAGGCGAGCAGCCCTCAAGCTCTGGTTTATTTGGTTTTTCATCACATAAGGTTTACCCAATTTGACTGTCGCCAGCCCAACCCGTGAGCTCTTACCTCACCTTTTCACCTTTTCCCTAAGTAAACTTAAGGTAGTTATTTTCTGCGGCACTTTCTGTATTCCAATTACTTGGAACCCTTCCCGTTAGGAAGTATGTTGCTCTTTGATGCCCGGACTTTCCTCCTTACAATAAATGTAAGGCGATAGAAAATCTTGCTTTGTGACAAAGTTAATTTTTATTGAGGGATTAATCTAAGTTTTTAAACTTAAGTATTAAATTTAATCTCCTAAAGTTGCAAAAGGTTACAAAGTTTCTATTTATAATACTTCTGATAAAGATGTTGAGTAGTCAACTCAAAAGAATCGGAAAAGTGATTGGTGATTTTGTTCTTCAAACAAAAATAATTGCATAGAAATGTTTTATAACAAGATGTTATTTAGAACTTATTGGCCTCATTCTAAGGAGCGATTTTAAAGAGGTTTTTTTCGTGAATGAAGGAAGAAGTTCCGGAACATGTGGAGGAAATCACTGACTGAATTGAAAAATACAAGTTAAAATCGTGGAGTAGAATTAAGCCTAGATTTTTCGGTTCTTTTTTTCATCAATGGAAAAATGAACAAAGTGTCTATTTTTATTCGATTGATATTTTGAAAGAAAACGAGTGAAATAAATTCTCATTTTCATGGGAATGACAAAGAAGAAGAGTAAAAAAAACTATACAAACAACTTACCAGGGTTCATAATCCCAGTAGGATCAAATACATTTTTAATACTTTTTAATAAACCCAACTCTACCTTGTTAAAAGCAATATCCATATAACCCTTTTGAACATAACCAATTCCATGCTCGCCAGATAAAGTACCTCCAAGAGAAACAGTTAACTCAAATATCTCACGAATTGCTAAGTGTAATTCTTCGTTCCATTGTTTGTCCGTTAGTTCTCCTTTTATAATATTAATGTGTAAATTTCCATCTCCCGCATGTCCATAACAAACCGATTTGAATCCAAATTTATCACCAATAGATTTTACTCCTTCTAGTAATTTTGGCAGTTCGTATCTTGGAACAACCGTATCTTCTTCCTTGTAGATAGAATTAGATTTTACAGCCTCACCAATTCGTCTTCTCATGCGCCAAATCTCCTCTTTTTGAGCTTCGTTATCTGCAAATAAGATTTCACCACAGTCATATTTTGTTAGTACTTCACCTACTTTTTCACATTCTTGGTAAATCAAATCTAGGTTGGATCCATCAATCTCTATCAATAAATGAGCTTTGGTGTCGTCCTCAATTTTTATGTTTATTGATTCATCAAAATTCATTATCCAATCCAAAGCATCTCTTTCCATAAACTCCAGTGCAGAAGGTGTAATTCCTGCTCTAAATATTGCAGAAACAGCCTCACATGCTTTTTTTGCACTTTTGAAAGGAGCTAACAAGCTCACATTATTAGGAACGTAAGGAATAAGTTTAAGAACAGCTTTAGTTATTATTCCAAGTGTCCCTTCGCTTCCCACCATCAGTTGAGTCAAATTATATCCTGTAGAGTTTTTAAGTGTATTGGCACCCGTCCAAATGATTTCTCCGTTTGGCAATACCACTTCAAGATTCAATACCCAATCTTTGGTCACTCCATATTTTACAGCTCTTGGTCCACCTGCGTTTTCTGCAAGGTTTCCACCAATGCTACAACTTCCTTTACTGGATGGGTCTGGGGCATAAAATAATCCTTTCTCAATCGCAGCATTCTGAATCTCTTCAGTAATTACTCCTGGTTCAACTGTAATTTGTAAATTCTGTTCATCCAACTGAATAATCTTATTCATTTTTTTCATACTTAAGCCAACTCCTCCATGCAAGGATAAAGCACCTCCACTTAATCCTGTTTGCGAACCAATAGGTGTAACAGGAATATGATTTTTGAAACAATATGTCATTACTTTACTTACTTGCTCTGTATTTCTTGGAGTCAAAGCAACTTCGGGAGGAAACACAAAGTCTTCTGTTTCATCGTGCCCAAATTCATTGAGTTGTTCAGGTTTAAAAAACACATTTTCTTCTCCCAAGAGTTGGATGAAGTATTCTTTGTGTTCGGATGATATTTTTGTGAAGGTTTTCATTGTTCTAATTTACTATGTTTTTTCTTCTTTTTATCTTGATACTTAGATAAATTCATCTATTGTATAAGGTCCCATCATAATTTCATCAGCATTTAGATATTTATCGTCTTTAGATTTATCAAGTACCCAATATTCAATTTTATTATTAGAATATTTATTTTCACTTTTAGCAACAATAAAATTGCCTGTAGAACCTATTTCTAGAATATTTGAAACTCTTCCATGATTAGAGTTATATAAAATATATCCATCTGGCGCTCCTGCAGTATTAGTAACTTCATAATTTCCATCACTCCAATATGTGTACGTAAAATCACAATTAGTTAAGAAGCAAATCAACAAGATAAAAATTAATATTTTTTTCATTTCTCTAATATCTATAATCTAACATCTAAAAGTCTATCGAAGACACCCAGCCAATTTATCAATTGCCAACCCTCTGTGACTAATCCTATTCTTTGTTTCCATATCCATTTGTGCAAAGGTAATGTCAAATCCATTTGGCATAAAAATAGGGTCGTAGCCAAAACCATCTTTTCCTGTTTTGGTTTCAATAATTGTTCCTTCCACAATTCC
>TARA_B110001469_G_scaffold125951_1_pt1 | contig 11791 bp, 13 predicted proteins | sample TARA_B110001469 | Tara Oceans TARA_B110001469 (sample SAMEA4397034) | marine metagenome | biome: Polar Biome; feature: [SRF] surface water layer (ENVO:00010504); material: water (ENVO:00002006), including particulate matter (ENVO:01000060) such as... | depth 5 m
AAGATGAAAACACAATAATTGCGATTAAAAAAAGAACGTATTTAATTTTTAAAACCATATGCTATTTCTACTTTACTAATTCTTAACTGGTATTTTTTATACCATTTTTTTCGTCCCAATTCCCTAACTGCAGTATGTTCAATATTGTTTTTCCAAGCTGTAATATCGGCTAATGTTTGCCAATAAGATACGGTAATACCAATTTCTGAACGTGCAGATTCAATTCCTAGAAAGCCTTTTTGCTGTTTTGCAAGGATTTCCATTCTTTGTGCTGCTTCAATATAGCCTTCGGTATTTTCAGAGGGTATCGTTGAGAAAATAACTGCATAATAAGGCATTTCTAAATTATCTACTATCATAAGTACAATTCGTATTTTGTTTCTGGCTGATGCATCTCTTTATTTATAAATTTTCTCACTTGCTTAAAACCCAATCGTTTTAGGATTTTAGCCGAAGCCTTGTTCAAATCTACCACAGATGCTACAATTTTTGGAATGCCGATTTGTTTACAATACTGCAATAAACTAAGACAAATCTCTGCACCATAGCCAAAATTCCAATATTCTTCTAAAAACCGAAGGCCAATTTCATCATCATCTCCGTCTTTCACAAGCGCCATTGTCCCCAAAAAAAAGTGATCTTCTTTTCGTTCAATTGCATAAATCCAAAAATCATTTTCTGGCAACGAATATTTGGATATCAATGCAGATAATTCAATCGCATGTGCTTCTAAAGTCTGAACCTCACCATCCGCATACCTCATTACATTTGGGTTGCTTTGCATTTTATGAAAGGAAAGTAAATCCTCCGAAATTAATTTGCGTACTTGTAGTCGTTCGGTTTCAAAAATCATCAATAAAAGTGTAAATTTGCAACGCATAAATGTACACTAATGAATGCAGATAAAAAAGTAGCATTTTATACTTTAGGATGTAAATTAAACTTCTCTGAAACTTCTACAATCGCAAGAAATTTTGTGACTGAAGGTTTTGAACGCGTTGAATTTGATGAAATCGCTGATATATATGTGATTAACACCTGTTCGGTAACCGACAATGCAGACAAACGTTTTAAATCCATTGTAAAAAATGCTTTAAAGAAAAATGAAGATGCATTTTTAATTGCCGTGGGTTGCTATGCCCAACTAAAACCTGAAGAATTGGCTGCCGTAGATGGCGTTGACTTGGTTTTAGGAGCTACCGAAAAATTTAATGTGACCAGCTACATCAACGATTTAACAAAAAATAATGTTGGTGAAATACACTCTTGTGAAATTGGAGATGCTGATTTCTATGTAGGTTCTTACTCTATTGGTGACAGAACGCGTGCTTTCTTAAAAGTACAAGATGGCTGTGATTATAAATGCACCTATTGTACAATTCCTCTAGCACGTGGAATTTCTAGGTCCGATACCTTAGAAAATGTATTGGAAAATGCACGGGAAATATCTAAAAGAGGGATTAAAGAAATTGTACTTACAGGAGTTAATATTGGGGATTATGGGAAGGGTGAATTTGGCAACAAAAAACACGAACATACTTTTTTAGAACTGGTCAAGGAATTAGATAAAATTGATGGAATACACCGACTTAGAATTTCTTCTATAGAACCAAACCTATTAAAAGATGAAACGATTGAATTTGTTTCAAAATCAAATACATTTGTTCCTCACTTTCATATTCCTTTGCAATCTGGTAGTGACGAATTATTAAAAAAGATGAAACGTCGATATTTGACAAACCTCTATACAAACCGGGTTTCTAAAATTAAAGAAACCATGCCAAATGCTTGTATTGGAGTTGATGTAATTGTTGGATTTCCTGGAGAAACGGATGAAATTTTCTTAGAAACTTATAATTTTTTAAACGAATTAGATATTTCGTATTTACATGTTTTTTCTTATTCGGAAAGGCCCAATACAGCAGCTGTAGATTTTGAGGGGGTTGTTCCTAAAAAAACACGTGCAAAACGCAGCAAAATGTTACGAGGATTGTCTGCAAAAATGAGAAGAGCTTTCTATGAATCTCAATTAGGAAATACACTAACAGTCTTGTTTGAAAGCGAAAACAAAGAAGGATACATCAATGGTTTTACGGAAAACTATGTAAAGGTAAAATCGCCTTGGAATCCTGAACTAGTAAATACTTTATACGAAGTAACACTTACAAAAATTGACGAAGATGGATTGGTTCGATTTGATTTTACAGATCAGCAATAATGCTGTTTTCATAAATTTATTATTAATTTGACACATGTCTAAAACAGCTATCTATTTTATTCCAGGGTTGGCCGCAGGTCCAGAAATATTTGAAAACTTAACCTTGCCAGTCTCGTTATATGACTTGCATTATCTTCAATGGAAGATGCCTTTACATCAAGAAGAAACTATTGCTAATTATGCCATGAGAATGTGTGAAGATATTCATCATAAAAACCCTGTTTTGATTGGGGTTTCCTTTGGTGGTATTATGGCACAAGAAATGAGTCAGTTTATAGCTACAAAAAAAGTAATCATTATTTCGAGTGTTAAAAACAAGAACGAACTACCAAAAAGATTTAAACTCGCCAGCTTTACAAAGGTGTACAAGTTGTTTCCTTCAAAAATAGTTGCTAATTTTGAAGATTACACAAAATATTTCTTAGGAAAATCACTTAAAAAACGAGCTGATCTTTATAAAAAATATTTATCTGTTAGAAATAGTTCTTATTTGCATTGGTCTATTTACAATGTCATCAATTGGCACGGAGTGATAAAAACTCCCCAAAACTTAGTACATATTCATGGAACGGAGGATAAAGTGTTTCCCTTAAAAAATATTTCGAATTGTGTTGTTATTGAGGGCGGAACTCACGTAATGATTTTAAGAAAGGCAAAAACGATTACGAGACACATTCATGAAAGTTTAAGTTTTTAGAAATCTTAAAAACACAACTTTCCATAAAACGAAATTGATTGTTTTTAAATAAAGTGAATCGTCTTTTTTAACTAAAAATTGTCTTATAACAAAACTCAGTTATACCTAAATACGACCAGTTATACTCGTATGTGACCACTTATTGATTGTGCTTAGGTTTTACCATAAATTATGTTTTTATTTACGCAAAAGTCATGAAGACTTTTGTCTAATAAGTATGAATTTATGAGTAAAATCATTATCTATTTTTTACCCTGTATCTCAGGAGATTCGACAATATTTAAGCATATAGCTTTATGCCCCGAACTTTATGAACTACATTATTTAAGCTGGAAAAAACCACTAGCTTTAGAAGAAAGTATTAGTAATTACGCCATGAGAATGTGTGAAGATATTCAACACAAAAACCCTGTATTGATTGGCGTTTCATTTGGCGGAGTTCTGGCGCAAGAAATGAGTCGTTTTATTGATTTGAAGAAAGTAATCATCATCTCGAATGTTAAAAACACAAATGAACTTCCTTCAAAATTTAATATGCTTGAATTTAAAAAAGTTTACAAAATAATTCCAGGAAAGTTTAAAGAAATTGAAAAATACTTTTTATCAAAATTCATAAAAAAACATACATCAACTTTTAAAGAGTTAGGGTTTATTAATAAATATAACTACTTAAAGTGGTACTTACAAAATTTTTCAAACTGGAAAAGAACAGAAGATATGAATCCAGCATTAATTCATATTCATGGCACAAAGGATAAAATTTTTCCATTAAAGAACATTTCAAATTGTATTTCCATTGAAGATGGAACTCATCTAATGATTTTTAAGAAAGCTGAAATAATCACGAGGCACATTCATGAAAGTTTAACTTTTTAAGAACTCAAAATAGTGTATTTTTATGAACATATAACGAATTATAATTATGTCAAAAATAGTGCGCTTCTTTACCTACATAGGAATCATTGCAATTACCTCTTTATTTGTAAGAGGAATTGACAAAACAAAAAATGAAACAACAAAAAGCACGAGCGACAAATATGAAATTCAAGCTTTACAACTTCCTGAAGATTTAAATCTTGCAGGAGAATTAGTTCCTATAGACCGGCAGCACATTAGAGAAAGAATGGACCGGGAGTTGTTGGTAAATACTTACTGGCAATCAAATGGCCTGCTATTGTTAAAAAGAGCAAACAAATACTTCCCAATACTAGAACCTTTATTAAAGAAATACGGTCTTCCAGATGATTTTAAATACTTAGCAGTTGCAGAAAGTGCTTTAATCGACGAGACTTCTTCAGCCGGAGCTGCTGGAATGTGGCATTTTATGAAAAGTACGGGTAAAGAATATGGTTTAGAAATAAATCAAAATGTAGATGAACGGTATCATATTGAGAAATCAACAAAAGTAGCTGCAGCATATCTGATAAAAGCAAAGGAAAGATTTGGGTCTTGGACCCTAGCAGCTGCTGCCTATAATGCAGGAAATTATGGAGTTTCTAGACGATTAGAGGCTCAAGGAGTTACTTCGTATTATGATGCATTTTTACCAAATGAAACAGAACGGTATGTCCTTAGAATTATTGCTTTAAAAGAAGTCATGTCAAACCCTAGAAAGTATGGATTTAAATTTGAAGAAAAAGACCTTTATAGGATGGCAAAAACAAGAACGGTTAAGGTGGATTCTACAATTACAAATATTGCATTGTTTGCAAAACAGTTTGGCATCAACTACAAAGAGTTGAAACTTCATAATGCATGGCTAAGGGAAAACAAACTCAATAATAAATCTCACAAAATGTATAAGATTAAAATTCCTATTAAGTAAAGCGCATAAAAAAGCCTGCAAATTGCAGGCTTTTTTATTAAAAATTAACTAAGTATATATTAAATTACTTTTACATTTACTGCGTTTAATCCTTTTCTTCCATCTTGTAAGTCAAATTCAACTTCGTCATTCTCACGAACTTCGTCAATTAAACCTGAAACATGTACAAAATGTTCTTTGTTTGATCCTTCTTCTGTAATAAACCCAAATCCTTTAGATTCATTGAAAAATTTTACGGTACCTTTATTCATTATAAAAAATTATTGTGCTGATAATTTAATTACTAACAGCGTTATATTAAGTTGCAAATATAATATCATTAAATTAATAAACAAAAAAATAGTTGATATTATTTCAAAAACCTATGAGAGCCTATGAACGAATGCTTTAGAAGCATTAAATTCGTGAATAAGTTCTTCAAAAACAATTTTTACGGATTTTATTTCATCAATAATCCCTGCTATCTGACCAATTTCCAACTCACCATTCACCAAATCTCCTTCAAAAATTCCTTTTTTAGCACGGGCTCTTCCTAATAGCGTTTTGATTTCGTCAATTGTTGGTTGTTGTTGATACAGTGCTTCTATTTGATGGTAGAATTCATTTTTAATCAATCTTACTGGCGCCAACTCTTTAAGAGTCAATTTTGTATCTCCGTCTTTAACTTTTAAAATTGATTGTTTAAAATTTTGATGTGCTGAAGATTCTAATGTTGCGGCGAACCTGCTGCCAATTTGTACGCCATTGGCTCCTAAAATCATCGCTGCCAACATGCCTTTACCAGTCGCAATACCTCCTGCGGCAATGATCGGAATATTGAGTTCTTTTTCCACCATAGGAATTAAAGTAAACGTGGTTGTTTCTTCCCTTCCATTATGTCCTCCTGCTTCAAAACCTTCGCAAACAATAGCATCAACACCAGCTGCTTCCGCTTTTAAAGCAAATTTCACAGAACTCACTACATGTACTACCGTAATCCCTTTTTCTTTTAACCAAGAAGTCCATGTTTTAGGATTCCCTGCAGATGTGAATACAATTTCAACACCTTCTTCTAAAATAATATCCATAATTTTATCAATCTCTGGATATAGCATCGGTACATTAACACCAAAGGGTTTGTTTGTTGCCTTTTTACACTTCTGAATGTGTTCTCGCAATACTTCTGGATACATAGACCCTGCGCCAATTAGGCCCAAACCTCCTGCATTTGAAACGGCAGAAGCTAACTTCCAACCAGAAACCCAAATCATTCCTCCTTGAATTATTGGATATTGAATCTTAAAAAGTTGTGTGATTTTATTTTTCATAAAATAAAGTTACGAAATAACACCTGAACCTAAAAGCGCTTCGTTTTGATACCAAGCCACAAATTGTCCTTCTTGTATGGCAGATTGTTTGTTATCAAAAGAAACATACAATCCCGAAGTTACTTTGTGCAAAATGGCCTTCTCTAAAACTTGTCGATATCGTATTCTTGCCAATACTTCCATCGTTTCTCCAGGCTGTAAAGTTAAGTCTTCGCGAACCCAATGAATTTCTTCATTGGAAACAAACAATACCTTTCGATAGAGTCCTGTATGATTTTTCCCTTCTCCAGTATAGATAATGTTCTCTTTAACGTCTGTTTCTATAACATAGAGTGCTTCTTTTGTCCCTCCAACATTCAATCCTTTCCGTTGCCCTTTTGTAAAGTAATGTGCGCCTTGGTGTTTTCCTACTATTTTACCATCTGTAATTTTATAAGCAAATTTTGTAGCTAAATATTTCAATTCAGCTTCTTTATCTTCAAATATTGGTGTGGGTGTTGTATAGGCAGTAAACGATGGTGGAATTGTTACTATAACTCCTTCTTTTGGTTGTAGTTTTTGTTGCAAAAATTCTGGCAAGCGTACTTTTCCTATAAAACATAAACCTTGTGAATCTTTCTTTTCTGCGGTAATTAAATCTGCTTCTTTAGCAATCTTTCTTACTTCTGGCTTCGTTAATTCGCCAATTGGAAATAAAGCTTTTGTTAATTGCTGCTGTGATAATTGACATAGAAAATATGATTGATCTTTATTAATATCTCTTCCTGCCAATAATTTATAAACCGATTTTCCATCGATAATTTCTGAATCTTTTCTACAATAATGACCTGTAGCAACGTAGTCTGCTCCCAATTTTAAAGCAATGTCCATAAAAACATCAAACTTTATTTCTCGATTGCAAAGAATATCTGGATTTGGTGTTCTTCCTTTCTCATATTCTGCGAACATATAATCGACTATTCGATCTTTATATTGTTCGCTTAAGTCAACAACCTGAAAAGGAATCCCTAACTTTTCTGCAACAAGCATTGCATCGTTACTATCCTCTAACCAAGGACATTCATTAGAAATGGTAACGGAATCATCGTGCCAATTTTTCATAAAAAGACCGATTACCTCATACCCTTGTTCTTTTAACAAATAGGCGGTAACACTACTATCTACTCCGCCAGAAAGACCAACAACAACTCGTTTCATTTTATCATTTTAAGGATGTAAAGATACAAAGAAGTATCTGCTTTGTAAGGTTGAAATTTTAATGCTTACTGAACAAAAAAATCGACTAAAAAATTAAATTTAAAAGAGCGAATACTTTTAAAATTTCCCTAAAAAGTTTATTTTAAAATTCTAAAACCACTTTCGCCTCTATATGGAATCTCATTTAAACGAACGTTTACTTAATCTATAGTCGCTTTAATAACATTTTTATTATTTGAGAAGTTTTTTTTACTACCCTCTGATCATTTTTTATTTTATGATACTGATTGGTTTCTGAGCATTCGAATCTTTACTTGTAAAAAAACAAAGAAAAAGGCAACAATCAAAAACAGTCTTTTTATATTTATCTTTCTAAAATAGTTAAAAACATACTATAATAATGTCAAAACTGGAATTCCTTTCTTTAATTACAGAACTTAACAACATGGAAAATCCAAAAAGGGTAAACCGACAAAGAGTGGCTAACTTTGTAGTAAACGATCCAAATTTATTTAAACATTTAATTGCAATAACATTTGATGTTAAGAGTAGAGTATCTATTAAAGCTGCTTGGATTTTAGAATGGGTTTGCACACACCATCATCTTGAGTGGATGCTTCCTCATTTAGAAGAATTTTCTCTTAAAATATCAACCTTAAAATTTGATAGTGCGATTAGACCTTGTGCAAAGATTTGCGAACATTTAGCAAAAGCTTATTTTTCAAAACAAGAAAATGACTTCCAAAAAAGGATGACGGATACACAAATTAACACCATTATTGAAACGGGTTTTGATTGGCTAATAACACCTCAAAAAATTGCTGTAAGAGCTTATACAATGAATACCTTGTATTTGTTTGGATTGAAAAAGGACTGGATTCACCCCGAACTTTCACACCTAATAAGTACTAAAATAATACACGAAAGTAAGGGCTGTAAAGCACGAGGATCTTATGTGTTACATTTGATTGAAAAACATCAAAAATCAGGTTTGTAAATGTGATGAAATCCTTATTTTTGTAATTCACAACAGAATTATAAAATGAGCCTTACACAACTAAATGCCATATCCCCTATTGATGGGCGTTACAGAAATAAAATAGCAAAATTAGCAAATTACTTCTCTGAAGAAGCATTGATAAAATACAGAGTTCGCGTAGAAATAGAGTATTTTATTGCACTCTGCGAAATCCCTTTACCACAATTAGTCAGTTTTAACAGTTCTCTTTTCGGCAAATTACGTGAAATTTATATTGATTTTTCTACAGCCGATGCTCAAAAGATAAAAGACATTGAAAAAGTAACAAATCACGATGTAAAAGCGGTTGAATATTTTATCAAAGAAAAATTTGACGCTCTTAACTTACAAGAATACAAAGAGTTTATTCATTTTGGATTGACTTCTCAAGACATAAACAATACTGCAATTCCACTTTCAATTAAAGAAGCGATGAGCGAAGTATATGTGCCTCATTATTTGGAGGTTTTAGAAAGGTTACAAGAATTAGTCATTGAGTGGAAAGACATTTCTATGTTGGCAAGAACTCATGGTCAGCCCGCATCTCCGACAAGACTGGGGAAGGAAATTGATGTTTTTGTAGTGCGTTTAAAAGAACAATTTAATCTATTAACAGTCATTCCTACAGCTGCTAAATTTGGGGGTGCTACTGGAAATTTCAATGCCCATAAAGTAGCGTACAAAAACATTGATTGGAAAGCTTTTGGAAGTTCTTTTGTACAAAACACACTAGGCATGCAGCACTCTTTTCCAACGACACAAATAGAACATTACGATCACATGGCTGCGATGTTTGATACTTTAAAACGTATCAACACCATCATTATCGATTTGAATAGAGATTTCTGGACCTATGTTTCCATGGATTATTTCAAACAAAAAATTAAAGCAGGTGAGGTAGGTTCATCTGCAATGCCACATAAAGTAAACCCAATTGACTTTGAAAACTCTGAAGGGAATTTAGGATTGGCAAATGCAATTTTCGAACATCTTTCTGCAAAATTACCCGTTTCTCGTTTGCAAAGAGATTTAACAGACAGTACCGTTTTACGGAATGTTGGTGTTCCGTTTGGACATACAATTATTGCATTTACCTCTACATTAAAAGGATTGAATAAATTACTATTAAACAAAGAAAAATTTGCACAAGATCTTGAAAATAACTGGGCGGTTGTTGCAGAAGCGATTCAAACAATATTAAGAAGAGAAGCCTATCCAAATCCATATGAAGCATTAAAAGGATTGACAAGAACCAATGAAAAAATTAATCAGCAATCAATTGCTAGTTTCATTGATACGCTGGAAGTTTCAACAATAATTAAAAAAGAATTAAAGGCAATTACGCCTGCAAATTATACTGGAATTTAATGAAATATTTATTTAGTTTTTTAGTGTCTTTGATCGTACTTTCATCTTGTGAAACTGCAATAAAAGACAATTCAGATCAATTTAAAACAGGTGTTTTTGAAATTCCTTCAGGAAAAGGCTTTGTAAAAGAAACCATTATTCGAAAAGACAGTATCCAAATTAGCAAATATGGAAATCAAATTGATACTTTGTCCATAAAGTGGAAAAATAATTTTTTCTATACCTTACGCTACATAAACCCAAAAACGGACTTACAAAAGGACCCGATGTTTGTACAAATTAATACGATTAATAAAGACGGCTATGATTTTACTGTAAAAATTGGATTTTCAAAATTCTCTAAAAAAGGAACGATATTAAAATTGAAATAATATGGAATTATTTTTACAGGCAGATACTTGGATTGCGCTACTAACTTTAACCTTTTTGGAAATTGTTTTAGGGATCGATAATATTATTTTTATATCGATTGCTGCAAACAAACTCCCAAAAGAAAAAAGGAAAAGAGCCACAAATATAGGTCTTGTATTGGCGATGTTTTTACGAATTATATTACTGTTTGGTATTTCATATATTATTGCAATGAAAGCACCGTTTTGGACCATAGATTTACCATGGATTCAGGCAGGTGTTACCGGTCAAAGTTTAATTTTATTTACAGGAGGTATTTTTCTATTGTACAAAAGCACACAAGAAATCCATAATAAAGTAGAAGGAAGTGAGGAAGACATAGAAAAAAATACTCCTAAAAAAGGATACACGTTAAAACGAGCGATTCTCCAGATTACATTGATCAATATTGTTTTTTCATTTGATTCTATTTTAACTGCTGTTGGAATGACGAATGGAATAAATGGAGCCATGAGCATCATGGTAGTTGCTGTGATTTTATCTATGGGCATTATGCTTTTATTTGCAAACCCTGTGGGCGAATTTGTAAGTAAACACCCTACGATTCAAATGTTAGGTCTGGCATTTTTAATTTTAATTGCATTTATGTTAATTGCAGAAGGCGCACACCTTTCTCATGCCAATATATTCGGACAAACAGTTGGTATTATTCCAAAAGGATATTTGTACTTTGCCATTGCTTTTTCTTTGGGTGTTGAAATGTTGAACATGAGGATTAGAAAAAAATAAAATTATTAAAACTTTTAAAAAACATATCGTATTTTTCTTACTGCTTGTATTTCTGTCTCCAGCAGTTATACAAACAATACATTTGTTTGAGAATCATTCTCATACAGTTTGTACCTCCAAAACAGATCAACATATTCATAAAAAATCCCTTAATTGTGAATTAGATGTAATCAAAAAATCGGACGGGTTTTTGTTCGAACAAACTAAAACTATTATAGTAATTGATGGTCTTTTTTCAATTACAGAAACTTATAATTTCTTACTTCCACATCAACAATTACCTTATTCTCTTCGTGGACCACCAGTCTTAGTTTAATTTTTAATAAAGTTACTACTAATTCTAATACTTAAAAATGATTAAAAAAATCTTTTTTTGTGTACTCTTTTGTTTCTTAAGTTTTACAAATTTTGCACAAGAATGCAATAATATTTTAAAAGGCATTGTTATAGATTATCATGACGGTAGCCCCATTTATGGTGCAACGGTCTACATAGAAAGCCTACATAAATATGCAACTTCTAATTTTGAAGGAAAATTTAAAATAGAAAAGCTTTGTAATGGAGAAATAAATTTGACAATTTCTCATATTTCTTGTGAAACTAAAAATGTTAAAATCAATTTAGAAAAAGATACTTTTACAGAATTATTTTTAGAACATCATATAGAATCTTTAAAAGAAGTTAGTATTGTTTCTGCAGCGAATGTAAAATCAAAAACAGTACAATTTACTGTCTTAAAAGGTGAAGTTATTGATGCGTTTAGCAATCAGAATTTAGGTGATGTATTAAAAGATATTGCAGGTATTTCATCAATAAATACAGGAAATGCAATTGTAAAACCAGTTATAAATGGGTTGCATAGTAGTAGAATTATTGTAATGGCAAATGGCGTGCGTTTGCAAGATCAAGAATGGGGAATTGAACATGCACCTAATTTAGATATTAATACCGCAGAAAAAATTACGGTAATTAAAGGAGCTAATTCTTTGGAGTTTGGTGGCGATGCTATTGGTGGTGTAAT
>TARA_B110001469_G_scaffold48180_1_pt1 | contig 11779 bp, 8 predicted proteins | sample TARA_B110001469 | Tara Oceans TARA_B110001469 (sample SAMEA4397034) | marine metagenome | biome: Polar Biome; feature: [SRF] surface water layer (ENVO:00010504); material: water (ENVO:00002006), including particulate matter (ENVO:01000060) such as... | depth 5 m
GCGATTTGAATCTCGATCGCATCATCGCCAACAGGACGAATGATCGGCTCAGCTACACCGTGACCGTCCAAACGACTACCCATGATTTCGATGGCGTCCCTAAGCTGCTCAGCTTGTTCGAATTTACTACCAGGTGCATCCTCAGCAATCTTCAGTGTCACACCAACGCCGCCCTTAAGGTCGAGGCCGAGGCGCAAATTGCTCTGCGCCGAGCTGAGAATGTGCTTAAGCAGGATATCGTTGCGCTTATTTTGGTTCGCCACGTCACGCAGGTTCACCTCAGGGAAGAACACCGCATAGTCGATGTCGTCTTCGGCACCCATCTCGCGTAATGCCAGAAACAGTGTCTTCGACTCCTGCGAATCAACGCGGATCTTAGCGCGCTCCATGATGGAAGCGAACTCAGTAGCTTCCGCTGTCGCTTGCTCGAGGATGTAGTCCTCGAAAGGGCGATCCTTCAAGGGTGAGATCTCAGCGACGCACCAAAAGATGATGACTGCCGTGAGGAGGAATTTCCAAAGTATATTGCCGGACATGGGATCGTTATATGTATTCAGGTCGAATTACTCGACGATGGTTGCTTCGATTTTGCTTGAGACAAAGCCCTTGCCGAGCTCAGCTCGTGTGTTTTCCGCTATTTCGACAACAAAGCGGTCGTCTTTTACGCGGATAACTGTGCCGAAAAGACCGCCAGTAGTGACGATTTCATCGCCCTTCTTGATCTCCGTGAGCATCTTATCATGCGCTTTTTGGCGCTTGCGCTGTGGCGCGATGATGAGAAACCACATGCCTAGAAACAACAGGACAATCGGCAGGAACTGGCCAAGGCCGCCGCCGGTTGCTGCTTGGGCAAAAGGTAGGAGAGAATAAATTTCTGAAAATGCCATAATATTTAATAGGTTGAAAAACGGGAGACGCAAAGGTAGTCACCCCTAAATGGCAAGTATCTATTCTCTTTGTAGTGTTTTAGAGGTTTGATGATCAGTTCGGGCTAAGCGCAGTTCGTTTAATCCTAAAGCCAAAGGAGAGTGGGCGACCCGCCCACAGCATTCCTCATCCGCCAATGAGGACGAGTCGCCCTCACTCCTTTCACAAAAGGACCCCGAGCAGCAATCCGCCGGAAAACAGCACACCGTACGCGGCCACTACTTTGGCTGAACCCTTCAATGCTTCCAGAAAATCCAACGGCCCCTCAGCCATAGACAGCCGCAGACCTAGCAAGAACGCATACAGCACTGGCAGCAGCGCCAAAAAGACGAAAGACCCATATCCAATCGCCCAGAAGCCGAGCACCACCGCTCCGGCAATCAAAGCCGACACATAATACTGGATCTGCGCAAAACGGCGCCCAAAGAAGACCACCAAAGTGCGCTTTCGTGCGGCGCGATCCTCGTCGAGGTCGCGATAATTGTTCACCACCAGAATGTTATTAACCAGCAAGCCGCAACCGAGCCCAAGCAAGACCACCTCACGCGAGATTGTGCCCGTCTGCACAAAATACGTGCAACCCACCGCCACGAATCCGAAAAATAACACCACGAATACATCGCCCAGTCCATTATAAGCCAACGGATACGGCCCACCAGTATAAAGCCATGCACAAGCCACGCTCGCCACGCCGACCAACAGCAGCCACCAACCGCCAAATGGAATCAGCCCGAGCCCCACGCAAAACCCGAACGCCAACACCAGAATCGTCGCTCGCCGCATAGTACGCGGGGCGATCAATCCCGCCGCCACTGCTCGCCGCGGACCAAGCCGCGCCTCGGTATCGGTGCCTTTGATACCATCCAGATAATCATTGGCGAAATTCGTGCCGATCTGAATCAACAGCGCAAAGGCCAAACAAATCGTCGCCGCCCGCCAATCAAACGCGCCGTCCGCATACGCTAAGCTCGACGCCAGCATGACCGGCACCACCGCCGCAGGCAGTGTCTTCGGCCGCATCGCTTCGAACCAGATATTTGCAGAGGACATACTTTAAGAGACTTGAAACGGGAGAGCTGAGACTTAAAAGAGTAAACTTGAGACGGTAGACTTGAGTTAGAATTAAGAACACTTAGCACGCCAAGCGAATTCAGTCGACACTGCAGGGGTTGATTTCGGCGCGCATACAATTGTATTATAACTATGAGCGCTTCCCCACAAGCTGAACCGCTCGTAAGGCGAATCCGCTCCACCTCTGCCGCAAGTTCTTTACCCACTCCCCTCGCCCTTTAGTCGTAGCCCTCCCAATATGGCTTGTCGAAAAGATCACACCCACGAATAACTCCCCTGTTTGCAATTAATTGCGGCCGCGAACTTGCCAAAGCTGAAGGCATGATCGACGGCAAGGTAATCCATGCCACCCTTTTTTTATATAGTGAAGAACGACGAAGCGATCGGCCTGACCATTTGCTTTCTAAATAGGGAAACGTTCGAACAAGAGTAACATTGAAAAGTAGATCAGTCGCGGACTTCAACCACTCGGAGTTCTCCATGCTTTTTTACGTAGCTAAGGCGAATGTAATATTCTAGCATATGGCTACATACTAGACGACCACTCCCCATGAAAAACTGCCCCTACTGCGCTGAAGAGATCCAAAATGCCGCCATCAAATGTAAGCATTGCGGCGAATTCATCGACAGTGCCACGCGCCATCCCGCGTTTCCGACCGACCCACCGGCCAAAGATAAATGGTATTTCAACACGTCCAGTGTCGTCATCGCATTCCCCTGTGTCGGCCCGCTCGCACTAACTCTCATCTGGTGGAATCCACGCTGGGACGCCAAGCGAAAAGCGATCCTGACCGTCATCGTGCTCCTCCTCTCATTGCTACTGACCATCGCCAGCATCGAAGCACTACGCTCTGTCGCAGAAATATATACTGAGCTGATGCGCGGCATGTAGCGGCGACACGGACGCCACTTGGCCGTGATCGTGAAATCGGGGAGCAGCATACAGACGCCTAATTAGCACAGCCCCGATGGAATTGATGGCACTCGAAGGTAAATCGCATTTGCGCTTTGCTCAGTCGCGTTTAAACACAGCCACCATGCAACCGACACTTTTGATTCTCGCAGCCGGAATGGGCAGCCGCTATGGCGGCCTCAAGCAACTCGACCCGATGGGGCCGAGCGGCGAAACCGTGCTCGACTATTCGGTATTCGACGCCATACGCGCAGGCTTTGGTAAAGTGGTGTTTGTCATACGCCGCGACTTCGCTGATGCATTCAAATCCGCAGTCGGCGTCAAGTTCGAGGGCAAGATCGAGGTGGCCTATGCATTTCAAGAGCTGAGCGATCTACCAGACGGCTTCAGCGTTCCTGAAGGTCGCGAAAAGCCCTGGGGCACTGCCCATGCCGTGCGCGCCGCTCGCGACGAGATCGACGCGCCCTTTGCAGTGATCAATGCGGACGACTTCTACGGGCAAGATGCCTACGAGCAACTGGCACAGCATTTCGCGCGCAACCCCAACAGAGCTGAACTGCGCACCTGCATGGTCGGGTACCCGCTGAAGAACACACTCTCCGAACACGGCAGCGTGAATCGCGGAATCTGCCGCGTCGAGGGCGGCGCGCTGCAGACCGTCGAAGAGCACTGCGCCATTGCCCGCAGTGCGGACGGCATCGTGCGCGGTGACAATCTAGCAGGCGAGTCGGTCGAGATCGCACCCGAAGCCATCGTCTCCATGAATTTCTGGGGCTTTACCCCTGCACTCTTCCCGTGCTTGGAGGCCTTGTTTGTCGAATTCCTCGAAACACAAGGACAGGAAATGAAGTCGGAGTGCTACATCCCGACTATAATTGATACCCTGATTCAGACCGAACAAACCGAGTGTGCCGTAATCGAGACCGACGGCGCTTGGTTTGGCGTGACTTATCCTGATGACAAGCCCTTCGTTCAAGCCAGCATCGCTGCGCTGATCGCGAGTGGCGAGTATCCGAAGCAAGTGTAGCGACTCAGCCAATGCTCCCCGCTCTCACGATCGAAGCGACACTCTACAGATGTGGCCTTCGTCGTCAGACGGGGGGTTCGACGTGCCTAGCCTACCGCGCCATCAATGTTCCGCATCTGCGAACGGCACTTGAAAAATCGGACGATCGTGCGGATCACGAAATACATTAAGATCAACACCAAGATGCCTGCTAAAATTGGCACCAAAAGCGCAAGGCCTGCCGTCAAAATCGAGCCGCCTAGCTCGGCGGTCGATATCACCGGGTTACCGATTCCGCCAGTTGTCGCCGTCGATGTGCCGCGTGTAATTACTGACGCGCCCTGAATCAGGCCAGCCGTGCCGCCGCCTGCGATGGTGGCTGCGATCCATTTAAATGAGCCATCACCCATCATGTCCGGCATCATCGTTCCAGTAATAAATGTACCAGCAACCACTGCAGCAGGCGTCGCCACCGTATCGAGTGCATTGTCTAACCAAGGGATATAGTAGCTGCCGATCTCCAACGCCGTGGCGATGCCGAGGGCAAGGGTGACCCATGGATTACCGAGCCACTCCTGCTCACCAAGCATCGCTTGCACATCGACCTCACCGAATATTTCCAGATTCCCACTGGCCGCGAGGCTAGTGATAAAAAGAGGGACGAAGACACGAAAGCCACAGGCCGCAGCAAGACCGACGCCCGCAAAAAGTGCCATTATTTCATTCATAATGCAGAACAGAATAACGGTTTGAGCGCCATTGGGAAAGCTTCGAATCTGGAAGGCTGGGAATAGCCACCACTCTATTTTACCCGCTAAGTTAGCCCAGGAAACGCTAAGCTTGGTATATAACGAGTATTTAGAGCCCGTCCCAATTGAGGCACTTTTTCAGCGCGTGTTTTCAAAAGGTGGATAGTTCGCCGATTTCGGTGTTAATTCCCGGCTGTATCGACTCTGGATCGTTTGACTTTTCCGTTTTTAGCTAAAAATAGGTGTTTGTGCGTATTTCCGCAGACGCCTGTGCCTTGGAGTTCCGAGAATGGAAGTCCTACTTGATTACCTGTGAATGTTAGGTGGCTAAGCTGCCTCTGGTATGTCCTCGGGCTCGAAGACTTGCACAGCTTCTGCCTGTTTGAGGCGGGCAAGCTTCCAGAGATTGTGGCTGAGCACTGCCCAACCGACCATCATTTCGCGGTTCTCGAACCCTTTGGCTCGTGCGGGGGTGCCCATAAATTTACGAATGATGATGCTGATGCGTGCCTCGGTGCCGGCTCGGCGCTTGAGCCCTTCGCGCAGTTCGGGCTCATCTTTGAGTCGTTCACTCAATACGTTGACATCACGCGGACACAGGCCGCTGTAAATATCGTTCGATTTCAAGATCTCCTCGTTTGCTGCGCTGTGCAGTCCGCGGTCGCCCCAAACGCTCTTGATCGGTAGCGATTGCTCTTTGACTAGTCGAGTGATCGCGGGTTCGATTTGCTTAGCGTCGTTGGTCTTTTCTTTCTCCAAAAGATAGTCGACGATGAACCCATCGTTGTTTTCGCCGATCCAGAGATTGTTGCCAAACTCAACTTCTCCGTTGCTCTTGCCACGAGTGATCACTTGGACATCTGCGTCATACAAGCTTAAGGTTTTTTCCTTATTCGCAATCTTACGCCCTCCAATGATACGCTCGTGAGCTTGCTTGATGATTGAGGGCACCTGCGAGAGGATGCTTTCGATTTGTGTGATGATGCATTGGATCACGCCTGGGCTCAGATCTGAGTCTTCCCCGCGTTCCTTAAGGAGATTCAAGTGCCTCTGTGCATGCTTTTGAACTCGATTGAGCAGCTTTTTCATTTTTCTCAAAACGTCTTTTCGATGCCTCTTTCCCTCGGTCGTTCGATGCTTGGCGGTCATTTGCATGCAGAGCGTGTTCATGTCGCTTAAGAACGATAACGGCTCCTGAGGCATGCGGCAAAGGAGTCCTTTTTTACGAATGCGAGCAGTCGCTTTCATCAATGTGCGCGTGGCATCGCGTAGTAACACCCAATCCACTGGATGATGGATCGGTGCTTTCAGGCAGGTGCTGTCGAAGAAAATCGCCTCAAAGCTGATTGCTTTCTCCAATCCAAAATCGGCCTGCGTATCACTTTGAAGCAAGTTTATCACCTTGGCGTTAAATGCTAGAAGAGATTGCGCATCAATAAAGTGCGCGAAGCGATCACTGGTGCTTTTCGCAAACGTGCTCACTCCATCAACCCGCCCGACCTGAAGAAACCACTGCAACAAGGCACTGTCCGCGAGTCGGATACAAAATTCGCGATGATTCATCTCTGTGACGCTGCGCGCGATGTTGCTTCGAAGCGCAAGCGTGCAGCTCTTGCTTAGTGATTGAGCCTCTGCCGCGCTGCACTGGCTCAGGTCAATCTTCCGATGCGCCATGCTCAGAGTAATGAAATCCCGCTCAAGTCCTGTCTGGCTGAGTAAATCCTCTATTCGTAAAAATAAGGCGCGTTGCTCGCGGTATTCTTTCGGTCCATCAACCAAAGGAAGTTCTGGACGTAGGTCGGGTTGAAAGCTTATCGTTTCCATAGTTCGTAGTTCATTATTTTTGCGTCACAAAAATTTATAGACCACGAATTTGAGGCATGGGAGGCAAATTTGCCTCTTATGTCTCTTTATTTTTTAGCCCTACGCACCACTAGCACTGACCGAAGTGCCATTTGGGACGGGCTCTATTTAGTATATACGCGCCTGATTGCAGGAGGGCAACGCTCCGTCGTTGCCACCTACATCCTGAGCAAATTCTGATGATTACGCATGGAAATGACAGCGCATTTCCCTGCAACTAAATAGGCACAAAAAATCCCGAGGCACCGCAGCGCCTCGGGATTTTGAATAAACCTACAACTCTGCCACGATCTTAGCGTAAATCTCCGGCACCGTGAGCTTTGCCAACTCCTTGGTCGAAATACGGGCGGGGTTGATCACTGGTAAGCTATCGAGGGACTCGGAGAGACAGACATCGCGATTCGCCTCGACCTCTTCAACGCGGTCGATCGGCGCAAAGTGCGGCGCGGAGTTGAGCACATCGGGATGCTCCTTCGCCAATTTAATGATGGCCTGCACCGCTTCGACAAAGCGATCGAGTTCGGCCTTGGTATAACTCTCGGTCGGCTCAATCATCAGGCCCAATGGCTCCGGCCATGCGACCGTCGGGGCATGGAAGCCAAAGTCAAGGAACAGCTTACCTATACGCGGCGCGGCATCGGTCTTACGCAGACCAGCCGAGTCGAGCAGGCCGAAATCTGCCTCCTTCAAGGTGAGGATGAACTCGTGCATGCGCGGTTCACTATCTGCCCCCGCAGGCAATAAGGCGTAATCGTCGGCAAGTCGAAATTGTAGGTAACGCGCACTCAAGACCGCCACCGCCGACATGCGCCGCACACCTTCGCGGCCGAGGCGCAGCAAATACGTGTAGCAACGAATCTTGTGCGCGAAATTGCCCCAATGTCGGTGGAACGAGCCGATCGACTTCGGCGCACGCATCGGTTGATAGTGCGAACCATCAAACTCGATTTGATAACCAGGCAAATACGGCGTAAGGCGCTCGCTCACCGCAACAATCGCGTCACCGGGGCCACCACCGCCATGCGGAATAGTCCAGGTCTTGTGCAGATTATTGTGCACTGCATCGACTCCTAATGCACCGAGGTCGACCCAACCAGCGATTGCATTCATATTCGCACCGTCCATGTAGACGAGGCCGCCAATGGCGTGAATTTTCTCCGCGATTTGTTTGAAGGAGGTCTCAAAAATACCACTGGTATTCGGGTTGGTGATCATCACACCAGCGATACGGGTGCCATATTCTTCGATGCAGCGATCCAAATGCTGGTTGAGCACTCGGCCCTCAATATCGGCGTCGAGATAAACGATCTTGCCCTTCTTGCCCGTGAAGCCAGCCATGGTGGCGGTAGCAAAGTTGGTGCCGTGCGCAGAGCTCGGGATCAAAATCACATCACGCACTTCATCGCGGTCGCGGTGGTAGGCTTGAAAGAGTTTCAGCCCGACCAACTCACCTTGTGCACCCGCAAGTGGCTGAGTCGTCACCGCCGCTAGGCCAGTGATATTTTTGAACCACTCCTGAATCTCATGCAGTACATAGAGACAGCCTTGCGCATCTTCCACTGGGGCTTGCGGGTGAACATCGGTGAAGCCCTGCAATCCTGCAGCCCAGTCGTTGACCTTCGGATTATACTTCATCGTGCACGAACCGAGCGGATAGCACCCGTCGTCTGGGCTAACATTGAGATCACCTAAGCGCTGGTAGTAAGCGATCACCTCCTCGGCAGTATACGTAGGCAACCCCGGGGCTTGTTGGCGCGCATCTTGATCCGCCACTGCCGGTAAAGCAGCAGGCTCAGCGCTGCAAGCAGCACCAAAAACATCAGCAAACACTGCAACCAGCTCGGAAATCGCTTGTTCACGATTGGAAAACGACAGCTTTAGCAATTGGCGACCACCAGCGATGCGACTGGAAACGTCTGCCCCGGCAAGGATACCGCTCTCGCGCGCCTTTGCCAGTAGATCAGCGACAGGTATAGACAATTCAAATGTGACTTCATGAAATGATGCAGTGTTCGGGAACGCGAGCGACACGCCGTCGAATACCGTCAAGCACTCAACTGCCTCAGCCAAACGCGCACGTAGCCCAGCTAGAATTGCTTCGAGCCCGGAATCGCCACGCTCGAGAAGCGACGCACCGACCAATGTCGCTACAAACGCTTGATTGGAGCAAATATTGGACGTGGCCTTATCCTTACGAATATGTTGCTCGCGCGTAGAGAGCACGCCCACACGGCAGTCGCGTCCCGAGCTATCCTTGGCTTTGCCAATGAATCGGCCCGGCGCAGCACGCACGCCGGCACGATCTTTAGCCGAAAAACGCACACCAAACAAACCGAGGCCCGGGCCACCGAAATTCGGCGCCAATGCCAAGTGATGCGCCTCGCCGACAATAATATCGACGCCATTCGCACCAAACTCAGAGGGCGCCTTGAGCCCGCCAGGGCCAAGCAGCATGGGGTCAATCACCGCAATACTCTTCACCTTCAGCTCAACCGCCAAGTCAGTTAGGGCATCTACGGACTCGATCAGGCCAAAAGTATTGACGTGCGGAAATACAATGGCCGCAAGGCGCGTGCCCGCCGCTTGAGTCCCCGCCAGCAGTGCGACTTGGTCGATCAGACCCGTCGCAGCATCAACTGGCACGCGGATCAACTCCACTTCAGTGCCCTCTGCCAAGGTCTCAAGCACTTCAAGGTCTCCAGGATACAAGGTATCAGGAATGATCGCCACTGATTTGCCACGGCCCATGCGAATCGCTGAACAAATGCCCTCGAAAATTGAAGTGGAGCGGTCGTAGAGCGATGCATTGACCGCTTCGAAACCGGTCAAACGTGCCATTGAGCATTGATAGATCCAGTGCGCGATCAGTGTGCCTTGGCTGAGCTCAGGCTGATACGGCGTGTAAGCCGTGGTCAGATTACGAATATTACAGATCGGCCCAACGACAGGCGACGGCACAAAGTCCGACACACCATCGCCAAGAAAGCTGGTGCCGATGCGGTTCATCTTCGAGATCTCTTCGAGACGGGTATACAGCGCGTCGTAGCTGAGCTCATCGGGCAGCGCGACGCCATCTTCGAATTTAACGTCTGCCGGAATGTGACTAAATAGCTCGTCAAGCGATGCCTTGCCAACTGTTTTCAGCATCGCATCGATATCGGCATCGCTCGCAGGAATGTAGTGGCGCGCGTGTTCGCGCTGATCGACAGAAGTATTTTGCATTTTAAAGAAACTGAGGCTTAACAACGGACACAAATAAGCATTCATTGCTACTGGATGAGATGACACGTTCAGACAACCCGACTCTTTACCCTTCGCAAGTTTCTTTACACGAATTACCGAATTTTCTATACCATCGCCTCCTCTGATCGGCGCAAACAACTCGTCACCAACACTTTTAATGTCCGAAATCCTACACATCCCACTACACGACTTTCATGCCGAGCAAGGCGCGCGCTTTGTCAATTTCGGCGGCTGGAACATGCCCGTGCAATACACCAGCATTCTCGAAGAGCATAAAGCGGTGCGCACCGCGGCAGGCCTGTTCGACGTCAGCCACATGGGCGAGTTTCTAGTTACTGGTGCCGATGCCGCGTTGTTTCTCGACAAATTGCTGGTTAATTCGATTGCGCAAGCACCCGTTGGCAAAGCGGTTTACTCGCCGATGTGCGCCAGTGATGGTGGCGTGGTTGATGATTTGATCGTCTACCGCATCGGCGAGGAGACCTTCCTCGTCTGCGTGAATGCTGGTAATATTGAGAAAGACTTTGGTTGGTTTCTCAAACAATCGGAGCGCTGGTGCCTCGACGTACAGATCGAGGATCACTCCGACGACTATGCCCTCCTTGCGCTGCAGGGGCCAAAAGCCGCCGCAATCATGAAGGCTATTGGCTTCGATTCAATTGATGGTCTTAAGAGATTTTGGCACGTGCTGCTTCCCTTCGCCGGCGAAAAGGTACGTGTATGCCGCACTGGCTACACTGGCGAAGACGGCTTCGAAATTTACCTCTCCCCGAAGGCAGCTGATGCGCTAGCCCGCGAGATCATCAGCAAAGGCGAGCCTTTCGGCGTGCAACTCTGTGGCCTTGGTTGTCGCGACAGCCTACGTCTCGAAGCCGGCTACCCACTTTATGGACATGAGCTTAGCGACTCGATCACTCCACTGGAGGCGAGCCTCGACTGGACTGTGAAGCTTCAAAAGAACGACTTCATTGGTAAGAATGCATTGAGAGAGCAGCAGGAGAAAGGCGTCCCACGCCGCGTGATTCACTTCAAGCTCGAAGGCCGGCGAATCGCACGCGAAGGCACTCCAGTGGTAAATGCCACTGGCACCGCTGTCGGCCAAGTGCTCTCGGGCACGCTCTCGCCGATGCTTGGCGGCCCCATCGGTAGCGCAATCATCGCCACCACAGCTAAAGGTGCACCACTGTTCGTCGATCTGCGCGGCAATCACATCGCGCTAGAAGTCGCGACTTTGCCTCTACATAAAGCATAGTCCAGCACTGATCTCACCGGTCGTTACCGAAGCTGAAAGTGACAGCTAAGCGACCCGCCATCCAGGAGGAGGCCTTCATTGCCATCACGGCCTAGCGCTGTTAAAGTCGAAACTTCCTATGGCGCAACCGTTGACACCCGCTCAACCGCAGACTCGTTCGATTGCTCAGTAATCGAGGCTGAATCATTTTGAATAACCGGGCTTATTTCTGGCCGCGGTAAGGTCTTGACCGAGAATTCCAACAGCTCTTCTCCGCGCAGCACCTCAATCGTGGTGAACTGATTCGCCCGCGTAAAAAACACTGCGCCTGGGACATCAGATACATTATCAATTGTATATCCAGCAATCGAAACAAGGTGATCCCCCTTCAACAAACCTGCTTGATGCGCTGGGCCACCGTCGATCACGGTGGACAGATAAACGGGATTGGTAGCATCCGAGCCCAACTCTTCAGCCACTTCAAAACCCATCCAACTGTGGATTATATGCCCCGAAAACAATAGGTCGTCGCGCACCCGTGCCAACGCCGCGACTGGTAAACAGTAAGAAGCATCCAGCTCCGCAATCGATGCCACCGACATGCCGATAAAGCGGCCATTGACATCCAGAACCGGGCAACCGCCCTGCCCCGCACTGACTGAGATCGAGGTGCGGATGTACTCCGTTGGAAACACTTTGTTGCCGAGTTTTTTATCCATGCCAGTCACAAGCCCCATCGAAGGCGATGGTTCAAAATCGAGCGGACAAGTAATCGC
>TARA_B110001469_G_scaffold82654_1_pt1 | contig 11626 bp, 9 predicted proteins | sample TARA_B110001469 | Tara Oceans TARA_B110001469 (sample SAMEA4397034) | marine metagenome | biome: Polar Biome; feature: [SRF] surface water layer (ENVO:00010504); material: water (ENVO:00002006), including particulate matter (ENVO:01000060) such as... | depth 5 m
TGTTTTTACGTTTTATTTTTTTATCCGTTTCTATCTGCTGGAAAACAAGCGGTTAGAGCAAGGGAATTATAAGAAAAAAGTCTTAACATTAAATGCTAAGACTTTTTTAAATGACTATTAAGGTGAATTATCTAACTATGATTCGCTTTACTGCTGTACGAATTCCATCTGATACATTTAAAAAATACATTCCTTTGGACACATTGTTTAGAATGACTGTATGGAAACGTTGTGGTTCATTAATAAATACTTTCTTATATATGGTTCTTCCATGAAGATCATAGACTAACACTTTTACATCCGTATTAAATCCTGTGGGAAGTTTAAAATCAAACTGTCCGTCAGATGGATTGGGTACAACTACAAAATCATCGATTGATTCCTTCGACAGACCCAGAGGTGCTCCACATATATTGAGACTAAAATCTAGAAACTCTCCGCCGTTCGAACTTGGAGCTGTATCTGTAATTGTTAAAATCCAATCCCCCAAAGGAGATTCTCCGTTAAAACCGGACAACGCCTGAAATGGAATGACGGTTCCAGAAACAGCAGGTGCAGAAGAACTACAGTTTAAAGCGGCTCCTTGATCATCGAAGGTAACAGCAATGTCTCCTCCGCTAGCACATGTGTTAGAGTTTAATAATGTAATTGTAGTACCGTTAGGGGAGGTTAATTTCAATTCAATATCTGCAGACAACGAATGTTGAACATTAATTGTCGCATCAACATCAGAAATTACGGTGTCAACTCCTATGTTTAGAGTGGAAGTTCTAACGAAATTTGCCCCGCCAATTGAAAAAGGTGGAAAGGATAAATTATTTTGAGTTGAATTAACCGTGTTACAGGAAACTGCAGCGGTAGTAAAACTGCGAGTTGAAGAAAAAGCTCCCTGACCACACTGGTTTTTAGGAGCAACTCTCCAATAATAAGAAATCATAGTTTGAAGAGAATTCAAATCTTTCGAATTTGTGGTTGAGTTATACGTTACTAAATTATTAGTAAATGAAGCGTTGTTGGCAACCTGAATCACATAAGTAGATGCATTTGGATCCGCACCCCAGCTAAGTGATGTATCTAAAGGAATATCCGTTGCATTTTGAGCTGGAAACATTAAATTAGGGGGATTGAAATTGGTGCTATATATTTCAAAATTCAAGACTTTTGACCTTTGAACCGAACTCGATTGGGCGTTAATTGTAATTGAATATATACCCGGTGAGGCTGAACTTGTTGGGCTAACCGTAGCTATAACCGTTTGACTTGAATTAATATTATTTGCTGAAAAACTTACAGAAACTCCAGAAGGAACTCCACCAGCCGAGAATGTTGTTACTTCACTGAATCCTAAAAAAACTTGGTATGAAAGATCTATAACACTGTTTGTTGGAGCGCATAATACTTGTGATATTTGCCCTGCTGGCACAGAAATAGTAAACGTTGGAGTACTTGGCGCACCGATTGTAAAATTAGTATTGGAAATATCATAAAAAATATTGTCCGCTGCTTCGACCATTATCCTAGCCGTCGTTGTTTGATTATCTGGGATAGAAATTGACTCCGAACCATCATTTGGTGTATTACTTGCTAATACAATTGGATAGGTCATCCCTCCATCGGTAGATAATTTAATATTCACAGTTTGACAATTAATAGTACTGTTATTAGTTTGACCAACATCCCAAGTAACTATTTCAGATGATGCAACATTCCAAGTAACAGCCGTATTAGGAGCAGTCATCACAAACGGATCCATATCAACAACAGTTACGTCCATCAAATCGGAGCTTGTCTGACCAATTCCGTTTGCGAAGCCACTTCCATTATCTCTTACAATAAATGAGAAACTTATCTGCCGAGCTACTGAGGGAGTCACTTCCCAAGTAGGTGCCAGATTATTCGCAACCACATCACTCATTTGCGGCATGGATCTGTTTGGAGATGTTGTAGGCAATTTTGATCTGTATAAAGGACCTACAACCCAACTCGATTGTGGGGTAGTATTACTAGGAGATTCCTCAGGATCATTTTGAGACCAGTTGTAAGTTAAGGTTGCTAACCCATCTGGGTCTGTAGCAGTCCCTTTAAGAGTAAAGGGGGTTGATTTCGGAATCGCATAATCCGAACCTGCATTAGCAACTGGCGGTTGGTTAGTCAATGAAGTTTCTACATCACAGGAGCTACTTGCTCCAGACTGTATATTATCTTGTATATCTCTTATATTGACATAATTAAAATGAGCATCGCTATTAGGCTGTACATCAGGATTACAGATCCCTGCATACCCCATAATAGAACTACCCGATCCAGGCTCAACTTCTGTAGATCCATTACCTGAACGAGAACAGGAATTCATCGTGTGGAATCCACCAAATTGATGCCCCATTTCATGAGCAACATAGTCAATATCAAAAGGATCTCCTGTTGGATTTGAGCGCCCTGTAAATCCGCTCCCTTTTTGTCCAGCTGTACAAACACAAGCTAGACAACCCGCATTACCCCCATTAGAGGTATTGAAATTATGACCAATATCATAATTCGCACTCCCAATGGTGCTGTCAATTTCTGTTTGAGTAGTACTATTCCACTCACTGCCCCAAGGATCGGTTGATGCATCCAAATATATAATGTCATCATTATTTGGAACAAATTGCATTGTTATTGCCAAATCTCTTTCATAAATTTCGTTCACTCGATTCATTGTAATGGTCATTTGTGCCATAACATTGGCTTTTTGTTCTGCTTCAGTCCCAGAACCCGCAAAAATAGAACTGTACTCACCAGTTGAAGAAAGTGCCAATCGATAGGTTCTTAATTTTCGATCATCTGTATCTGCTCTTTCTAAATCGTAGTTATCCCCCAAGGATGTTATATTGATATCATTATCTGTTAAACATTCAAAATTCCCGTAATCTGGATCTAGAGATCCTTTGTTATAAATGATGTAGTTTTCACGATCCGTTGTATAGGGGTCTATAAAAGAAGCCCCATCATGGCCAGATAGTTTCATAGTGTGCAAGCCATACTGCGTCACACTAAATCGCATAGTTGCTGTAGGATCGTCAATCCCTATCGCTTTGTATGTTTTAATTTGCGGGTATTTAGCTGCAAGTGTTGGATGCATAATTGGAGATTCTGTAATGCTAAATCGTTCAAATGACCCATCAGAAACAGGGAATTCTATAACTACAGAAGAACGAATTGTGTTTGGACTTCTCAAAGGAGCCAACTCCAAAACCTCTGAAAACTTCTCCATATTTAAATGGAATATCTCAAAAGAATTTGGTACTGAAGTCTTTTGAAGTATTTCAGATTCGGAAAATCTGGATGTTGTTGTTTTTTCCCAGTATTGGTTTTGTGAAAACAAGGCTGCTCCACAAAATAAAAACAGTATTAATAGTGTTTTTTTTAAGTAATAATTTTTCATAATAATAGAGTTTAGGGTTTTTGATGTTAAAATTATTTAGTTTTGAGTCATAGATTATTTATAAAGTTAATTACCTGTTTTGTTACATAGATACAGGCATTCTGAAAGCTGTCTAACTCTTGCTGGTTTAGTTTCTTTGAGTGTTTTGCTGTAAACTAGTTGGTTTTGGTAATTGTTTGTGTGAGTACCTAGACAGTACAGTTCGTGGATTTCAATATCAAAATTTTTAGTCGTTATATTTTCAGATAAGAACGCATCATCATTAAAATTTTGACAGGAATTATTTTGTGCAGGCGAGAAAGCCATACACCAGAATAGTAAAAATAGAAACCTTAATTTAGGTATTTTTAAATTCATTGTCTAAGTAGGTATTTAGGGTAACACGCTCAAAACTAAGCAATTTTATGATAAAACCCATAAAAAAAATAAAAAAAATTAAATGTTATTGTCAGAGTAAAAAGGACACCCTATATTTGTCTCTTATTATAAAATGAATTATGATTCACATTACGTTACCTGATGGAAGTATAAGGTCTTTTGAAGAAAACCTTACTGTATTGGACGTTGCTAAGGATATTAGTGAAGGGTTCGCTCGAAATGTCATTTCGGCTAAGTTTAACGATATTACCGTTGAAACCTCTACCCTATTAACCACGGATGGCAGTCTAACCTTATATACATGGAAAGATGATGCAGGTAAAAAAGCATTTTGGCATTCGTCTTCTCACGTGCTAGCGCAGGCTTTAGAAGAATTGTTTCCAGGTGTGAAACTTTCTATCGGTCCAGCAATTGATAATGGATTTTATTACGATGTCGATTTGGGAGATCAAGTGATTTCGGATAAAGATTTTAAACGCATCGAAGATAAGATGATTGAGATTGCGCGTGGAAAACATGATTTTACCATCAAATCTGTTTCAAAAGCAGATGCACTTTCAAAATACACTAAGGAAGAGAATACTTATAAGGTTGAATTGATTGAAAACCTTACCGATGGCGAAATTACATTTTGCGATCATTCTTCTTTTACAGATTTATGTCGTGGTGGCCACATTCCAAATACAGGCATAATTAAAGCCGTAAAGATTTTAAGTGTTGCAGGTGCCTACTGGAGAGGTGATGAAAATAACACCCAGCTCACCAGAGTGTATGGGATTTCATTTCCAAAACAAAAAGAACTCACTGAATATTTAATACTTTTAGAAGAGGCTAAAAAGAGAGACCACAGAAAATTAGGAAAACAGTTGGAGTTGTTTACTTTCTCTAAAAAGGTAGGTCAAGGTTTACCGCTATGGTTGCCAAAAGGAGCTGCTTTGCGATCGCGTTTGGAAGACTTTTTAAAGAAAGCCCAACAAAAAGCGGGTTATGAAATGGTGATCACACCTCATATTGGTCAAAAAGAATTGTATATCACTTCTGGCCATTATGAAAAATACGGCGCCGATAGTTTTCAAACCATCAAAACGCCAAAAGATGGCGAAGAGTTTTTACTGAAACCGATGAATTGCCCTCACCATTGTGAGATTTATAACGCAAAACCGTTTAGCTATAAAGAATTACCGAAACGATTTGCCGAATTTGGGACTGTATACAGGTATGAGCAGAGTGGTGAATTACATGGCTTGACAAGAGTTCGTGGATTTACGCAGGATGATGCGCATATTTTTTGCACACCTGACCAGTTAAACGAAGAGTTTCAAAATGTGATTGATTTGGTACTGTATGTATTTGGGTCCTTAGGGTTTGAGAACTTTTCAACGCAAGTTTCGGTACGTGATCCTGAAAATTTAGAGAAGTATATAGGAGCTTCGGACGTTTGGGACAAAGCAGAACAAGCGATTATCAATGCCGCAGAAGCCAAAGGATTGAATTATGTTATAGAAACTGGCGAAGCTGCTTTTTATGGACCTAAATTAGATTTCATGGTCAAAGACGCCCTTGGAAGACAGTGGCAACTAGGAACTATTCAAGTGGACTACAACCTACCTGAACGTTTCGATTTAACTTATAAAGGTGCTGATAACGAACTACATAGACCCGTTATGATTCACCGTGCGCCCTTTGGAAGTATGGAGCGATTTGTGGCCATATTATTAGAACATACAGGCGGTAATTTCCCGCTTTGGTTGATGCCAGAACAAGTAATTATACTATCAATTAGTGAGAAATATGAAAAATACGCTCGAAAAGTTTTAAATTCGCTAGAAAATAACGAAATTCGCGCCCTCGTAGACAATAGAAATGAAACCATGGGTAAGAAAATTCGGGACGCAGAAATGCAAAAAGTTCCTTATATGATTATCGTTGGTGAACAAGAAGAACTCGACGGAACAATAAGTGTTAGAAAACACGGTGGCGATGATTTAGGCACGATTAGTGTAGCATCATTTACATCTATTATAGAAGAAGAAATTAAAAAAACATTAAAAGAATTTTAAGTTTAACTAAAATATAAAGCCATAGCAATACGTAGAAGAAGAGACAGAGGTCCTCTAAGAATTATTAAAGAAGATCAACACAAGATCAACAAAAGAATCACTGCACTAGAGTTAAGACTTGTGGGTGACAATGTTGAAGTTGGTGTATACAGCTTATCTCAGGCCTTAGCAATTGCTAGAGAGCAAGAGGTTGATTTGGTGGAAATCTCACCGAATGCTGTTCCTCCTGTATGTAAGGTAATGGATTATAAAAAGTTTCTTTACGAACAAAAGAAGCGTGATAAAGTAATCAAATCAAAAGCTACGAAAGTAGTGGTTAAAGAGATTCGTTTTGGACCTCAAACCGATGATCATGATTATGCTTTTAAGAAAAAACACGCAGAAAAGTTTTTAAAGGAAGGTGCTAAATTGAAAGCTTTTGTATTTTTCAAAGGACGTTCAATCATTTATCAAGAACAAGGTCAAATATTATTATTGCGTTTAGCGCAAGATTTAGAAGACTTAGGAAAGGTAGAGCAAATGCCAAAATTAGAAGGGAAACGTATGATTATGTTCATATCCCCTAAGAAAGTAAAATAAGCGAAGCAACTAAATAAAAGGAGAAAATGCCTAAAATGAAAACCAAGTCTAGTGCCAAGAAACGTTTTAAAGTAACTGGTACTGGAAAAATCAAAAGAAAGCATGCGTTCAAAAGCCACATTCTAACGAAGAAGTCTAAAAAACGTAAGCTTGCTCTCACGCACAGTACATTAGTACATGCGAATGATGAAGCAAACATTAAACAACAATTACGTTTAAAGTAAACGTTGTTTAGGTTAAAAATTATTTTATAAACCATGGAGTTAGGCCGCTAAAAGTATTCAAGAAAATTGAATCGCCTACTACAAAAAACATTTAAGAAATGCCAAGATCAGTAAACTCAGTGGCCAAAAGAGCCCGAAGAAAAAAAGTATTAAAACAAGCTAAAGGATACTTTGGAAGACGTAAAAACGTATGGACAATTGCAAAAAATGCAGTTGACAAAGCCATGCTTTATGCTTACAGAGACCGTAGAAACAAGAAAAGAACATTCCGTGCTTTATGGATCATGCGTATCAACGCAGGAGCCAGAGCTCATGGATTATCGTATTCACAATTTATTGGGAAACTCAAAACGCATAATATCGAATTAAACCGTAAGGTTTTAGCTGATTTAGCCATGAATAACCCAGAAGCTTTCAAAGCTATTGTAGATAAAGTAAACTAAGGCACTAGCCTATTGTATCATATTCGCTTATAAAAAAGCCTCGCAATGCGAGGCTTTTTTGATTTATATTGTGTCCTAATAAACGTTGATTACAAATTAATTTAATCTTTATCCGTTTTATAAACATGTGGATTTTCAACAACTCCTTTTTTAAATAGTTTTCTCAAATTCATTCTTAAAAAAGAATCTAATTTTAGAATTTGATTTCTCATTTTTTGATGGGGCCTCCCTCTAAAAGTGGTGACGTGAAATTTATCTGTATTTGAAAGAGCAGAGCTCGAAAAATAATAATTAGAAACACAATTACGAGAAGCATCCGCCACGACGGGGCTTACAGAATGCCACGATTTATCATGAGTTGCCATGACTATAAGCCGATTGAATAGAGAGTATAAAGTGGTTTGATTTTGTTTTAAACCTTCTGTCCAAAGTTCTAAATGTCCCCCATTAGAGTCCTTCCAGTTTGGAGTGACATAGAACAATAAATTCAATACGCGCCAACGGTTGCGTTCTTTATCGTGAGAGTTGTCTAAATGTGGGTTTAGAAACTGAGCGTGTTTCATAGAAGACAACCCACCAGCATACAAGTTTTTATCTGGCTGAAGGTCTTCAATTCCACAAACGTCTTTAATCAAATTTACAACACGTTCATCTTGGAATGCATAAATAAGCTCTTCTAGAATTCGCTCATATTGATTCATTTGAACCCCTATATACTTGTTTTCTCGAATGCTTTTCTTAAGAACCATTGCGTCATTTGATGGAAACTGACTGTTGATGTATTCTGTGATTTCTGGAGGTAATAAATCATCTATAAAAAAATAGCCGATTTGATTTTTTGAGACTTCATACTGTATTTTAATACGGTCTTTTTCTTGCACGATTCTATTCACAATCAGCTGAGCGAGATCTGTTCTATTAAGCGATGGTGTTGAATTCATGTTAGAAAAAAATAATAATTACAGTTATAAAAAAGATATTGGCTTTTAAAAATACCAATATACTAATAAAGATTAATTCTCCTGTGTATTTAGGTCTTTGAAATGATTGTAAATCAATTTAAGAGAACTTCTATTTGTCTTGCAATGCAAATACACTTCGAAGCAAGTCTGTAGAGCGCGATGAGAGACGTGTGCGAATTTGTTCTTCCTCTATAGCAATCATTTTATAAACGCCCTTTAATGCTTCGGTAGTCACATAATCTGTAAGATCCGTGTTCACTGATTTAGTAAAAGGAATTTTATTGTATTTTTGAATTAAATTAGCCCATATTTTATCAGCACCTACTTTAGAAAATGATTTTTTAATCACGGGTTGAAATTTTTGGTATAAGGTTGCTTGGGTTTTAGAAGTTAAATAGTCGGTAGCAGCCGTATTATTGCCTAACAAAATTGTTTTGGCATCGTCAAATTTGATCTCTTTTACTGCCGAGATAAATACGGGAGTGGCTTCTTTCACAGCGTCTTCTGCGGCACGGTTCAAAACTTTTAATCCTTCATCCGCTAAACTACTCAGTCCAATCCTTCTTAGTGCTTTATCTACTTTTTTCAACTCCTGTGGCAGGGTGATTTTAACAAGTTCATTTTTAAAAAATCCATCTTGTTGGGTCAGCTTTCCAACTTGCTTCTCAATACCCACATTAAGTGCCTCACGAAGTCCAGAAGCTATATCTGTACTTGGTAATTCGACGCCAGTTGGGAGCGGTATAAAATCGCTTAGTTGTTGCAGCCCAGCACAGGCGGTGAATTGAAACACTAATAAAGTAAAGATAAGTTTTCGTAGCATGTGGTTTTTGTTTTAAGGAAAAAGGATAAATAAAGTATTATATCTATATTAAAAATTAAGTCTTTTGCTTTTTCTTTCGGGCTGCGGGGAATAATACATTGTTTAAAATAAGTCGGTAGCCCGGGGACGTAGGATGCAAATCCAATTCAGTTTTAGGGTCCCCTACTCTATGGGTATAATCTTCGGGATCGTGACCTCCATAAAATGTGAAAAATCCTTGTCCTTTAATCCCATGGATATAGCGCGCCTCTCCGTTGGACTTGTTTTCACCCATGACGAGTACATTGGACTTGACTTGATCTCTTGAGTACGAAGTGGTTTGTCCCATAAATCCTTTTACGAGCGCCGTATGATTTTGATTGAGCATGGTGGGTATCGGGTCCCATTTGGCAGAATATTCCATCAACGAAAAGTAATCTAACTCTTTGGGGATTTTGCGTCTTTGAGTCATATCAATACTTGAAAATTCATATACTTTTGGATCGCGTTCCAAAATGAAATCTTTAAAAGCAAAGGTTTTAGAGTAATCTAATTGTGACTGGTAATTGGGAGTGCTGCCATCTCCATCAAACATCGGCTCACAAATATCAAGGGATTGAGCAGCCAAAGCAATGTCGAAACTATCGGTAGCACTACACATGGCGAACATAAAACCACCTCCCAAAACATACTCTCTTATTTTTTGAGCGACTGCTAATTTTTGTTCAGAAACCTTATTATACCCTAGGCTCGTGGCGAGTTTTTCAGCGCGTTGTTGTTGCTCAATATACCACGCTGCATTTCTGTAGGCTCTGTAGAATTTACCATATTGTCCTGTAAAATCCTCATGATGGAGGTGTAACCAATCGTAAAGTAATAAAGCATCACTCAAGACTTCGGTATCGTATATAGTTTCATAAGGGATTTCCGCGTAGGTCAACACCATGGTTACGGCATCGTCCCAAGGTTGTTTTCCACTGGGAGAATAGACCGCAATTTTAGGAGCTTTTTCAAGGATCACAGCATCCATATTTTTACTCGGACTGCTTATTTCTTGAAGAATGGCTTCGGCTTCTGCATCACTGATTAACTCGTAAGAAACCCCTCGGATGAGGCATTCTTTTTCGATGGCGTCTATGTATGGCAACAAAAATGAACCGCCTCTGTAATTAAGAAGCCATTTGACGTTTTCTTGTTTATTTAAGGTCCAATACGTTATCCCATAGGCTTTCAAATGATTTTTTTGACTCTCGGCATCCATCGGAATGAGAATGTACGAGGCATGAATTTGAAAGGACAGTGCTAAAAAAAGACTCAGTAGTAAGTGTTTCATTCCTTAAATATACTCAAAAAAATCATCTAAAAGGGTTAATAGGGCGTATCATCATCAGAATCGCCAAATGCATCACTTGGATCGACTCTGAAATTCTCCTGTTTGAAGGTGTCGTCATTCGCGGCCGCATTCATTTTTGAATGAAATTCGGTATCAAATGGGGAGTCAAAATCATCGAGATTATCAAATTTACCTAAATGTCCAATGAATTTCAGACGGATATTTTCGAGCCCACCATTACGGTGTTTTGCAATGATAAATTCCGCTTGACCTTCTGAAGGGGTGTGTTGCTCATCATCCCACTCATCAATTTTATAATATTCGGGACGGTAAATAAAGGATACAATATCTGCATCTTGCTCAATGGCTCCCGATTCTCTCAAATCCGATAGCAACGGACGCTTACTACCTCCACGGGTTTCCACGGCTCTCGACAATTGCGACAAGGCAATTACAGGAATGCTTAATTCTTTTGCGAGGGCTTTCAGGTTTCGAGAAATCATAGAGATTTCTTGTTCACGATTTCCACTTTTTTGAGTTCCCCCAGCAGTCATTAATTGCAAATAATCCACTACAATAAGTCGGATTCCATTTTGTGAAGCCAAACGACGTGCCTTTGCTCTTAAATCAAAAATGGATAAAGAAGGCGTGTCATCTATATATAAGGGTGCTTTTTCGAGTGCTTTTACTTTAACATTCAGCTGTTCCCATTCGTGTTTTTCGAGGCGACCTGTTCTTAGTTTTTCAGAGTTTAATCCTGTTTCAGAAGAAATCAAACGAGTAATTAATTGCACAGAAGACATCTCTAATGAAAAGAACGCTACAGGAATGTTTTGAGTCACTGCAATGTTACGCGCCATGGACAGTGTCAAGGCGGTTTTACCCATACCTGGACGGGCAGCGATGATAATCAAATCACTTTCTTGCCAACCCGAAGTAAGTTTGTCTAGTTTATCAAATCCTGAAGGGACTCCAGAAAGTCCTTCTTTATTGGAAATTTCTTCAATTTTTTTCTTAGCTTGAAATACTAAATCTTGCGCTGTTTCCGTCGATTTTTTAATATTCCCTTGGGTGACTTCATACAATCGAGACTCGGCCTTGTCTAATAAATCAAAAACATCTTTGGTTTCATCAAAGGCATCTTCTATAATTTCATTCGAAATTTTAATTAAACTCCGTTGAATAAATTTTTGTAAAATGATACGTGCATGAAACTCAATATGTGCCGATGAAGATACTTTTTGAGTCAATGATATAAGGTAAAAATCTCCTCCTACTAAATCAAGTTTAGAGTTTTTACGTAATTGGGTTGAAACGGTTAATAAATCTACTGGTTCACTATTTTCAAATAATTGAAGGATTGCTTCAAAAATATATTGATGGGCATCTTTATAAAAAGCATCCATACTAAGAATATCGAT
>TARA_B110001469_G_scaffold126806_1_pt1 | contig 11619 bp, 12 predicted proteins | sample TARA_B110001469 | Tara Oceans TARA_B110001469 (sample SAMEA4397034) | marine metagenome | biome: Polar Biome; feature: [SRF] surface water layer (ENVO:00010504); material: water (ENVO:00002006), including particulate matter (ENVO:01000060) such as... | depth 5 m
TATATTAATTAATAAACTTTATATATTTTATATATATATATATATGGACACATATTATACTGAATATAATAATAATAATACAAATAATCAAAATAACTTTCATTATTTAAAATTAGTTACAATTGTACTGTTTGTAATATTTTGTTATTGTTTGTTTAATAAATATGCAATGGGGGATAATATAGCTTGGATTATAATACCTGGAATATTATTACTATTATCTATAATGTTTAATTTTCATAAATCAAAAGATATTGTAAATGTTGTATCAAGTATTACATTTATTATTATTTCAATTTCATTAATTTTAACAGCTATTAAAATTAGAAAAAAAGTATCAGAAGAAAAAGACGAATCAATTATATATAAATTACAAAATAAATATTTAATAACACTTTTATTATTTTTAGGTTTATCTGGTATAACTATGTCACCTATTGCAGATTGGATTGCTGGAAATAATGAAAATGCTATGTATTCTAAAAAATTTATATTTTTATATACCGTTATATGTTATAGTATATTTATATTTATAGATACTATTAGAAATTATAATTTATTTGACTTGAAAAAAGTATTATTTGACGGGGATGATACAGATCCAACAAACACAAAATTTGGTATTATAATTACTGTTAGTTTATGGATGTTGTATTCATTATTAGTATTCGATGGAATTAGATTTATAGGAGATTCTACGAATGGAGATAATCGACACTATATATCAATTGCTTTATTTACTTTATTTTGGGTAATTGGAGCATTTATATATTTTCAGTTTGTTAAAAAAGATTGCTCCAAGCTGGGGCCGCACGAAAATAAATCAAATTATCAAGAAATAATATTAAATATTGTAAGTTATACATTCATTTTACTTGTTTTAACATTTGTTGATAATAAATTTATTAGAATATAATTTGAAAATTAAAAAATAATAATATTTAATAAAAATGGAATTAGAATACAAATCTGATTATATTACAGAATATTCGAGTGAAGAAGAAGATTTTAGCTATTTATTACATATTAGATCTCCTTCTCCACCAACAACGCGGAGTAAAAAAAAAAAAAATTTAATTAAAATAATATTTTATATATATTTACTATATTTATTATATAAATTATAAATGAAATTTAATATTAAAACTAATGTTATTTTAGATTATACACAAAATAAAAATATAATGATATATTTAATATTAAGATTTAATAAAGATATAGCAGAACATATTTTTAATTATTATAAAAAATTTATATTAAATATAAAAGAGTATCATATATATTTGTATAATTTACTAAAACCTATACCGTCTATGGTTGATTATACAACGCATGTATTACCATATTATAAAAATGATATATTTGATCATTATAGTCAATATAATAAATATATCAAGGTATTAACTAATAAAAAATATTGTTTGTGGATAATACAAATGATTGGACATCAAGATTTTATTGGGAAAACAAATTTAAATTTAAAACATAAATGTAATGATTTAACATATCATTTATATGGAGAAGATAATCAGAAATGGAAAGATGATATAGAAAGGTTAATAAATATTGAAAAAGGTAAATTAAATATATGGAAAAAAATAAAAACAATTGAATGTATAATAAAAATTGCAGATTATTTAGAATATGGAGTAAATACTAAATGGGAGGGGAATTGGAATTATAATATATATGAAATTATGTATAATAATTATAAATATTATATAAATATAAATGAATTATATGTTCCCGGATATATAGTTGACAAAAATGGAATTGTATATGGTATTTAATTAAATTTATTTAAATATTATAATTATATTTATTTATATGTACGAATTGTATACAATACTTAACATAAATATAAATGCTACGCAAAAAGATATTAGAAATTCATATTTAAAATTAGCTAAAATATATCATCCAGATAAAAGTAACAATAAAAATGGAGAACATTTATTAAAATAATAAAAAGGAATAGAATAATTTTATGATTTGGAATAAAACATTTTAATATTTATATATATATCATATAATCATAACACAAATTGTTCAATAAATATATTTATTATATATATTTATATATATATATATATATATATGTTATTAATATTAATTTTAATATTATTATTATTATATATTTTGTGTAATAAAAGTATTTTATGTATAATAATATTTTTTATTGTTATTCAATATTTAATTATAAATACAAATCCATATAAAAATTTTGATAGCGATAAAATGAGTATATTAAATTATATATCAGATAAATATAAACCGAAATCTGAATATTTTAATATAAATACAAATTATAAATTTCCATATATTCTTAAACCAACCGTATGTAGTAGAACAAGTAAAGACGTTTCATTAATAAGTAATAAACAAGAATTAAAAGATTATTTAAAAGATTATTTAAAAAATAATAATAATTTTAATGAATTAATGTATCAAGAATTTATTGATACAGATTATGAAATAGGAATTTCTTATGAAAGAAATCCATTAAACTCTGATGGTAAAATTATATCAATTGTTCATAGAACTTTTCTAGGAGGTAAAAACTTTAATCCTATGGACATTAAATATTACATTGGAGAAAAAAGAAAATCATATATGGTAAATAGATCAGATTTAATTAATAATAAATTAAATAAAATAATAGATACAATTAGCAAAAGTATTCCGAATTTTTATGTTGGTAGATTTGATATCCGTGTTAAAAAATTAAGCGATTTAGATAAAGGACATTTTTTTATATTAGAAGCTAATGGAACTATGGGATTTGATTTAAGAAAAGATATTAACTTCTATTTAAATCCATATTCTATTTATATAAAAATTAGATTTATATTAATTAGAATATTTTATGGATTTTTAAATATATTTAAATTAAATATTGTAAATCCAAGAATAATTGTTCGTTCTTATTATAATGCTTTCAAATGTAAAGATTGGGAAAAAATATTTGCTGTATATACTTAAGAATAAATCTCATTTAATTGTCTTGTAACCCTAATAAATGTTGTCCTTCTCGATAATTCTTTTAATTTTAATGCACCAACATATGTACATGTTGACCTTAATCCACCTAATATATCTTTAATTGTATCTTTTACTTGACCTTTATATTTAATTAATACACATTTCCCTTCGCTGGTTCTATATGAAGAAACTCCACCACTGTGTGTATCCATTGCCTTATTACTAGACATACCATAAAATTCTTTATATTGTTCTCCATCTTTTAATATTAAATCTCCACCACTTTCTTCGTGGCCCGAAAACATACCACCACTCATTACAAAATCACTACCAGCACCAAAAGCTTTTGAAAAATCCGCTGGACAAGTACACCCTCCATCAGATATAATATGTCCACCAATTCCATGTGCAGCATCAGCACATTCAATTATTGCACTTAATTGGGGAACACCAACTCCTGCTTTTTTTCTTGTTGTACATACAGACCCTCCACCAATACCAACACGAACAATATCTGCTCCAGACAATATTAATTCCTCTGTCATTTCACCAGTAGCAACGGTACCTGCTATGATAACTTTATCCGGATATTTATTACGGATTTGTTTTATAATATCAACAAAATTATTTGTATATCCATTCGCTACATCCAATGATATGAATTTTAAAGGTATTCTATTTAATATACTTTCTAAATTTTGTAAATCATTTTTTCCAATTCCAGAAGTAATACACATATAATTATAAATATTATCCACGGTATGACTTTGCTCTTTATGAAAATCAATCCATTCTTTTAATTTATAATATTTATGAATACATGTAAACATTTTAAATTTTGCTAGTTCAAGCGCCATAGAAAATGTACCGGTAGTATCCATATTTGATACCATAATAGGTACTCCAGTCCATTTATAATTTTTATTATGTTTAAATGTTAAATCAACTTCTAATATTACATCATTTCTACTTGATATATTTGATCTTTTTGGTTTTATTAAAACATCGTTAAAATCTAGTTTTATATTTTCTTCTATGTGCATTATTATATTTAACAATATTAATTATTCTTTAATTATATTAACCAAATGTATTTTCCATTGAATATTTTAAATATAAAAATCCATCATCTGATTTCATATTTTTATATATATTACACATTAATTCATTTGATGGAGCAAGTTGTCCATTTATAGTAATAAATATAGCGTCCTGTGGTTTTATTTTTAGTCTTTTTCTAATTATATTTATAAATTGACAAAATACCATATTTTTATCAACTAAATATTTATTTTTATCTATTGATTCCATTTTAGTTAATTTATCTTTTTCAACTATTATAGGAAATCTATCTGGATATTTATTTTTTATTGTATTATATTCATTTAATCTTGTTTCAAATGATTTATCTATAAATGACATATATATTAATTTATTATATAATTATTTTAAATTAAATTTATTTTTATATTTTTCAATGCTTTTTTTAAGTGTTGATTCTCCCCATAATATATATCTAGATAAAGAACCAGCAGTTGTGTAATCATTCCAATTTTCTCTTTTTTTATGTCTTAAAATATATCTAATTTTTCTTTCGGGATCTTTATGTTTTGTATAATCGCTCATACCATAAGCACCAAAATGTGTTGTTTTAATTCGATTTCCACTTTTATCATAAAAAATTGCCATTTTTTTCTTTTTTGAACGTGTTGAAGGTTTTATTACAACTTTTACAATTTTTAATTTTTTTTTTAATGTTCTATTATTTTTCATATATATATATTAATATTTAAAATTTAACATTATATTTTTTAGTTATTTCTCGATCATATTTTCTTGTCGGTCCACCCATAATATAACTATACATTCTGGCTCTACCCCAACTTTCTGCGGTTTGATTTGGACGTGAACCACTAGAATAATATGCACCCCTTCCTTTTTTTAATACAGCTTTTAAAGCCCCGTCAGGTATACTCGTTGCTTTAGATATATCTTTTATTTTTGTAATGTCTCCATATTTTATTTTAAATTTGTCAGTCCAACTACTTGTTTTATTTTTATAACTTTTTAATTTTGGCCTATCAATATATCTTTTATTTTTATATGCTTTTTTTGCAGTTTTTATATTTTTAACTTGCTTTTTTTTATCTTTATAAGTCAAACCTTTTGTATACTTTTTCGGTATATTGTTTAATTTTGTTTTCCTTTTATTTTTTGTTTTATTTCTTTTATATTTATTGTATTTCTTTTTATATATAAATCCACCTTTTATATAACCATCCCCCATTTGCATTTCTTCAGATTTTTCAACATTTTCAATATTTGGATAATACGGTTGTTGATATGGTGTTCCGGACCTTGTTAAACGTTGTTCTATTTCTAGTTCCATTGTTTGTTGTTTTTCTAATTTACATGGGTCATCGGACAACCCTTCATCTTCCATTTGTACAACATTTAGTGTTTCTGATTGATTAACTCTTGTTGGAAATATAAATTGTAATTTTTGTAGTGTTTCATTATAATCATTTTCAAAATTTTTTTCAGTTTGTGGTTGATAAGGGATACCCGATCTAGTTAAACTAATATCATTTCGTTTGCCTTGAGTAAGTTTGTTCCTTTCTTGTTTTTGTCTATTGATTTTAGTTTGCACTCTATTCTGACGACGGCTATCAGAATTTATACCAAGTTTAAACTGATTTGTACCACGTACACCACCATTTAATACTTTATCTTCAGGAATAGTATCAAGTACTTGTTTAACTTTTGTAGTATCCCATTTTTGATAATAATCTGTCAGAATTGAATCTTGTCTACTCATTAATGGATTTGCACTTGTTTTTGAATCGGGAACACATTTAAAATAATTGGAATTATAAATTTTTCCAACCGAAAAAGCTCTACCCCATGTTTCTTTATCCATATCTCCTTTATTAAAACCTTTTTCCACAGTCAATCCAAATTTATAAAAATCGTGTATAATATCATGTGTTAATAATAATAATAATGTGCTAAAATCTTCCTCATTCATTGTAATTGATTCAATCAATACATTAGATTGTGAATCTATAGTTGTACTTGGTCCATGTGTACTATTGGTTGATTGATTCCAATAAACATCCCCTTGTCGATCGATCCATACACATTTATAATTATTATTAGTTGAAGATCCACCAAAAAATCCCCCCCAACTGGTTGTCCTTGGAAAAAATTTATGTAACCACATATACCTAACAGAAGAAGGTCTGTCATTTGCAAAATATGGAATACCTTTGATTAAAGCTTCTAATTCTTGTCCAAAATCACCCATTGTTTTTTTTAAGCAAGTTTCATATACAGTTTGTTCTTTTGATTTATTTTGTCCAGTTTGAACTACTTCTATTAAATTATCTATTATTTCATTTCCTATCATATTACAAGATAATTGATTATTTCCACTTTTTCCACCTGCTTTAATTATTATTTTACTTTGAATTGTACTTCCTAATTTATTTAGAAACATAGTTGAATTTATAATATCACCCTTTGATAAGTTATTTGATACACCCCCCTGTTTGTTTTGTAACATTATGTTATAATTCAATAATTCGGCACCTTCATTGGTTTTTATTTGAAATGTGATCTGATTTAAGTCTGGAAGATTAGGCATTCTTTCAGTTATTTGATCTATTTGACCCTGTTGTATTCCTGTACAACTTGATTGTGGATCAACTATACTACTCATATAACATTTAAATTGCATATCATATTTGACTAAAAGCCAATCAATTGATACATTATCAATTGCATTGTTTATATAAAATCGTTTTGCTTTATTTAAATATTCTTTTCTATTATTTGTAATTACACTTTTTGCATTTTTCAATTCATTAGAAATTGATTTATCATCTGGAAAAAGTTTAACCTTTTTAGTTAAATTTTCAACGTTATCATTTTTATGTATAGATATAGTTTTCAATTTGTTTGAAGCAGTTTGATCTAAATCTTGTATTTTTTTATAACTTCGTGTACCAGTTAAAGCACTCCAACTTAATAAACTGGACCTTACTCCAGATTGTGTTGTCTTATATGTTATAAATGCACGTAGTAATGTATCATCTTTTTCTGGACTTAGGGGCATTCTACTTGAATCGCTAGGCTCATTTATATCTGGAATTGATTCTATATTTTTTCTTATTTCATATCTAAACTTTTTTTCTAAATCATCTTGTTGAATATTATCTGAATCCCGATTTCTTACAGTGTTTTGTAAATTGTTTTTAAAATAATCATTATACAAAGCTGTAGCAGAATTATAAATAAGCATTTTTAAAGTATTTCTATATAATTCTAAAGTTTTCTCTTGTTCTGGTAAAGATTTTTTATTTTCTATATCTATTATTTCATCTAATTGTTTTTTTTGTATTTCAATTAAACTATTTATTTCAGAAATATGTTTTATAATTCCAATATATTTACTATTTTGCCTTTCATTATTCCCTGCAAGTATTAAACGTTCTTCAATTAATTTTTGTATATTTTCTAAATATTTTAACATATCAAGGTTCATTAGTTCCAGAATTATTTGTTTTGCCATAGAGATTCCTAATAATCCAGATCTTTTCCACATTTGTTCTCCAGTATATATGAAATTGCCCTGATTATAATAATCAATAAATTCTTCCTTACTATATAAATTACCATCTAAAAAAGACGGCCTTCTTGCTTGTACATCTTTCTGTATAACTTCCTTAATGTAAGAACTATTGTCTGATCTATCAAAATGTATATATACTTCATTTTCAACGGCTGATTTATTTTTATTAACAAACATTAAAAAATATTCAATAAACTCTGTGATTTTTAAAATAGATTCTCGGTCAAACATGTCAAATTCTTCTGGTCTTGGTTTATTTTTAATTATATTATCTTTTATATCACATAGGTCATTCAAAATTGTTAATTTATTAACATTTTGAATTGGATCTTCTAACAAAACAATGGATTCACTTTTGTCTTTTACTTCATTTTCAATGGTACTTTCAAAATAATTTATTTCATCGTCAATTATATTAATAAGGCCAATTACTGGCCCACAAGAATCACCAATACATATTTTTTTTATTTGTTCCAATGTTAATATATTAGATGCAGTAGAACCCGGTTTTACTTTTATAGATGAACTATAATTAATAAAAAAATCAATAGTATTTTGTAATAAATTATTAAAATTTATAATATCTGTTTTAATACCTATTATAGCTGGATCATTTGATTCTATAATTATAGAGTAAAACTTTTCATTTATATCAAATATTAATATAAATATTTCATGTGTATCTAATTCATTTTCTTTTAATATAGATATTGTATAATCATTATCCAAATAATGATTATTTATTATATCTTTCCAATTTTGTTCATTAGCCGATATCAACAAATTATTCATTACTAATTTTTTAAATTCCGTCCATTTTTCAACAATAATATCATTTGAACCTTGTTTTAACCTTTCAATTATATTTTCTCCATTTTTAGGTATTAATGGAATTAAAATCTCCACCATTATATTATATATATTATATAATATTAATTATATTATATAATTAATATAATTAATATTATATAATATATATAATATAATATATATAATAATCGTTACATTAATCGTTATAATTATATTTTATTTTTTATATGTTTTTTTATTTTTTAATTTACCTTTGTATTTTTTACCTCCAGAAATAATTTTATTTAAAAATAATCTTATATTCTCTTTATTTATCCAAGGACTAATATCAGTTACATTTATTTTTTGTATTAATTCTAACATATATTTAATCCATATATTAATAGAATTTTTTTTTAATGTAAACCTCATACTACCTTCAGTTATTTGTAATTTGTCTTCTAATGTTAATTTTCCCATATCATCAGATATAATTGAGGAACCTTTCACTATATTTTTTTGAATACTTGATGCTTCTTTTTCAGCATTTCTTAATTCTTGTTCATGTGTTCTTCTATCGGGTGTTAACATACAATATATACCTCTACCCGCTCTAGCGGGTTCATCTGTAAAATTTTCTAATTGAAAATCAAATATACCAGATTTTATAACTAGCAATATCTGTAAATAAAATAAAAAATGTCCGATTCTATTACCACTTGATGTTACACCTCTTCCCATTCCGATTGGATACCCTACATTTATTCCACAATCTTCATATAAATATACTGCTCTTGAATAATTATCATTTGTATTTTCATAAGAAATATTTATATCATGTATTGTAGATAATGCAAACATACAATTCACCGAATCATTCATATTTAATATTTTAAAAACAATTTTATACTCGGACTTGAATATTCCAGATTTATTTATAATATTTTCAATATGAGAACCATTATCATATAATTTTTTATATAAAGGATGTTTTCTTTGTCTTGGTTCTAGTTCCTCTATACCTTGTTGAATTATTTCTATATCAGAATTAATTCGTTTTCTTTGTTTATTTCTATATCTTTGTTCATCTGTATTATCACTATCTCTTTCTCTTCCAAATTCTTTTCCTCCATCCATTTTTAAAGGATAATTATCTAGATAGTGTCTTTTAGTTAATTTTTTAGTAAATTCTGGTTGATATGTGTTTATTTTAACAGAAGATTCTGTTTGACCATAATCCTCGACGTTTTTATTTTGAACTATAAAATTATATGGATATTTTGTATACATATTTCTACCATATGATAATATTAATTTATCATATTCTTCCATTATATATATATAAATATATAAATTGTATACTATATATATAATGGAATATACTTTTTCAGATGAAATGCTTAGATTAATAGCAAATCCAAATAATAATAAATCAAATCAAAGTATAAAATATTATAGTAATAAAGATATTTTATATAAAAATTTTTATATAAAATATAAAAATTATAATTTTAATAAAAAAAAATTTGATATTATTATTAATATAATTGATAATTATATAAAAAATGAATATATAAAAGAAATTTGTTCTGAAATAATTGAAGATATTTTATTAGATGTCATGTATGTTTACGATTAATACAATTAAATATATGATAAAATTAGATATAATTGCAGAATATAAAAATAATGATCAATTAGATTTAATTGATAAACTTTGTGATGAATTTCTAAAAAATATAAAATTTAATATGGAATATGACGCTTTTGAAAAACAAAGAATTTATTATAATAGAAGTATATATGATAAAAAAAAAAATATGTGCAATGCTAGAATATGGAACGACCACCGTGGTGGTAGATGTTCAAATTCAATTAAATTAAATGAATCCACAGAATATGAAATTGAAAAATGTTTATGTCAACGTCATACTAAAATTATTAAAAAAAATAAAGGTGAATTATATTTTGGATTATATACAGATCCATATCCAGATACACCAATTTGGAATCAAGATAAATCATGTCCACTTGGTAAAAAGTTAAATTGGTATATTATGTAAATATATATATATATATATATTATATATATGTCAAATAAATCAAAATTAAATAATAAAAATAAAACTATATATGTTGGAATGTCGGCAGATATATTACACACAGGACATATAAATTTGTTAAATGAAGCTTCTAAATATGGAAAAGTTATTGTTGGTTTATTAAATGATTCCGCAATTACTTCTTATAAAAGAAAACCAATAATAAATTATGAAAATAGATTCATTGTTATTAGTAATTTAAAAATGGTTGACGAAGTTGTAGAACAAAAAACACATGATTATACTGATAATTTAAAAATTATAAAACCAGATTATGTTTTACATGGAGATGATTGGATAAAATGTCAAAGTTCCGTTAGAAAAAATGTAATTAAAACTTTACAGGAATATGGTGGGGTATTAATAGAAGTTCCATATACACCCGGAATATCTACAACATATATTATTAATAAAATAAAAAATGTTTGTTAAATACCATTTATATTTATTTTTATTTAATGAACTATACATTATTTATTATTACAATTGTTACACATTTTATAAATCCATGTTAATATTTTTTTCTTGATATGTACTTCAAACCTGACCCATATTCAAAATAAACATTAGTATTTTATAAATATGATTCAAATATATATATATTTAACTGAATTAAACAATGTTACGTCTGCGTTTTAAATGTTCAAATGAGCCATAATATATATATACAATATTTTAAAATTAAATTAATTGTTCTGTTAATACGGAACCAGTTACTTCATTTACTGGAGTTGAACCTCTAATAATATTTCTTTTTCTATTTAGCATATCAACCCGGCGCTACAACGCGTCCGTCAGCGGCCTGGTGGCCGGGCAGAGCCGCCATCGTCGTCAAGGGCACCGAACACCTCTGGCTCATCTTCTCCTCGATTAAAGTATTGCTGCTTCCCACCTTCCCACCCCAAAAATCATATAGTTCGGCCTTCCTGATCGGATCGCAATTTGTTTTAATATTATTCAAATTTGTAAAGAACTGTTGAACTATACCTTCAAAGCTTGGGGGTAAGCCTTCGAGTGCTCCCTCCTCTACTCTCCCCCCCTGTCCTTCAACTAAAACTCGTTTCTGTAAAAATTTATTAATGTAATAAAACAATACACCAAACAATACACTAT
>TARA_B110001469_G_scaffold735_1_pt1 | contig 11613 bp, 11 predicted proteins | sample TARA_B110001469 | Tara Oceans TARA_B110001469 (sample SAMEA4397034) | marine metagenome | biome: Polar Biome; feature: [SRF] surface water layer (ENVO:00010504); material: water (ENVO:00002006), including particulate matter (ENVO:01000060) such as... | depth 5 m
CGATAACCTAATTCTTTGGCAATGGCAGCAATGCCTCCCATAAAGGTTCCGCAAACACCTAAAATATGAATATGTTTCATTCGTTAATATCTATTTTTATAACAATCAAAGTTCTATGCCAATAATATACCTGATTAATGTGATGCTATCAGTTAAAATAATATCAATCTTTCTTAAAAACTCCCTTAATGAATATGACAGCTAACCTTCAATTATCTCAAATTAGTGTTTACCCAATAAAATCGACCGCAGGTATTGAACTGTCGAATAGTTGGGTAGACGAATTAGGGTTGAGCTTTGATCGACGGTTTGTGCTTTCTGATGATAAAGGTCAATTTATTACCGCCCGTACTGAGCCAACACTGTGTTTAATACAAGCGAACTTAACGGCAACAGGGTTGATACTGACCGCACCCGATATGCCAAAACTGGTGATTAACACCCAAGAATTTACCAACACCTATCAATCGGTAATGGTCTGGCAGGATAAGATCAAGGCTCTGCAAGGCAGTAATGATCACCATCAATGGTTTAGCCATTATTTAAAGCGACCTTGCCAACTCCTTCATTTTGATAAGTTTTCAACGCGAGAAATTCCTAGTGACAGTAGCCGAACCAACCAACTTGCTTTTGCTGATGGTTACCCTTTACTGTTAATTTCTCAAGCGTCATTGGCCGATTTAAATAGTCGATGCCCAACAACAATCGCTATGAGTCAATTTCGTCCGAATCTAGTGGTTGAAAACTGCGACGCCTTTGCTGAAGATACCTGGTCACATATCCGTATTGGTGAGGTGATGTTTGAAGTAACTAAACCATGCACTCGTTGTATATTTACCACCATTAATCCGGATACAGCAGAAAAACACAAGGATCAGGAGCCAATAACGAGTTTAAAAAATTACCGACAAGCTGCCGATGGTGAATTAAAGGGTGAGATTCTTTTTGGTCAAAATTTAACGCCACTTAATCAAGGGCAAATCAAATTAACTGACACGGTAACTATTATTAAGAAAAAATCAGCTCCTAACTTTCTATCGCTTCAAAAACCATCAACGCCAAATACCTTCACGCCAGTTAAGAAAAAAATCACTCTTAATTTTGATTCCTGGCATAAAAAGCATAAAGGCGATAATCAAGACACCATATTAGAACAAGGTGAAGAAGCAGGCCTTATTTTGCCTTACTCTTGCCGAGCAGGGATGTGTGGCCGCTGTAAAGTAAAACTTGTTGAAGGTGAAGTAGAACAAAAAGCAACAGATGGCTTAACAGCAGAGGAAATAGAACAGGGCTACATTCTCATGTGCAGCTGTACACCAACAACAGATGTTACCCTTACTCGTTAATAACACGGGCATAACACCCTAGAAATAAGTTTGAACAGGTTACTCGTACCTAATGCTCAACAATAAGCGTCTGAAATTTTCCGATTTTCCGATTGTTCTAAGCGAGTTGAACGATTAGAATAGCGGCGATTTATTTACTAATATGTCTACTGAGACCAAACCTTGCTATTAATGATCGATAATTACGACTCGTTTACTTTTAATCTGGTGCATTACTTTAAAGCGCTAGGACAAGAGGTTGCTGTCCATCGTAATGATCAAATAACGCTAACTGAAATTGAGCAGCTAGCGCCTGACCTGATTGTTATTTCTCCTGGGCCAGGTGATCCTGACGACGCAGGTTTATCTTTAGCTATCATTAAAAGATTTGTCGGCATTATTCCTATTTTAGGTGTTTGTTTAGGCCATCAGTGTATTGCTCAACACTTTGGTGCAAATATTATTAAAGCTAAAAAGTTAATGCACGGTAAAACCAGTAAAATAGTTCATAACAATCAAGGTTTATTTAAAGCACTTAATAACCCATTGGAAGTTGCTCGTTATCACTCATTGATTGTTGAGCTACCCTCTTTACCCGATGAGCTTGAAATATCGGCATGGAGTCTTGATGCTCAAGGCCACTTTGAAGAGATAATGGCGCTGCAACATAAAACCTTACCTATCGCCAGTGTGCAGTTTCACCCTGAAGCTATTTTAACGGAGCAAGGTCAGCATTTATTAAAAAACTATCTTGATCAGTTTATTCATTGAACAGAATTAATTATTGATGAAGAAATGACCTACGTTTAACTTTAAAAAGCTTCATTTCTAATAAATCACAGCCTAAATCTAATTTTTGAACAATATTTTTTTGAGTATTTATTAAATTCTTTGATAAAAGCTAAAAACTTGCCATAACAACCATTCGCTTAGCCATCAATCCTTTAAAGACAGCGTTAAAAAAAATAATTATTCACCTGAACTGAATAAAACCTTTCAAGCCCTTGTTTTACATGACATAGCGACTTTCAAAACAAGACAACGCGTGTTTTTCCTGCCATAATAGCCCCCTATTTTTTATCAAATAGGTCTAGTATTAGACTCTGATAAAAGCTGTAACCTAAAACTTGAGGACTAAAAAATGTCTAACCATTTCCCTGTTGACCGTGCTTTATTTGATGATGTCATGGTGCCCAACTATGCACCTTCTGCTGTTATTCCTGTTCGTGGTCAAGGCTCTCGTGTTTGGGATCAACAAGATAATGAATATATAGATTTTGCTGGCGGTATTGCTGTTAACTGTTTAGGCCATTGCCATCCTGCACTGGTTGGTGCATTAAAAGAGCAAAGTGAAAAAATATGGCATTTATCCAATGTGATGACTAACGAGCCCGCTTTACGTCTAGCTAAAAAATTAGTGGATAATACCTTTGCCGATAAAGTGTATTTTGCTAACTCTGGTGCTGAAGCCAATGAAGCCGCCCTTAAACTAGCACGTCGCTGGGCATTAGAAGTTCATGGTGCGGGTAAGTCGCAAATCATTGCTTTTAAACAAGGCTTCCATGGCCGGACATTTTTCACCGTAACCGTTGGTGGCCAAGAGGCATACTCAGATGGTTTTGGTCCTAAGCCAGGTGATATTGTTCATGCTGAATATAATAATCTTGATAGCGTTAAAGCACTAATCTCAGATAACACTTGTGCCATTATGATCGAACCCCTTCAAGGCGAAGGTGGCGTGGTTTCTCCAACGGATGAATTTATCAAAGGTGTTCGTGAACTTTGTGATCAACATAACGCCTTATTAATTTTTGATGAAGTACAAACAGGTGTTGGTCGTTTAGGCACCTTATATGCCTATATGGGCTTAGACGTCACCCCTGATATTCTAACGTCAGCTAAAGCCCTAGGTGGTGGATTCCCTATTGGTGCCATGCTAACGACCAATGAAATTGCTAAACATTTAAAAATTGGCACCCATGGCAGTACCTATGGTGGTAACCCCTTAGCTTGTGCTGTTGGTGAAGCGGCTTTTGATACCGTTAATACTGAAGCCGTTCTTAATGGTGTTAAAACTAAAGCTCAGCTTTATGTTGACGGTTTACTTGCCATTAATGCCAAATACCATGTTTTCTCAGAAATTCGTGGTAAAGGATTATTAATTGGTGCGGTATTAACTGAAGAATATAAAGGCCGAGCCAAGGACTTTTTGATTGCTGCCCTTGCTGAAGGTGTGATGACTTTAGTTGCTGGCGCTAGCATTATTCGTTTTGCTCCCTCTTTAGTGATACCTGAACAAGATATTATTGAAGGTTTAGCCCGTTTCGAAAAAGCGATAGCAAAATTAACACGTTAATTTTCTTGCCAAATAACGTGTTAGTAAGTCGTATTATTACTTATTGAGAAAAATTATGATTATCATACGCCCTATACAAAACAGTGATTACGAGTCATTACATCGAATGGCTGTGGAGTCAGGATACGGTTTTACATCACTACCGGTTAATGAAGAGTTATTAAAAAAACGCATTAACCAAGCTGATCTATCTTTTAATAAAACCGTAACGACACCAGGTAACGAAGGTTACTTATTTGTGATGGAAGATACTACCACTGGAGAAGTGGTGGGTACCACAGGCATTGAAGCTGCTGTTGGTTTAGAGGATGCTTTTTATCATTATCATTTAGGTAAAGTCGTACATAACTCTCGAGAGTTAAATGTTTACAATACCGTTGAAACACTTTCATTATGTAACGACTATACCGGCGCTACTGAGATTTGTACTTTATTTTTAAGTGAAAGCCACCGTAAAAACAACAACGGACGTTTTTTATCTCGATGTCGTTTCTTATTTATTGCTGAACATACACAACGCTTTGCCGATACCATTATTGCGGAGATGCGGGGTATTTCAGATGACAATGGTAATTCTCCTTTTTGGCAGTGGTTAGAAGAGCATTTTTTCTCAATGGACTTTCCTACTGCTGACTATTTAACGGGTATTGGCAAAAAAATGTTTATCGCAGAATTAATGCCTAAGTACCCTATTTATGTCAGTTTATTAAGTAAAGATGCTCAGCATGTAATTAACAAAGTACATGAAAAAACTGTTCCCGCTTTACGGTTACTGGAAGCGGAAGGTTTTGCACGTCGCGGTTATGTTGATATTTTTGATGCAGGTCCAACGTTAGAAGTTGAACGTTCGAGCATTAAAACCGTACGTGAGAGTAGTAAATATCAAGTAATTATTGGTGATGTTGACTCAGCAAATACCAGTTCGCCCAATAAATACATCATTTGTAATACGCAAGTTGCCACATTTAGAGCAACTCAAGCACCGGTATTATTACGCGAAACCGCTGATCAAGTTGTGATCAGCCAAGCCGTTGCCGAAGCATTACAAGTATCAACAGACGATTGGGTTCGTCTTGTTGCAAATTAGACTCATCTGTAGAGTTAAGTAAATTGAGGAATATTAAATGTCATACCCAAATCAACTGATTAATGGCCAATGGATAGCTGGCGAAGGACACGATGTTACCTCATTAAATCCTGCCCGTAACCAAGTTATCTGGCAAGGTAAAACAGCATCACCGGCACAAGTAGCTACCGCTATTTCTAGTGCACGAAATGCCTTTGAGTCATGGGCAAACATCGAATTTGATGAACGCATTGCTATTGTAACTAAATTTGCCGAACAATTAACCGCAAATAAAGAAGCTCTGGCAACGACTATTGCTTTAGAAACAGGCAAGCCTTTGTGGGAAACCCGCACTGAAGTTGGGGCTATGGTTGGTAAAGTTAATATTTCATTAAACGCTTATGCAGAACGTACCGGCACTGTCGAAAATCCAATGCCAGGCGCCAAAGCATTTATCCGTCATAAGCCACATGGTGTTGTTGCGATATTTGGTCCTTATAACTTCCCTGGGCATTTGCCTAATGGCCATATTGTGCCGGCACTCATTGCTGGTAATACCGTGGTATTTAAGCCAAGCGAATTAACGCCAATGGTTGCTGAAGAAATGTTGAAGCTCTGGTTATCTTCCGGTCTTCCTGCAGGGGTTATTAACCTCGTACAGGGTGAAGTTGAAACAGGTAAAGCGCTAGCAAGTCATCCTGGTATTGATGGTTTATTTTTTACCGGTAGTTCAACTACTGGACATTTTTTGCATGAGCAATTTGGTGGTCAACCGGGTAAGATTTTGGCTTTAGAAATGGGGGGGAATAATCCCTTTATTGTTAAAGAGGTCAGTGATATCAATGCCGTTGTTCATGATATTGTTCAGTCAGCCTTTATTACCACAGGTCAACGTTGTACGTGTGCACGTCGTTTATTTATTGAAGAGGGTGAACAGGGCGATGCCATTATTGCTAAGTTAATATCAGTGACCCAAGCTATTAAAATAGGTTATTTTGATGATGAAGACCAACCTTTTATTGGTTCAATGATTTCAGAAAAAGCAGCACTTAGCTTAGTCGCGGCACAGCAGCAGTTATTTGACTTAGGTGGTCAGTCTCTTGTGATGATGAAACACTTAGAAAAAGGTACTGGCTTTATATCTCCGGGTATTGTTGATGTAACTCGCCTTGAGAGCATGCCTGATGATGAACACTTTGGTCCCTTATTAAAGGTATATCGCTATACAGACTTTGATGCCGCTATTGATGAAGCTAATAATACCAGCTTCGGTTTATCTGCCGGTTTATTAAGTGATAGTGAAGATCTCTATCATCACTTCTTCCGCCGTATCCGTGCCGGCATTGTTAACTGGAATAAACCTATCACCGGAGCCAGCAGTGCTGCACCATTTGGTGGTATTGGTGCTAGTGGCAACCATAGAGCAAGTGCTTACTATGCTGCAGACTATTGTGCCTACCCGGTAGCGTCAGTAGAAGCAGAAAAAGTTTCACTACCTAAAACATTGAGCCCAGGTTTATCTATTTAAAATAACTCACATAATCTATGTCATTAGTTTATCAAATAAAAATAGCTGGGTTTCGACCCAGCTTTTTCAAAAGTATCGACCAACTTTAAATTATTTGGTTAATGACTACTGCCTGTTTGTTGCTACTTCAATAGTTATTCAATGCCTAAAATATGGCTTTGCCAATGACCTTTTTGGGGATATAAGATAACGGTTTTACCTATTGTCATTAGTTAACCTCCCTCTGTTTACTCAGCAAACAAACTATTTAAAATTCGCACTTTATTTAAAAATAATCCGGAGACAATTATGTCCATCGATAATTCAACAAAAGTTAAAGCACTATTTGACCATATTTGGCAAAACTACCTCGAGGTAACACCTTCAGCACATCAATTACATCAACTACTGGGTTCAGGTAATGATTTAATTAATGATCATGTCGCTTACCGCACCTTTAATAGTGAAAAAGTTAATTTAAGTAAACTAGCTCAGCATTTAATTAACTTAGGGTATAAAGAATGTGGTGAATATCACTTTGATAGTAAGAATCTTTACGCCAAACATTTTGAGCATAGCGACTCATTACTGCCTAAAGTATTTATCAGTGAGCTATTAGTTGAGAAATTTTCAACCAAGGTTCAAAATATTATTCATCGGTTAGTTGATAATATTGACGCTATGGCTGTTACTCAAGATGACTTTTTATACTCAGGTACTCACTGGAAAATAAGCCACGCTGATTACCAAACATTATTAGCAGAAAGTGAATATGCTGCATGGTTAAGTGCCTGGGGATACCGAGCGAATCACTTTACTGTTAGCGTTAACCATTTAGAGAGCTTTGACAATATTTTTACTGTTAACAAGGCGGTCAAAGCGGGTGGGTTTAGTTTAAATAGCGCAGGTGGTGAAGTCAAAGGTGACAAAACTGTTATGTTAGAACAATCATCTACCCTTGCGGATAAAATTGAAGTTAACTTCTCCGATAAGACAGTCGTTATTCCCAGTTGTTTTTACGAATTTGCTCAACGTTATCCACTCAAAACTGGCGAGCTTTATACTGGTTTTGTTGCAGCCTCTGCAGATAAAATTTTTGAAAGTACCAATGTAGCTTAAAACCTTTAGTCTATGTTAAGTCGACTAGTCTTAGTGGTAAATATTATTATCATTAAGGCTATAGCTTGATTAACCCTTAATAAAAACGTTAAAGTAAGCCTAGAGTTATTCGTACCAGAGCGTAAAATCAGGGTTATGACTACCAAGTCTATAACCAGGGTATTAATGAGTTAACCGCTCTTTACATCTTTATTGAAATTCTTCTGTATAGTATCCATTCACCTCAATATTTTAGATAGGGATTTACCCATGAAAGCAAACGTAAAATGGATCGGCGATGAATTATTCTTAGGCACATCAGAAAGTGGTCACACGATTGTTTTAGATGCTAATGGTGGGAATTTAGCCCCTAGTCCAATGGAGAATGTACTGATATCCTTAGGCGGTTGTTCTTCAGTTGATGTCGTCAGCATTTTAAAAAAAGCTCGCCAACATATTATTGGCTGCCAAGTTGAAATATCCGGTCAACGTGTAGATACTGTTCCGCAATTATTTTCAGACATTCATTTACATTTTATTATTGAAGGAATAAATATCAGTGATAAGCATATTGAACGGGCAGTCAATTTATCTGCAGATAAGTATTGTTCTGTTGCCTTAATGCTTAATAAAGCAGTGGTAATTACTCATGACTTCGCTTTAAAAGACCCTGAGTAATAAAATGGAAGGTCATCGTAAAATACAGTTATATGGTTTCAATAATTTAACTAAAAGTTTAAGTTTTTCGTTTTACAAACTCCACTACTTAGAAAATAAAGCGCAGAATCGGCAGTATAATACGTATATTAAAAATCGGTACAATGCAGATAAACTAACAACATTAATGACTGACATTTGCCATGCAATTGGCGGTAGTATTTTAAATGTTGCCCAACAAGATTATCAACCTCAGGGAGCAAGTGTTACCTTAATGATTTCTGAAGAAGCTCAGCCTGAATCTTTGGTTGCACATCTAGATAAATCTCATATATGTGTCCATACCTACCCTGATGACAACCCCACCAATAACACAGCGATATTTAGAGCTGATCTTGAATTATCTACCTGTGGTGTAATCTCTCCGTTAAAAGTGCTTAATTATTTAATAAAAGAGTTTGAGGCTGATGTTATTGATATAGATTATCGTATTAGAGGAATGACACGCTCGCCACTAGGTGCAAAACAATTCAACGATCAGTTAATTGATAATATTAGCGACTGTTTTTCGAATGCTATTAAAAGCGATTACTCATTTATTAACCAAAATTTACCAGAGCGTAATTTATTTCATAGCAGACTATGCCGTAAAGATATTAACCCAAGTGACTTTATACTCCCTATTAATGACCATGAAGTAGCACCTGACGAACTTACCTTAATTAGCAATACGATTAATAAAGAGCTAATCGAGTTATATACAAACTGAGAGTGTGGCTCTGGTCAATGATCCCAGGCGTAAATTAGGCTTACAAGTCACTCATCCAGTCAAGTTGCTTATCGGAGTCTGACTTTTTTTTCATTATATCGACAATCAACGGCGTTAGTATTAATTCCATAGCTAAGCCCATTTTCCCGCCTGGTACAACCAAAGTACTCATACGTGACATAAATGATCCATTAATCATGCTCAAATAATATTGAAAGTCTACATTGCTAACTTCTCTAAAACGGATGACAACAAAACTTTCATCTAATGTTGGAATCGCTTTGGCGCTAAAAGGATTTGACGTATCTACGGTAGGGACACGTTGAAAATTAATATGTGTGCGAGAAAACTGTGGCGTGATAAATGAGATATAGTCTTCCATACTACGAACGATACTTGCAGTGACGGCCTCGCGAGAGTGTCCTCTAGAATTGGTATCTCGTATAATTTTTTGAATCCATTCCAGATTGACAATCGGTACCATACCAATGAGGAGGTCGACATGTTTACAAACATTGTTAGTCTCTGTGATAACGCCGCCATGAAGTCCCTCATAGAAAAGTAAGTCTGTGCCCTGACCCAACTCTTCCCAGGGTGTAAAAGTGCCTGGCATTTGATTATAAGGGACGGCATCGTCAAAGGTATGAAGATACTTACGCATTTTACCTTGACCCGTTTCCGAATAGTCTTGAAATAGTCGTTCAAGTCCATCAAAGTCATTTGCTTTGTCGCCAAAGTAACTGATATTACGGCGCTCTTCTTGTGCCTTACGCTTTGCAAGGTCCATTTCTTGACGAGAAAAACGATGAAAGCTGTCCCCTTCTACTTTAATAGCATTGATATCTAAGGAACGAAAGATATGCTCAAATGATTCTGTCGTTGTCGAAGTTCCAGCTCCTGAGGAGCCAGTAACGGCAATGATTGGATTTCGAGCTGACATAAAGTACAAGCCTTAAAGTAACTTTTTAAAGGGGACTTAGTGTTATACGAGGAAATGACCGAGTGGTCAAGAAATTATCAACAAACTTTAATGGACTGTATAGCTTAGATTTTTCTTAGGCTATTATTAAAATGTCTGTTTATTAGTTGTTGTGACTAGGGGGGCTATTATTAAAAGACAAAAAAAAACGAAGCCTAGGCTTCGTTTTTATTAAAGTATAATTTAGTAAAACTAAATTAAGCTGCTGCTACTTCTTCAACTACTTCAGGAGCGTCTTCTACTACTGGGCGGTCTACTAATTCAACATAAGCCATTGGTGCTTTATCACCAGTACGGAAACCACATTTTAAAATGCGAGTATAACCACCTGGACGTTCTTGGTAACGAGGACCAAGTTCGTTGAATAAAATACCTACTACTTCTTTATCTTGTGTGCGAGCAAATACTAAACGTCTATTTGCTACGCTGTCGGTTTTGGCCAATGTAATCAGTGGCTCAACAACGCGACGTAGTTCTTTTGCTTTAGCGACAGTAGTTTTAATAATACCGTGCTTAACCAAAGAACTAGCCATATTGCGGAACATCGCTTGGCGATGACTGCTATTACGGTTTAACTGGCGACCGCTATGACGATGACGCATAAGTTAAATCCTTATCTTAACTGTTTAAAAAAACGATGATCGAACTAGTCGTTATCAACGATGCTTTCTGGTGGCCAGTTTTCTAGGCGCATACCTAGAGACAAACCACGAGACGCTAACACGTCTTTGATTTCTGTTAGAGACTTCTTACCTAAATTAGGCGTTTTAAGAAGCTCAACTTCAGCACGTTGGACTAAATCACCAATATATTGAATTGCTTCTGCTTTTAAGCAGTTTGCTGAGCGAACAGTTAGTTCTAAATCATCAACAGGACGAAGCAAGATTGGGTCGAATAAAGGTTTCTCTTCTTTCAACTCAACTTCTTTGATATCGCGTAATTCAACAAAAGCATCTAACTGTTCAGCTAGAATAGTTGAAGCACGACGAATCGCTTCTTCTGGATCTAATGTACCATTAGTTTCCATATCCAAGACTAATTTGTCTAAATCTGTACGCTGTTCAACACGGGCAGACTCAACATCATAGGCAATTCTGACTACTGGGCTGAATGAGGCATCAACCAACAAACGACCAATAGCACGATCTTCTTCCTCGGCATCGCGACGAACAGAAGCAGGTACGTAACCACGACCCATTTCTATTTTAATTCGCATGCTGATTGACCCTTCACCTGTTAAAGAACAGATAACATGTTCAGGATTCGTAATAGTTACGTCTCCATCATGTTGGATGTCAGCAGCCGTTACAGGGCCTTCACCAGACTTAGTTAGGGTAAGGTAGGCTTCATCTTTGCCTTCCAAAATAACTGCAAGCCCTTTAAGGTTTAACAATATTTCGATGATGTCTTCATGAACACCTTCTTTACTACTGTATTCATGTAAAACACCGTCAATTTCAACTTCAGTTACGGCACAACCCGGCATTGAAGATAAAAGGATGCGGCGTAACGCATTACCTAAAGTGTGACCAAAACCACGCTCTAATGGCTCTAAAGTTACCTTTGCACGACAAGTGCTAAGCGTTTCAATATCAACCAATCGTGGTCTAAGGAATTCGGTTACAGAACCCTGCATATGTGTCCTCTCCTAATGTGAAGCTTTACTTAGAGTAAAGTTCGACAATTAACTGTTCATTAATTTCAGCAGATAAGTCAGAGCGATCTGGAACACGTTTGAAAACGCCTTCTAGTTTCTTATCATCAACTTCAACCCACAGTGGTTTCTCACGTTGGTCAGCTAATTCTAAAGCAGCGATAATACGCGCTTGAGTTTTAGACTTCTCACGAACAGAAAC
>TARA_B110001469_G_scaffold123524_1_pt1 | contig 11527 bp, 6 predicted proteins | sample TARA_B110001469 | Tara Oceans TARA_B110001469 (sample SAMEA4397034) | marine metagenome | biome: Polar Biome; feature: [SRF] surface water layer (ENVO:00010504); material: water (ENVO:00002006), including particulate matter (ENVO:01000060) such as... | depth 5 m
ATGTCCGAGCACGCGTCAGGAAAGATTTGGAAAATCTACTGCAGGCGAGCGGGGTGGAGCATGAGGTTCATTCGTGGCCAACAGCCGATTACCGTTTTCGGATCATCATTGGCCCTGAAGACCTGCTGAAGGTTGTGGTGGCACTAACGGCGACGCTCGACTACCCAAACTTCAAGAACTGCGTCGCTCAACAAGCGGACCAGCGCGATAAACTTGGGGCTTACCATGAGATCTGGTCTGTAATGGGCGATTCACAGAATTAATGAGTTCGGTCTTAAGAGATTGAATGATTCAAGCTCAATCGTATCACTCAATGATTAGCGTATTAGTATCTTTTATTCTTTTGGTCGAAAGGATATGCGTTTAGATCGAGTAATGGGAATTAATAAAAACAGGTTAGTCTATGGGCGTTGATATGAAATATCATAGGGTGGATCTATTACGCCAGCAGCATAAGTCGTGGAAGCTACTGCGCTCTGATCATGCAGCGCTGATTGCCAGTTTCTTGCATCGCATTTTCATTGAGCCTAATATCCGAACAATATCAGAGGCCGACTTGGTCGAGGCGTTGGATGATGATCTCTATGCGCAGAGAGCAGCACTTGGAGAAGATGCGTTTCCTAAGTCAGCAAGTGAGTATTTAGACGCCTGGGCAGATCCAGAACGAGCGTGGTTACGCAAATTTTATCCAGATGGTTCCGATGAGCCCATGTTTGACCTCACGCCGGCTACAGAGAAAGCAATCACTTGGCTGGAGAGTTTGGGCGAAAGGAGTTTCGTCGGGACAGAATCGAGGCTTTTGACTCTGTTTGATTTACTGAGACAGATCAATGAGGGCAGTGAGGCAGACCCGCAGATTCGAATCAAAGAACTACAGAAAAAGCGAGACGCCATCGACAAGGAAATCGAAGAGGCTTTAGCCGGGGAAATTCAACTGCTCGATGATGCAAATTTAAAGGAACGGTATCAGCAGTTCTCTAAGCTATCCCGCGAGCTAATGGGCGATTTTCGCGAAGTAGAGCAAAATTTCAGAAGCTTAGATCGCAATACCCGCGAACGAATTGCCCTCTGGAAGGGGGGGAAGGGTGAATTGCTGGAAGAAGCCATGCGCGAACGAGATGCCATCGTGGATTCAGATGAGGGGAAGAGTTTTAGGGCATTTTGGGACCTACTGATGTCTAGCAGTCGGCAAGACGAATTAACCCAGATGCTAGAGCGAATGATTGCCTTGCCGAGTATCAATGAACTGAACCCCAGTTCTAGCACAGTTCGGTTGCACTATGACTGGATGGAGGCAGCGGAGCACACTCAGCGGGCAATGGCTGGCCTTAGTGGGGAATTGCGGCGCTTCTTGGATAATCGGGCTTTTTTGGAAAATCGCCGGATTATGGACATTTTGAAGGAAATAGAAGGCAACTCATTGGCGTTGATCGATGAGATTCCTCGAAGGAGTGATTTTATCGAAATGGACGGGGTTTCAGCTTCCATTGAATTGCCCCATGAAAGGCCTTTATTTATCCCGGCAATTAAGCCCGTAATACAGAAGCTCGATCTCGACGTTGAAGAAGTCGAAATGGACACATCAGGTCTATACACTCAGGTATTTGTGGATAAAGACCGACTGCTGGCACATATTCGCAAGAGCATACAAATGACCGGCCAAGCTTCATTGAAGGAACTTTGCCGCAGTCAACCTTTAGAGCAAGGACTGGCTGAGTTGGTGGTGTATCTTCAATTGGGTGAAAAATACTTTAACACGATCACGGATGACTCAATTGAGGATGTGATCGAATGGCAAGTGGAGCGTCAGGATTCGAGCAGGTTCATACGCAGAGTAAGAATGCGCAGGTTTATCTTTTTGAAGAAATAGCATGAGTGAAACATTAGACAGCGAAGTAACGCAGAACAATCTATCCAGTATTGTTGTTCATCTCTTAAAAGGGGTGATTTATAAAGAGGCGGATAGCAGGCGGTGGGATGAATTGGTTAGTTTAGAGCACCGGATCAAAGACTATGTGGGCGTGATTGGCTTAAGGCTGATATTAGACCAGGTGGAGTGCTATGCGTTTCTCCGATCAGCCGAAGAATCTGAAGAGGAGCCATCGGAAAGGATTCCAAGACTGATTCCGCGACGACAACTCTCATTCTCCTTGAGCCTCTTGCTTGCCCTCCTGCGGAAGCGACTAGCGGAGCATGATGCCAGTGGGGATAATGACCGATTGGTTTTATCTCTCGAAGAAATCAGGGAGATCATGCGGCTCTTTATCCCTTCAGGTAGTAATGAAGCAAAGTTGGTCGATCAGATCGAGACGAATGTAAACAAAGCGATTGAACTAGGCTTTATGAGGCGACTGAGCAGTGGCGATGAGGGCGGGAAGCAGCGCTATGAATTGCGCCGCATCCTCAAGGCATTTGTAGATGCTGAATGGCTTTCTGAATTTAGTGAGCGTCTAGAGGTGTATCGCAAGGAACTAGTGAATGGAGTGGAGGTAAATAATGATGAAATATGAATCTAGCTTATTAGACTTTGCAGATGACGACAAGCTCACTGGCTTTCGATTAGAGCGCCTAGAGGTGTTAAACTGGGGGACATTCGACAATCGTGTGACCAGCTTTAATCTAAACGGGAAGAATGCCCTCTTGACGGGTGATATTGGGTCTGGGAAATCCACATTAGTTGACGCGATTACAACGTTACTGATTCCTGCTCAGAAGATTTCTTACAACAAGGCCGCAGGAGCAAACTTCAACGAGCGATCGCTTCGATCCTACGTGAGAGGGAATTACAAGACCGAGAAAGGAGAAGTTAGTGGAGCGAAGCCTGTAAGCCTCCGTGACCATAATAGCTACTCAGTTATTCTAGGTGTGTTTTCCAATGTTGGATATGCCAAGACAGTTACTATCGCCCAGGTGTTTCATTGGACGCAAACCACCGGTCAGCCGTCTCGTTTCTTCGTCGGTGCCGAGAGTGAACTGACCATTGCTGAGCACTTTTCTAACTTTGGAGAAGACATCTTGAATTTACGGAAGAACCTGAGGGGCTTGCACGTTGATTTGTTTGATAGCTTCCCGCCTTATGGAGCATGGTTTCGCAGGCGATTTGGCATTGAGAATGATCAGGCGTTAGATCTCTTCCACCAGACAGTATCGATGAAGACCGTAGATAATCTGACGGATTTTGTTCGAGATCACATGCTTGAGCCGTTCGACATCAAGAGCAGTATTAAAGACTTAATCCATCATTTCGATGATTTAAATCGAGCGCATGAGACGCTGGTAAGAGCGAGGCAGCAGATTGAAATATTAACGCCGATAGTGGAGGCCTGCGATCAGCATCGAGTCTTGGAGGAATCTATTGCCGTTAATACCAGATTACGCGATGGACTGGATCCATATTTTGCGGAAGTGGAAGTCCACTTACTGAACGACAGGATACAGGAATGGAAAACCCAACTCGATTTAACGGAGAGTGCTGGTATCAAACTTTTAGACGATAAAGATACAGCGGAAGCGGATATTGGTGATTTAAAGCAGGCTATTTCCAAGAATGGGGGTGAGCGAATCGAAGATTTGGGGAATCAAATTAAAGCCAAGAGTCGGATCAAGCAGGATCGTGAGAAAACGGCGGGGCGGTTTCATGGGTTGATTGGAAAATTAGGCAATGAAACCATCGAGAACGAAGAGGATTTCCTCAATTTCAAGTCACGCCTCAATGACCTAAAAGAAGCGGTTAATCACGAGATCGCTCAATCCGAAGAGAGTTTACATGCCGAAATATTAATACAGGGCGAACGGCGAAAAGAGAGAACCCTACAAAAGGAAGAATTGGAGAGTTTAAAGAAAAGGCGCAATAATATCGATCGCCGGCAAATTGAGATTCGAAAAGACCTGTGCCGCGAATTGAACCTCACCGAAGAGGACATGCCTTTTGCGGGGGAGCTATTACAAGTAGCAGAAGATGAGCAAGAATGGGAGGGAGCCGCAGAGAAACTGCTACGCAACTTTGGACTCTCACTGTTGGTTCCTGTCGAGCATTATCAAGATGTCGCTCAATGGGTGGATCGTCACGATCTCAAGGGAAAACTTGTCTATTTTCCCATTCCTAAGGAAGGAAAACCTCAAGGATTTACTGAGCTCCACCCGCAGTCATTAGTGCGTAAAATTAACATCAAGCCAGAAGTTTTTTGCTACACATGGTTAGAACGACAATTGATGCAGCGGTTCGATTACGCATGCGCAGAAAATCAGGAGCAATTCAGGAGGGAAACCACTGCTATTACCCGAGTGGGACAATCCAAAGCGAAAGGAGGCCGCCACGAGAAGGACGATCGATTCCGAATTGATGACCGTGATCGCTATATCTTAGGCTGGACTAATGTGCTAAAGATTCAATCGATGACAGTGAACCTTAAGAGGTTGGAAGATGATTTAGGACGGATTTACGCAAAGATCACAGATCTCGGGGAACGCAAGACGGGGGCGGAAGAGAGAGGGAAGGCCCTGCATTCATTAGAGCAGTATCCAGATTATAAAGAATTGGATTGGAAGGGAATTGCTAAGGAAATCGAGCGGGCAGTGGAAGAGAAGAAAAGGCTAGAAGAAACTTCCGACAAACTCAAGGAACTGACTTTGCGATTAGCTGAAGCTAAAGCGACATTCAAGGCGATCGAGGGACGGATAGGAAATCTTAACCTTCAGAAGCAAAGAGCCGAGGATGCAATCGATCGAGATGAGAAACTACTAGGCTCCACTAAAGATCGCTTTCAGGACTTCGAATTGAGTGATGACGACAAGGGAAACCTACATGTGTTTAAGAACAACACACTCAAAGGACGCGATATAACACTAGAGATCTGCGCCGAACTTCAGCGAAAAATCAGAGATGCCCTGCAAGGGGACATGAAGAGGGAATCAGACAAATCTACGAAGATTGGGTTTCGTATCATTACACTAATGGATGAGTTTCGAGCTCAATATCCATTAGAAACTTCAGAGGTCGATTCTAGCCTCGAAGCGGCCGATGAATATCGGAAAATGCTGAACGAGTTGGAGCAGCATGATCTTGCCCGCTTTGAAGGTTCCTTTAAAGAACTCCTGAACGAGAATACTATTCGGGAAGTGGCGACATTCCAATCGAAACTGGCTAGGGAGCGGGAAAAGATTAAGGACAAAATTAGTCTAATAAATAGCTCTCTCAGCGAAATTGATTACAACGAGGGGCGTTACATTTCCCTTCAACATGAACCAGCAGTAGACAGTGACGTTAGGGCATTTCAGCATGACCTGAAAATATGCACAGAAGGGGGTCTGAGCGGCAACGCTCAATCCCAGGACGAGCAGTATTCAGAAGCTAAGTTCCTTCAGGTGAAGAGTATCATCGAACGCTTAGTGGGGAGAGAAGGGTATGCCGATCAGGACAAACGATGGGCGAAGAAGGTTACTGACGTTCGCAACTGGTTTGTGTTTGCCGGCAGTGAGCGGTGGCGTGAAGACGACAGTGAGTTTGAACACTACCCACACTCAGGGGGGAAGTCAGGAGGGCAAAAAGAGAAACTAGCCTACACGATCCTGGCCGCGAGTCTGGCCTATCAGTTCGGCTTAGGGTGGAATGATACTTTATCGAATTCCTTTCGATTTGTTGTGATCGATGAGGCTTTTGGACGAGGTTCGGAGGATTCCGCTAAATATGGCCTCAAATTGTTCGCGCAGTTGAACTTGCAAACCCTCATCGTAACACCACTGACAAAGATTCATGTCATTGAACCTTTTGTTTCAAACATTGGATTCGTGAAAAATCAGGAGGGCAAGAAATCGAATATTCAAAATCTAACTATCGAACAGTATCACTCGGGGAAGGAAGTGAGCGTATCATGAGTTGGACTGCGCCAGATGACATCAAGAAGTCGGCTTTAAAGCATTGGGCAAAAGGAAGCATCCTTCGGCATCTGGCTTGCAGTAATGATGATTTGTTCCCCATCAAGTTCACCCTGAGGAAGCCTAAGGCCTCGGAAATATCCGAGAACTTCACCAGCGTAAGAGACTGGAGCCTTCGCCTGTGCAACATTCCAAATGTCCGAGTCGAAATGAAGGAGATCAATCATCGGCTATTCGGGAGAAATGAATATCCGATGGCGCTCTGGATTGATGATTTAGATTCCATAGTGAAATTGCTAGGCAAGCAGAGTGAGGTTCGAACATTCAGAACCCTAGTCTCAAAGGTGGCAGATCGTTGTCCTGAAGTTGCCCCTTGGCTGGCTAAGCGGCCAATGAAGGCGTTGGATCTAGAAGGCGCGTGGACGAGGCTGATTGACGTCGTAATGTGGCTTCAGGCGAACCCTATGCCGGGGATATACCTCCGTCAGGTCAGTTTGCCGGGTATTGATTCCAAGTTCATTGAGAAACACAGAGGCGTGCTTTCTGAGCTGCTGGAACTAGTGCTACGCACCGAAGATATCAACGCGGAGGCAATTGGAGCGGCTAATTTCTGCAAACGGTTTGGTTTCTTAGATAAACCACTGCTTGTTCGATTTCGAATTCTTGATCGGTCCCTAAGCCGTTTCGGGACTTCTTCGGTAGAAGATACCACCTTGGACTGTGCTACATTCGACCTCTTGAATCCTGAGGTCACTAATGTTTTTTTTACTGAGAATGAGATCAATTTTTTAGCCTTTCCTGAAGTTCCTCGCAGTATGGTGGTCTTCGGTGCCGGGTATGGTTTTGATGCCTTCAAAAAGAACCAATGGCTGAGGACTAAGAAGATCTATTATTGGGGCGACATTGACACACATGGATTTGCTATTCTCAGTCAATTGAGAGGGCAGTTTCCTGATGTTCAATCATTTCTAATGGATCGCGATACCTTGATGGATTTTGAGAGTTTTTGGGGGATTGAAGAAACTCCAAGCAAGCGAGATTTACCGAATCTATCCGCGGCGGAGTATTCGCTTTACAATGAACTGCGTGATAATTGCATTCGAAAAAATCTACGACTCGAACAGGAGCGCATTGTTTTTTTACGAGTCGAGGAAAGTTTGAGTCAGCTGAGCGAATCTTACTGAGCTCCGTTTGACAGCCGTGCATACTGTAGGCTGTTGCGGACAGTTTGACTCTGCACTGCTAAGGTGAAACTCACATAACTATGAAAATACTCGTTGTCCCTGATATTCACGAAAACCTCGAATTCCTCAAATATATCTTCGCAGTCGAAGAAACGGCCAGCTTTGACCACATCGTGTTGCTCGGCGACTACTTTGATCCTCGCGGAATCGTCAACCCATGCGAAAATAAGTTACAGCAAGTGGCGGGCACGCTTTTGGGCTTCCGGGAGATATTCGGCGAGCGGTTCCATATGCTCTGCGGTAATCATGACCTGCCGTATTACGCGTTTTGATCGATCCAAATCCTAAAGTTCGCGCCATTCCCCTCTGATCCCATTGATTCCCTTTTTTCTAAAAACGAACCCAAGGGGGAAGCTTTAGCTCGCAAGAGTTTTAAGCCATGTACAATTTGTAGCAACTCCACTTAACCCGCCGTACTAAAATAGCGGATTAATCCTAATATTTAAGCCTAAGAAGAATATGCTCTTTAACGAACAAGAACAACCATCATTAGATATCATATTCGGAGAATACCGTGATCAATCTGCGGTTGAGCGTTTCGTTGCCGCAATAAGAGGTTCTTCATTAACTGGCACTCTGTATATCGGATACCCCGTACTGTCTGTTGATGATGAAAGAATTGAATTCGATGCCTTGCTTGTATCTGATACGAATGGAGTCATTGTCTTTGATCTATATTCCTATAAAGGTGAAGCAATCGCTAGTAACGGAGGACCTTCAATCCCGAAAAACGTCTCAACTCGTCAAGAGCAATTATACGCAGCCCTTTTTAATAAGCTCAATTCATTTAAAGAGCTACGACAAGGCAGGAAATTACTTGTAGAAATCCTTACCGCGACAATTCATCCTATTGCTAGTACCTTCGAAAATACAAATGACTGTATCCTTCTAGGCCTAGATCAATTCGAAGAGTTAACGAGTTTATCACCTGAAGAACCGCTGGCGGATGATCAGGTTTCTCACCTGAACGCAGCAGTACAGAGAATATCCAATCTGCGGCCTAAGAAGAGTAGATCTGAAGTAACGAACCAAGACTCGAAAGGGGGGAAGATTAAGGAAATAGAGAGCCAAATCGCAAATCTTGATCTCTGGCAAAAAAGAGGTTCTATCGAATACGTCAACGGACCACAGCGAATACGAGGTCTGGCGGGATCTGGGAAAACTGTGGTTCTTGCTCTAAAAGCAGCTTATTTGCACGTGAAGCGTCCGGATTGGACGATAGTAGTTACCTTCAACACCAGGTCGCTTTATCAGCAATTTGAATCGCTAATTAACCGTTTCGTTTATTCTCAGATAGGAGAAGAGCCTGACTGGACAAAGATTCGAATCATGCACGCATGGGGGGCGTCAGGTCGAGACGGAGTTTATCGCGATATCGCCGAATCATCCGATTCGACCTTTAGAGATTTTGGGAGTGCATCACGTATTTTTGGATACGAAAAGGCTTTCGAAGGAGCATGTGATGAGCTTTTGAATTCAGTCCAAGAATCGAATTTTGATCTCTACGACATGGTTTTGATAGACGAAGCACAGGATCTCCCCTCAGCCTTCTTTAAACTCGTTTATAAGTCAGTCAAAAGCCCTAAGAGAATTGTGTGGGCTTACGATGATCTTCAGAATCTAGGATTTAGTCGTTTACCATCTCCAGCCGATCTATTTGGGTGTGACTCTGTTGATAGGCCGTTAGTAACTTTATCAAACGAGGCAGACAAGTCTCAAGGAGATATAGTCCTGCCACGCTGCTACAGAAACCCCCCTTGGACACTACTAGCAGCCCATGGTGTTGGTTTCGGAATAAAACGAACACCTTTTGCTCAAATGTTCACTGAACCTTCAATTTGGGAGAAACTCGGATACCAAGCAACAGAGGGTAGTCTAGATTTTGGTCAAGATGTGAGCCTAAAACGGAACGAAGAAAGTGTACCTGAATTCTTCGATAAACTGCTGAGCCCAGAAGATACACTTACACTCAAAACTTTTGAGACTGACGTGACTCAGTACAATTGGGTTGCTGAACAGATTTCCAAAATGATTGAATTCGACGAGTTGCAGCATAGCGATTTTCTTATCGTCCTTCCCGATGTAATTACAAGCAAATCAATCGGATCTAGGTTAGCAACGGCACTCCGCAACCAAAATCTACCGGTTCACATTCCTGGCCTGACGAGCTCTAGAGACGAGATCTTCAGAGAAGGCTCAATAGCAATAACTCACATTTACAGAGCAAAAGGAAATGAAGCTCCTGTAGTATTTGTTGTGAACGCGAATTACTGCGAATCCGAGAGTTCGATAAAAAGGAAACGTAACATCCTATTCACTGCCATAACGAGATCACGAGCATGGACCTATATCACCGGAGTTGGAGCAGATATGGTAAAATTGGAGAAAGAGTTCACCGCTATTCGAGCCGACGATTTTAATCTGAAATTTCACTATCCTAGTCGAGCAGAGGTAATTGACCTAGCCGTCTCTTCGGATCAATTTGAGCGAGCCGATAAAGATGATGAGGCTTTTGACGATCTACGAACAACCCTTTCGAATCTTAAAAAATCTGGAAAGCAAATTCCGTTAGATTTAATTGATACAATTAAAGAAATGACCGGAGGAGAGTGATGCGGACGAAGGAAATCTGTAGAGTATTAAACGACTTCTTATTCGAAGGCTTAGGGTCCGGGGTATTCATTGGCGTGCAAACGCACCTTGTTGGTAGCGCGGATAGCAAGGAAACTCTCGAGCCATCTGAGAGAATTGGAATGATTCCTCCAGGGGGCATCTCGATTAAATCCTATTTAGAGTTAATTACGCAAAATAAATATTCTGCGGTTTTTTTAGACGGCAGCGTGATGTGTATACAGTGTACGTTCTCAAACGAGACTCTAACGAAGCACAGATATACTTACATTCCTTATCCATTTGACCCTAGCACATTAAGTGGACGCCCTGATGACATACCGCTTGCTGATTGGATTTCTGAGCTGGTAGCTCCAGAAGCGACAGAGCATTTTCGGAGTAGCGGAACACTTCGCTTTGACTACTCAGACAAGCCAATAATAGATCCGGAATCCCCGCATCCATTTTCTCACATGACGTTTGGTTCCAATGACTGCAGGGTTCCAGTTAGATCGCCACTCAGTATTGTTGATTTTCTGAATATAGTTTTCGATAACTTTCAAAGGCAGGGGCGTCTCGTTTGGCTTGGTTTCGCACCGCACATTCGCTGTGGAATACAAAAAACATCGATTCGAGAAAACGAATTGCAATTTCATCACCTGAGCCGAGAAGACTTGGTGTAGCTCCTAGACGATGAAGGGTGTTCATTTTTGCGTCTGACAACTGCCCCAGACTCTTGAGGATTGTGAGGGGTTTGGTCAAGGGGCGTGTTATTTATTTCGATATTGAATCGGACTCAGGTTGACCATCAGTGTTTCCATCAATTGGTTGATTTCTTCGTGGGTGAAGTCGCGTGAAAGTAGGTGATCCACTAGTTCCGCTTGTCGTGGTTGTCCGAATGCGAGCCGGTAGATTGTGAGCGTTTTCAATAGCTTTGATAGGCGAACTTGATCTGCACTGAATGGATAGAGTGGGATGACGCGTTCGATCTTTCGGTCGCTGTCGGAGTCAATGTGCCAGAAGGGGATTAACTCGCATTTCCCTGCGTTCTGTCGCTCTTGCACATCGGCAGCCTGGAATAGGCAGTCCCAGACGTCCTTGGATTGAGTACTGCTGTCTTGGAATAGAGACGCTGCGTATTTCTCGGCTATCTGTTGGCGGATCGCGAGGCTCTTAAACCGGTTGATACGTCCTTCGCGTTGCTCCAAATCGACTGGGTTGTTCGGTAGATTCCAGTGCACGATACGACGGCAATACGAATGGAAGTCCAAACCTTCCTGACCGATCGATGTGGTGGATAAGAGGAATGGGCGGAAGGGCGAGTTGAATACTTCTCTTAACCCTGTGGCTCGCTTCTGGCCTGAATCTGTTTCGACCCGCTGGCTACCAAACTCGACCGCATAGTGACAGCGCATCTTCTTTGGTTGCTTGTTCTTAAAGCTGTCCAGGCTGTCTACATTGATTGTAGATGCATTCAGATTGATCGCGGAGATGAGTTGATCGACGGAGCCCTGGACATCCACGTTCTGGCCGTGCAGTAGGTGGAAATACTCGTCCAGCACCGCTTGTAGGCAGCCTGACGCGCAATAGTCCGCTACCATTTGCCAATACCATTGATGCTTTTCGCTCAAGCGCAGCGCGGCAATCGATTCGGGCTTATTGAAAAGTGAGCTAAACTCGTCGGCAACAGCCATCGCCCGGGCGAGTTGCTTCGGATTTGGGAGCTCTTGGTTGGCGAACAGTCGAGTGATCGATCGTAGCGTGATTACGGCCGGAGAGCCCAGAGCGAGGTCAGCTAA
>TARA_B110001469_G_scaffold126247_2_pt1 | contig 11478 bp, 11 predicted proteins | sample TARA_B110001469 | Tara Oceans TARA_B110001469 (sample SAMEA4397034) | marine metagenome | biome: Polar Biome; feature: [SRF] surface water layer (ENVO:00010504); material: water (ENVO:00002006), including particulate matter (ENVO:01000060) such as... | depth 5 m
TCATTGGAAGAAAGATTATTGATTATTGGTGACGGGGGATTGGTTATGGACGTCGGGCTTTTATCAGTGCGCCTAGCATTCTGCCGATTTTTTGGCAGTTTAGTTGAAGCTCCGCTTGTTTCTGCTTGGGAATTAGCCCAATTTCGGCTGCGATTTCGAGTTGAGTTTGTAGTTCTGCCAAGGAGCCTTTTACAATGAAAAAAAACGCACGCTGTCTTTATTAGTGTCGCGTTCGTCGCCTTCGGCAATGTTCGAGGGGACGCTCACCGCAGCACGGGATATTTGATCTTTTAGGCCGAAGTCTTTCGCCAATTCGGTTGTTTTGCATAGGTGATACACATCAATCGCCAGTTGTTTGCCTTCCTGCCAAACCTTAGGGTTTTAAATCCATTTTCCATTATAAATTCTTTCCTGTCACCTATGCCCTATTGCCTCTAACCAGCTTGAGCGCCGAGGCGCTCAAGTTGGTAGCTGCCGTCGAGTATCTGCTGAGTCCATGCGGTATTATCCAGATACCACTGAACGGTTTTGCGGAAGCCGGATTCGTGGTCTTGTTTGGGTGTCCAGCCGAGTTCGCGTTTGATCTTTGAGGCATCGATGGCATAGCGCAGGTCGTGACCGGGGCGATCGGTTACAAAGTTGATTTGATCGGCGTAAGCCTTGCCGTCGGCGCGGGGCTGGAATTCATCCAGTAAGCTGCACAGCAATTTCACTAGATCCAAGTTGGTGCGCTCATTGTAGCCGCCGATGTTGTAAGTTTCGCCGATTCCGCCATTAGAAATGACAGTGTAGAGTGCATCGGCGTGGTCGCCCACGTAGAGCCAGTCGCGGATGTTTTCACCTTTGCCATAGATCGGGATCGCTTCGCCTTGCAAGGCTTTGAGGATGACGACTGGGATCAGTTTTTCTGGGAACTGGAAGGGGCCGTAGTTGTTAGAGCAATTGGTGACTAGGACCGGCAAACCGTAGGTGTCGGCCCAAGCGCGTGCGAGGTGGTCGGAGGCTGCCTTGCTGGCGGAGTAGGGGGAGTGTGGATCGTAGGGCGTGGTTTCACTGAATAGGCCTTCAGCCCCCAGCGAGCCATACACTTCGTCGGTGGAGACATGTAGAAAGCGAAAGCGCTCTTTGCTTTTGCCGCTGAGGTTTACAAAGTGCGCGCGTGCTGCCTGCAGTAGGTTGAAAGTGCCCAGAATGTTGGTTTGAATGAATTCACCTGGACCATCAATTGAACGATCGACATGACTCTCTGCAGCAAGGTGCATGACCCAATCCGGCTTGAAGTCGGAGAATATCTCACTGAGCTCGGAGGCATTGCAAAGGTCAGTTTGGCTAAACTGGTAGCGTGGATGGTTCTCTAGGTCTGAGAGAGAGCTGGGGTTGCCAGCATAGGTGAGAGCGTCGACATTAAGAACCAGATGCTCAGTTTTTTGAATGAGTAGTCGAACGAGATTGCTGCCGATGAAGCCAGCGCCTCCTGTGACAAAAATTTTCATTCGATAAGGGTTATGGCAATTAATGTCGGAGTCTAGCTTAAAAATGATGAGTGATCAGAAATCGCGCTTGATCTAAGCTTGTGACTATGGGGTCCAGTTCTTTAGCGCTTGGCGGATGGCCTCTTTGACGGGTGTCATTTCAATGCCTGCGGCTGCAAGTTTGGCGGAGGACATGATGCAATTGCTACGGGGAGCGATGGCGGCTTTTTCCATGAATTCAGTTTCGTCAGTGAAAAACTCGTAGTCTTTTTGACAGACCCCGCTCTCGAGGATGAGTTCGACGACTTCGCGGGTGCTGACATAGCCTGGATTGGTGACATTATAAGTGCCGTAAGGGATGTGTTTTTCCCAACAGGAAAAAGTCGCAGCAACAAATTCATGCAGCTGTGAAATCGAGTTTTCGGCTTCCAGTAGGCGCTGATAACGCATCAACTTCGTCAGGTAGTTGCGCGGGCTTTCGTTGTGATCAAAGGGGATGCGCAAGCGCCAGATGTAGGCCTCTTTTGCCTCCGCCAGCACTTCTTCACCGAGTGCCTTGGTTCCTGAGTAGAAGGAGCAATTATTCTGGCGGAAGGTGAAATTGGGCGCGTCTTCTTCGGTAAATTCAGTGCCGTCCGAGCGAGCTCCAGTGTAGATGCAGCCGGATGAGACGTGCCCCCAGGGCGTGCCAGTCGTTTCGCAAGCCTCTGCGATGCGCGCGGGCAGGACAGCATTGCCGAAAAGGCAATTGGCTTTGTCGGCCTCACAGGCGTCGACATTAGGTTTACCTGTGTAGCCCGCCGCGTTGATCAAAAATTCGGGCTTATCGACTTTAAGTGCAGCTGCAAGGAACTTCGTGTCGGTGTAGTCGAGCTTCGCACGCACTAGATTCTTAAAAGGAATGCCTTTTCGTTTCAGTAGTCGTTGATACGCTTGTCCAATGTAGCCTGAGCCTCCGAGTAGATAGATCATCTTATGAGTTTACGCTATTTTTTGTTTTATGATGTGATGCCGTGAGTGATAGTCGTGTCACTTTTTCTTTGAGGGCTTTAACTTCGTCAAGGAAAGTTGGTCACTACATCTTGTAATATACAATCTTAAAGTTGTGCGTCCGGGGCTCATTATAGGCTTTTCTGCATATCTATATTAGGATTATTCGTGGCGGTTTCTTTATTTAAGTTGGTTCACCAGTCAGACGCTGGTTCGAGTGCTTGTTTTTTTGTAGCCGAGATGAGCATTTATCCGTAGCTCTATTTGAGTATTTTAAATTTTTAGAATTCATCATTAACAATCTTCAGATTTATTTTTATATTTTAAGCCCATCGATTCACTCTAAAGTTAATCGACGGGTCTCATTTCCGTAATATGACAAAGGTTTCAATAATTATTCCAGCTTATGGCCATGCCGAGTACATCCTCGAAGCTTTAAAGTCTGTGTTTTGGCAAACTTACAATGACTTTGAAGTGATTGTGGTTAACGACGGTAGCCCTGATAATACTGAGGAAGTATTAGCGGAGTATATAGAGTCGGAAAAAATCCGATATATCCTGCAACAGAACCAAGGCGTAGCCACGGCGAGAAATACAGGTCTTGAACGCGCTACAGGTGAATTCGTGGCTTTTTTGGATGATGATGATGTGTGGCCTGAAGACAAGTTGGCACAGCAGGTTCAACTAATAGAAAGTTGCGACGCTGTCATGGTGGGAGGTACGTGCAAAATTTATGCCCCGGGGGATGGCTCCCAGAATCTGGATCGCACTGAGAATTCATGTGAAGTTTTGGCCACCATCGATTTTTTTAGTGGCAATCCTTTTACTTCGCCCGGGCAGACCTTGATTCGGAAGTCCGCCCTCGACGCTATTGGGGGGTACAATAGTGCTATTTGGGGCGTCGATGATCTCGATTTATGGATCCGCTTATCCCGTATAGGTGAAATTCATTATTACCGTCGAGTGGTTTTGTATTACCGGCTCCATGAGTCGAATGCTTCTTTGAATTTGGAGAAAATGGCGCGAAATACGGAGCTGGTTATTCGTCAGAATTTGAATAGCTTACCTGATGCGGATCAGGCGCATTATGAACGTATAGGGTACCGATTTTTATTTCGCTGTGCGGGTAAAAAGCTGCTGTGGAAGGGCGCAAAATACATGCGGCAAGGGCGCAAGGATGAGGGGAGGGCGATGATTCAGCTGAGTCTATCGATCTTTAAACCTAGGTTTCGTTCGGATAAAGTGCTGTTCTTTCAATTCCTTATGTCGATATTGAAAATACCTTGGAAAATGGAGAAGGTGCGTTGATCTTAGCCAGGGGGGGGCAATTATTAGGTGGAAAAGGTTAAGGCCTCAGTCTGGTATTTAAGCCTTTGGCTGACATTTACTTGCTTAGGCACCTTGTTTTTAAAGTGTATGCTTTCCCCTGAGCCGTGCTCTTATGTCTTGGAAGAGTTGCTGCAGAGGGTGGTAGTACATCCGGCGCAGGCTCCTTTCGTATTTGATGCCCCAGCGGCCTAGGTTGCGGCGGTAGGCTTTTTCGTGATCCTGATCCAAAATGTTGCGGAGGAATTTGCGAATGTTTTCGCTCTTGAGTGCTTCGGGTTCGACGCCGTTTTTAAACCAATGCTCGGCCAGCATTGCTTTGTAGCGGGTGGGGTCTTGGTCGATTGCGATGACCTCAGCAATTGCGGCATCGAGGCTGGGATATTCATGGCAATTGATGAATGCTTTCGTATTGAGGTAATTTCCAATGTTGGAATCACCCCAGTAAATCGGAATGGCTCCCGCGTGGGCCGCTTCGGCAAATTTCTCGGTTAAATAGCCCGGGGAGAGCTGGTTTTCGAAGGCGATGACAAATTTGTGCTTCGATTGAAATGCCAATTTGTCCTGAATTGGTCCTCCGACGTTGTTGCGCCAGCGTCCGCCGGAATGCACCTGCTTGTAGGCTGATAGCTTGTCGAATATTTCAATGCGTTCGGGGGCGCTATTGCTGGTGTTTGACATGACGTAGGCGCAGAAATCCCGATTCTGGGCCAAGACCGTATCGGTTGCCAATCGAGGGCGAGCTAAATTAGCGTAGGCTGTTTCGTATATTTTGATGAGAGGGAACCAATGGTAGCGGTCCCCGAATTCAAGCTGGTCAAAGGTCAGCGCATAGTCACTGATATTGAAGTTCGGGGAGACACATTCGCCGCCGACATAGATCCGGATGCCCGTATATTTGAGCACTTCGTAGCCCATGCAGGAGTGGAACACATAGTCGGCATCGTAGTCTTCCGTGATCTCAAATTTATATTCTTCGGTCAGGATTTTTAGTATAGCGTTAGCGACATGGGCGGGATGGCCGCAGTCGACGATGGCAATGCGTTTTATGGGGCGGCTGCTGTTCATAGTTGGATGCCCGCGCGTTGAGCCAGTTTACGACGATATGCTTTACGCTGAATGCGTGTGATCAGGTGAAAAATATGGAAGGTGGTGGCACGGTACCTTCGGATACGCTTGGCTTTGTGGATGATCTGAGTCGGGAAGTCTTCCAGTTCGACGGGCATGGGATCGATGCAAGCGGTTTTGATACCGATGTCCCAATCTCGATCTAGAGCGACATCGTAGGGAAGGCACATTGGGAGCATTTTGTTGAGGCAAGCTTCAGCTCCTTTGCGTGTGATCAGGTAGGCGCCTGTGTTCTTTAGGACTTTGAGGTTGTAGGCGAGCTGGTGAGTCGCGTCCAGCTGCGTGATTTTTATAAATTGTCCTTGGCGCGAGGAGCTGAGTCGCAGCAGATCCCAGTGCGCTTGATGCTCGATTGCGCGGTCTAAGAGTGTGGTTAATTCGCGGGGTAAATGCACATCATCTTCCAGAATGAGTGCATGGCTGGCGGAACTTGCCAAAAATGCTTTGAAGGCGTTGATGTGACTGAGGTAGCAGCCGATTTCGCGCGAGTTCTTGTGTTTTCCAGTTAGCAGGTTGAAGCGTTTCTCATCAAATCCCTGAATCGGTTCTGGCAGGTCGGGCCCATACACGGCCTCGATACGCGTGTAGGGAACTCCCAGAGCTTCAATCTCCTGACGCATGTGTGCCATGCGATCCGTCGATTTCTCTAAGTTGATAATGTAGGCGTGGAGGGTGATTTCCGTGGTCATCGGTTTTGAGTTCGACTATAGGTTGGGTAGCCAGTCGGCTAAGATTTTTTCAGCGCGATGGGTGAAGGTGTGTGCGTTTAAGACGCGTTGGCGCCCCGCTTCACGCATTTGCTGGAGCCTTTCTGGCTCTTTTTGGAGCTGATCGACTTTTTCTTTTAAGTCTTCAAGGGATTGATAACGGAGCACTTCGCTGTCGAGGTCAAAGCAAGTTGGTAAGTCTTTGGCGTGACTGCTGTAACAGCCCAAGCCACCACTGAGAGGGACTTCAAAGGCGCGCAAATTGAGACCGTGCAATGTATTTGCGATTTGTAGCGGGTTAAAGCAGGCGAGGTGTGTGCGATAGAGCTGAGCTTGCTCGGAATGATTGAAGCAGTGATTGTTGCTGGCTGACGTCAGCCCATCGGACTTGGGGCCGTAGACTTCGATGGAGCCGCCGAGGGCGCGGTAGGCTTCGATTTCTTCTTTGCGTGATGCGCAGCAGTGGCCCACAAATACCAGCGAGGGCTTAATCGCTTCAAGAGGCGTCGGCACGTAGGGAAAACGTTTTTGGGAAGCCGCGAGCGGCAGGTACTGAATGGATGCAGTCGTTGCTTCGTACGCGAGTTCGAGCGGGACTTTTGACGACGAATCGAAGTAGTACACTCCGTCGAAATTTGGGTTTTGGCTGGGTGGAAGCGCTGTAATTCGGTCGCAAATCCAGCCGACGATTGGGGTGCCGTCTGTTACGGCTGCGCGCCAGCGATCATTCGCAGAGTGGGTGAGCCCTGCTTTGTTGAGTACCAACACTAGGTCGGGATTGAAATGCGTTAATTCTTTTGAGATGCGCTTACAGGTGGCCTCATTTTCGAGTTGTCTACGCTTGAGGCAAATCTGCTCAATGCGCTCCGATATACTGGAGCTTTGAATGTTATGAAATTGCACCTGCGCGCCGAGTTCCACCAGCGCTTCAGCCAAATCTGCCTGCCAACTCAAAATGCCACTCTTCTTGCCGATGATGGATACTCTGAGGCTGCTCTGTTGTTGTGTCGGATGCATGTCTTTTTACGCGCCAGTCTAAGAATTATTGAGCAAGGCTCGGATTCTAAAATAAGTTTTTTCGAGCCCGATCCGAATGGCGACGCATGGGGAACGGCGTAGGGCGTGTTTGCCTTTAATCAAGCCATTTGGCTCAGTGTGGGCGGTGGATTGGTGCCGCTCCTCAATTATTTTAGAGACCACGGCAAAGGTTGAATATTGCTCTAAAGTTAGGCGCCGCGCTTCCTGTATCGCTTCGAGTCGTTTCTCATATTCATTATTGGCGATGGCCGATTTGATAATCGCTAAGCTGCCCTCAAAGTCGTTGATATCGATGGGAATAAAGCTCTCGGCTGGGAAGTACTCGTCGGCATTGGGTGCTCCGTGGTAAAAGGGAAGCGTCATGCCTAGGAATGAATCGGAGAGTTTCTCTGTCCACCAATGATCGCAGATGTGGTTTTCGATGGCGATGTGGTATTTGTAGGGATCCAGCGCGCTGGCCTTATTGGGGATTTCCTTGAAGCCTTCCCCGAAACGCTCCATTTCGGGGATTTCGGGAGTGAGGCGCTCGATGAATTTTAAGCGCTTATAGTGCATGGTATGCTTATGCGCTTTGGCCGAGCAGACCGTCGAGATGGTCTTTGTTTTTTCAAGCGGTGGATGGGCGACAAAGGAATCGTAATCGCCCATGTTCAGACCACCCGCTCTGGAGCTGTCGCCATAGTACCAACGTAAAGCAGGTTGAGAATGGATCTTGCCCGGGTGGCGGATCGCCCAGTCTTCGTGCCCGGTGAGTACGTGGGCGAATTGGCCTAGGAAATCGCTACCGTAAGTGGTGACCGATGAGGGCTCGCGGGTGATAAATAAAGTATGCTCGCGCGGGCATTTTAATGCCTCAATCGCAGTCTTCTGGCCGCCCGCCTCTTTTGCTGGCAGATCGTTTTCTGCGACTAGCCAATCGTAGTTTTGTTCGTCTTTATCAAAGATAAACTGGCAACATCCCCAGATGGGCTCACGCCCTGGGAACTGCCGCAGCCATTGAATCGGATTTGGAGTGCTCTGCCCGCGGAAGAGGAATTTGACTCGGATTGGTTCGGTTGCGCTCATCAGCTAGGTAGATATGCCTGCAGGGCAATTAAGCCTTCTTCGAGGTTGATGTGATCGTAGTAGCCATCGACTTTATCAGTGCATTTTGGGAGCTGGCCATCGGGGTAATAAATGGGGTCGTAGAGTGCCTGGCACCACGGATAATTCGGCAGGTAGGTGGTCGAAGTTGAGCCGAAGATGCCGATGACGGGCGTTTTCTCGGCTGCCGCGATGTGCATGGCGGCTGAATCGGTGGACACGACTAAAAAAGCGCTTTTCAGTATCGGTTTGAGCCCCGCAAGACTGGTTTTTCCCGCGAGTACTTCCACATCGCCGGGAAGTTCCTTGGCGATGTTATTCACAAGATCCAGTTCGTCGGCTGACCCGGTTAGCTTGAACGGTAGGTCATAACGATCTTGTAAGCTGCTGGCGAATTCCACCCACTTCCACGCTGGTGGGCGCTTGGCCGCCCATTTCGCGCTGGAGCCGCAATTGAGCACGATATACTCGCGCGGTTTAGGTTCGAAAATCTGTTTAGCTTTTGCCGCAGTCCAGACCTTAATTGCGAGCTCCGAAAATGGCCGATGCTTTGAATTAGCATCATAACCATTATGAACCTCTGTGCACGAGGTGCGCTCGACGATCTTAGTGAAAAAACGGCAACGGTCATTGCCTTGCAGGTCGATCAGGTGATCGAACCGGCGCTTACGGATTTCCTGAATGAGCCTGAACTGACTGATGTATGACTTATTGGGCAATACGATGAAGTCCGAGAACTCATCTTCCAAAAAGGCTCTTCCGAGTGGCGAGGTAATGATGCATGTTTCGGGCCCCGTCTGGCGCAAGAAGGGCAGTGTCCGTGCAATGTCACCCAAGGCACTGAATTTCATGACTGCAATTCGCTGTTCCTTCATGACTCGAATAGTTCGGCTGCTGTGATTGGAGCGGTCCCCAGGTGGCTGACCACAATGCCCGCGGCCTTGTTGGCGAGTTTGGCGGCCGATACAAATGATTCGCCACACAGCAGCGCTGCGGTCAGTACCGCGACTACCGTGTCCCCGGCGCCGGAAACGTCGAATACTTCGCGCGCTTCGGTGCGGATGCGGCCGATGATTTTGCCGTGCTCGCCAAGCAGCATGCCGTCAGCGCCCAGTGTGATGACGAGTTTTTCCGGATTATAGGCTTTAAAAATCGCTTGGCAGACGGCTTCGTCGTCCATGTCGTCATTGGCATCGTAGCCCGCCATTTGGAGTGCTTCGTTGCGGTTCGGAGTCATTAAAGTCATGCCGAAGAGGTCGAGTTTGCGGCGTGGTTTGGGATCGACCACCAGCATAGGTGACCGAGGCAAATCTGCAGTAATCGAGCGGATGCTCTGTATTAATTCATTGGTGATGACTCCTTTGGCGTAGTCGGAAAAGAGCACTGCGTCAGCATTTGAAATGAGCTGAATGAAGTCGAGGTTCTCTAGCAAATGGTGGAGTGCATACTCGGCTGGCTTGGCTTCGCGATCGATGCGGCAGACCTGTTGCCGTTGTGCCACGACCCGGGTTTTCACGATGGTGGTGGCGGCTGCTTTTTGGCCTAAGGCAGAGAGCTTGATATTGCGCGCGCTGAGCGCTTGCTTGAGCCGCGCGCATTCCAGATCATCAGAGTAGCTACCGATCAGGGTGACAGGCGTGCCGAGGCTGGCGAAATTGTTGGCCACATTGGCTGCGCCGCCCGGCACGTAGGTATCTTTGGAAACGGAGACGACCGGGACTGGCGCTTCAGGCGAAATGCGGGTGGAATCACCGATGATGTAGTGGTCCAGCATGATGTCGCCGAGGACAACAATGTTGAGCTTCGCGAACTGAGCAGGCAGCGCGTGGGTGTTGGATGGTGTCGGCATGTGTGCTTTGGGATTTACTGTGTCCAATCTTCGTTTTCAACCAGTTCGAGCCACGCGTGTAAAATGAAGGTATGAAGTTCTTGTATGCGGGCTGTGTTTTCGCTGGGCACGATAATACTATAATCGGAGATGCCCTTGATTTTCCCGCCGTCTTTTCCAGAGAGTAAAATGGTGATGAGGCCTTTAGCTCGTGCGACTGCGAAGGCTTGTGCAATGTTTTCTGAATTACCGCTGGTGGAGAACCCGACTAGCAGGTCTCCTTTTTTGCCCAAGGCTTCGATTTGGCGTGAAAAAATGGCATCGAAGCCGTAATCGTTGCCAATGCAGGTGAGGACGGAGCTATCGGTGTTTAAGGAGACCGCAGGCAGTGGACGTCGATCATTGCGGTAGCGGCCGACCAGTTCTTCGCACAGGTGCATCGAATCAGTCGCGCTGCCGCCGTTACCACAGGCAAAAACGGTGTGTCCTTTTTTGAGGCGCTGGACGATCAGTTGGCCGATGCTTTCGAGTCCTGAGAGCTGTGTGTTGAAGGCTTCAAGGCAGGCCTTAAGCTGATGGTAGTCATTCTCGATGAAACTCATAATTGAATGTGTGGCCGCGCTTAAATGGAGCCAGCGCGGTTGATTTTTTCGATCATAGCCGTGGTGCTAAAGCCTTCGAGGTAGGGCAGAAACTGGATGGTCGTTCCCGCAGTTTCGAAAGCGGTGCGTTCGCCCTGGTGGAGTGTCTCGATGGTGTAATCGCCGGCTTTGGTGTAGATGTCGGGTTGTAGCTGCTCGATCTCGCTGATCAGGCGGGGATTGTTAAAGATTACAACATAATCGACGCAAGAGAGCGCGGCCAAACTGTAGGCGCGCTCTGCCTCTGACTCGATGGGGCGGTTCGGCCCCTTGAGTGCGCGAACGCTGGTGTCGCTGTTGATCAAGACCCAGAGTTGATGGCCGAGCTGGCGGGATTCTTGCAAATAAGAGATATGCCCGACATGGAGTAGATCAAAGCAACCATTGGTCATGACCATGGTTTTCCCACGCGCACGTTGGCGCTGACGCTCGGCGACCGCCTCGCTGAGTGACAGTAGTTTGTGGTTGGGGAGGTGCATGTTCTGAGGGCTGAGGGGTCGGAGAGTTGAGGATTAAAGGCGGAGGGAGCTGACAGTTATAATTATTTATTTTTGGTGCGGCGTTGCTTTGTGTTCTTTGACATTGTGATGAAGATACGGATCATTTCATCGGCTTCTTGCCGGATGGGTTGTACCAATGTTTCTGGAATGTCGCAGTCTTCGTTTAAGAGTTCCAGCCAATACTGAGTTTCGTCCGCTTCTTGAGCACATAACTCTATTTTTGCAATGAATTCGGCGTCACTACGTGCTCGAGTGGCTTCTCGTTAATGGGGGCCGACACGAGGTGTCGGAACGTATCAGCTGTTTGCCGAGAATGGATACTTCTTAACGTCTGCGGTCTAATTTTACAAAGAACCGGACCCTTTCACCCGCAAATAATTTAGTGCGGCGTCTGAGTGCTGGGGTGCTGGCAGATATATCCATCGGTGATCTCAATTTATTTCAACTTTCAAGTCTCAGACCCCCCCGCAGAGCACAGTTCTCAGCCTCCTCAGCTCTCCAGTCTCTCTTCCTGTCCGAGGTGTTTTCCTGTCGCGAGGTAGTTTTGCACGTAGTCTTTGACTGCATGCTGCAAGGAGTAGCCTTCGTCGCTGTAACCGGTGCTGCGCAGCTTGGCGGTGTCGGCGCAGGTGTAGTATTGGTATTTGCCTTTCAATTGCTCGGGCATTTCGACGTATTTAATATTCGGTTCGAGATCGAGCGCAGCAAAAATCGCCGTGGCGAGGGTGTTCCAAGTGTTGGCCTGGCCGCTGCCGAGGTTAAACA
>TARA_B110001469_G_scaffold19110_1_pt1 | contig 11409 bp, 7 predicted proteins | sample TARA_B110001469 | Tara Oceans TARA_B110001469 (sample SAMEA4397034) | marine metagenome | biome: Polar Biome; feature: [SRF] surface water layer (ENVO:00010504); material: water (ENVO:00002006), including particulate matter (ENVO:01000060) such as... | depth 5 m
ATACTCCAGCTATAATAAGCGCTATTGCTACGCCAAGAAGAACCCATGAAAAGTGAAATATATAACGGATAAAAATCCAAAGAAAATCATTCTCTGGTGCGCCCAGCCAAGTGCCCACACCACCCATTTCTAGTTGTGTGAAAAATAGGCTTAGATTAGGAATGTAAAGAGCGAAAATACCTAAGCCAAGTAATGCGTATTTCCACCAGATTTTTTTAGGAATAAAAAACAGGCCACTAATTCCTATGATAGCCGCAAACAGCAAGCTGAAGTGGTGATTGTATGCAGATAAAGCTCCCGCTAAAACAAATAGAATTCCGTTTTTCCAGAATCCTTCTTCAGGTTTCTTAACTAGTTTAGACCAGTACCAAGCCATCAAAAGAGTAAGGAATAATCCGCTTATATACGGTCTAGCTAGTTGGCTGTACATAATGGTGAACTGCAGAGAAGCCATGAAACTTGTAGAAATCAATGCTACTGTTTCATTATACCAGAATCTACCTAGCTTCCATAAAAGGTAAACGGCTCCAAGGCCCATGAGCGTGAAAGGGAACTTGATGATCCAAGGGGAATCTCCGAAAAACAGACGCCAGTAGTTCATGAATAGTTGAACTCCGGGTGGATGGGTGTCTTTTTTGAGGCCTTTTTCTACTAGCTCACCGAAATCTGTAAATCCAGTTCTGAAAAATGCACTGAATTCATCATGTGTGAATGTGATAGATGAGTAATCCCAAAACCGCAGAACGGCTCCTGTGATTAAGATGAGGATGAAGATATGCTTGTTAGTGAGTTTCATAATTCAAAGACGAAGTTATTCATATCCAATCGAAATAGCACAACACTATATTCTTCAATTCTAAAACTTGTTAAATTTAGTTGCGAATGCAACTAAATGCTACATTTGCAAAATGGAATTAATTCCTCTTGATAAAAAAATGGACGCATTTATAGTTCCATGGTTAGGAAAAACCATGAAGCTTGTAGATGTTTTGGTTAATCTCGTTTTCCGACAGCATAACATGGAACTGAAAAAGAACCAGGTTATAATTCTAAGGCTAATAAGTAATGGGATGCACGCCCAGTCTGATTTGTCCATAGTTACCGAAAGAGATAAAAGCTCTCTTTCTAGACTACTAAAAGGGATGATAAGTAAAGGACTAGTAAAAAGACAAAAGGACGAGATAGATGCTAGGCAGTTTCAGGTTTACCTCACTAAAAAGGGAGAAGAAACACTAGAGCAAGCGCTGCCTATTCTGGTAGAGGCTTTTGATAAAATTCAAGATAGGGTATCTCAAGAAGATTTGGAAACCGTCAAGAGAGTGATGGGGCATTTTCAAAACAACATCAGTAAAGAATTGACATTATTTGATAATAAATAAAATGAGAAAAGTAATAATATCGGCAGTAGGAATCGTAATAGTAATTGCAAGTGTGCAGACGTGTAAAATGATGAGCGCCTCTAAAGAACAGTTCAAGTCTATATCGGTAGATAAAATCACTACCGTGTTTACAGAAAAAGTGGTGCTTTCTGAGGTTCCTGTGTTTATAGAGTCTTCGGGAGTATTAGAAGCTTTAGAAAAACTAGAGCTTTACAGTGAAGTACAAGGAATGATGCTTCCAGATGGCGGGAAGTTTAAAGAGGGTGTCAGTTTTAGTGCAGGTCAAACTCTTATAGCCGTTAAGGCAAATGATATTCAGGCGCAATTAGTGGCGCAGCGAAGTTCTTTTCAGCGTTTGTTGACTTCTGTTATGGCTGATATGAGGTTGGATTATAACGACCAGTTCTCAGGGTGGAATACGTATTTGACTAATATGAATGTGGAAAAGGCACTTGCTGAGTTGCCCGTGGTTTCTTCTGAGCAGCTAAAACTTTTTCTTACTGGTAGAAGTATTTACAGTGAATATTACAACATCAAAAATGCTGAAATTAACCTTGCTAAATTCAGCATTACAGCACCCTATAATGGGATTCTAGTAGAGTCCAATGTAGACCCCGGAACAGTGATTAGGCCTGGTCAGAAGCTAGGTGTATTTATTAGGCCTAATAACTATGAGTTAGAAATAGCAGTAAGTGCGGCCATAACTGATAAGCTAGAGAAAGGGCAGAGGGTTAAACTCTCGATAGATAAATTCTTCGATAAAACGTGGGATGGAACTATTTCTAGAATGAACAGAACAGTAAATACAGAAAGTCAACTGAGTGCTGTATTTGTTAAAGTAAATTCTGAGAAGCTAAAAGACGGAATGTTTATGCATGCTAAGATTCAAGCCAATGCTGTTGAGAGTGCTTTGGAAGTTTCGCGCTCGGTGTTGTTTGATGATAACAAAGTCTTTATAGTACGTGACTCTATGCTGATAGAAAAACCAATTTTAGTCAAACACCAAGCGCAGAACACTGCCGTTATTTCTGGATTGGAAAATGGAGATGAATTGCTAACGAAGATTCCCCCTGGAGCATTCGCGGGTATGAAAGTGAGTATTTACCAAGAAACTGAAAGCAAGTGAGAAAGATTATTACACATTTCATCAAGTATCCTGTAGCTGTAAATGTCCTCATTTTAGGGTTTATAGTATTAGGAGTAGTAGGCATGTTCAGCATGCGTTCGAGCTTCTTTCCACTTCAGGATTCTAAGAATATTCAGATTACGATCGTCTACCCTGGGGCTTCTCCAGCAGAAATGGAAGAAGGAGTGGTGCTCAAGATTGAAAACAATCTAAGAGGATTAGTAGGAATAGACCGGTTCACATCTTCTTCTAAAGAGAATTCGGCATCCATTAGTGTAGAAGCTGAAAAAGGCTACGATATAGATGTGCTTCTGGCAGATGTAAAAAACGCAGTAGATAAAGTCCCCTCATTTCCAGCAGAAATGGAACCGCCAGTAGTAGCAAAACAAGAAACCCTTTCTGAAGCTATTTCTATGGCTGTGACCGGAGAGAATGTGGATTTGAAGACTTTAAAAACCATTGCCAGGCAAGTAGAAACAGAACTTAGGGCTATAAATGGAATTTCTCAAGTGGAGCTTTCCGGTTTTCCAGATGAGGAAATTAGCATTTCTCTAAAAGACGAAGTACTCAGGTCTTATGATTTGTCTTTTAAGGATATAGCCAGAGCTGTTTCAGCGTCTAACATTTTAGTCACAGGAGGAACTGTTAAAACGGTTCAGGAGGATTACCTCATTCGAGTGAAGAACCGCTCTTATTATGCTCAAGAGTTAGAAAACATAGTGGTTAAAGCTCTAGCAGACGGAACTAAGATTAGACTAGGAGCTATTGCCAATGTAGAAGATACTTGGTCTGAAACACCAGACAGAGCTTACTTTGATGGAAAAACATCCATTTCAGTAAGTGTAAAAACTACCAATAGTGAAGACCTGGTAGATGCAGCCAATAATTCGCTGGCTTATGCTGAGGAGTTCAACGAGCGTTACCAAAATATTCAATTAGAAGTAACAGCCAATAGAAGTATTACGATCATAGAGCGTACGAAGCTTCTCACCGAAAATGGTATTATAGGAATTCTCTTGGTCTTGTTCTTTCTGTCTCTATTTTTAAGACCTAGACTGGCTCTTTGGGTAGCATTTGGGTTGCCTATATCGTTTATGGGAATGTTTATGATGGTCAGTTATTTCGATGTAACTATTAACGTGCTCTCTCTATTCGGAATGATAATCGTAATTGGTATTCTGGTAGATGATGGAATAGTCATAGCAGAGAATATTTTCCATCATTATGAAAAAGGAAAAGGTAGAGTTCAGGCAGCCATAGATGGAACTATGGAGGTGCTCCCAGCCATTACATCTGCTATTCTTACTACACTAATAGCTTTTAGCACATTCTTCTTTTTAGATGGCCGTGTGGGAGAGTTCTTCGGTGAAGTAACCATTGTGGTTATTCTCACATTGAGTTTTTCTCTGATAGAAGCCTTCGTGATTCTGCCAGCTCACATAGCCCATTCTAAAGTACTTACCAAAGACCAAAAGACATACAAGTTCAATGAATGGGGAGACCGATTTATGAATGGTATGCGCGATAAAATTTACATGCCAGTTCTGAAAAAGGCATTGGCCTATAAGCCTATTTCATTTGGTGTTTTGATATTCCTTTTCGCTATAACTATAGGAGGAATCAGTGGTGGAATTATAAAAGCTACATTCTTCCCTGCCATCGCTAGTGATAGGGTTCAGGTAAATGTGAAAATGCCTCAAGGAGTAAATCCTCAGGAGACAGATTCTATCGTTAGTTACATAGAATCTCTAGCTATAGAAGTGGGTGAAGAATTCACAGCTCAGCGAGAAGATGGTAAATCGGTAATAGAAAACATTATTAAGAATGTAGGTCCTGGCACAGCCAATGCTTCTCTTACAATAAATCTGCTTCCAGGAGAAGAGCGCGGTGAGCTTGCTGCATCTGATGTTTCTGCCGCAATATTCGAAAAAGCTGGTTCTTTCCCGAGTGCTGAAAGTGTGACTTTTGATGGAGGTACTAATTTCGGAGGCAAGCCTGTTTCTGTATCGCTACTCAGTTATAATATAGAGGAGCTTAAAGCAGCTAAAAAAGAATTGAAAGAAGTTCTGAATAACAATTCCAAACTAAGAGACATCGGGGACAACGATCCTGAAGGAATTAAGGAAATTAGACTTCAGATGAATGACAAAGCCTATGCTTTAGGCTTGACCTTAAACGAGATGATTTCTCAGGTAAGAGCTGGTTTTAACGGACTGCAGGTGCAGCGTTTTCAGCGGGGTGAAGATGAAATCATAGTGTGGGCTAGATATGATAGAGAGGGCAGATCTTCAATTAGTGATTTGGATAATATGCGTATAGTAACGCCCAAAGGGGAGCGCGTTCCGTTAAAAGAATTAGCTTCTTATGAAATAGAACGTGGAGAAATATCTATCAATCACTTGGACGGAAAACGTGAAATCAGAATAGATGCCGATTTAATCGACCCCAAGGAAAGTGCTTCAGATATAGTCACAGACATTAAAGAAAATGTTATCCCAGGAATGCAGGAGCGTTACCCGAGTTTGTCCGCCCTTTTCGAAGGCCAGAACCGAGAGGCTAGCAAAGTGCAGGAATCTGCTGCAGCTGTTTTTCCTATTATTATTCTACTTATTTACATAGTAATAGCCTTTACATTTAGATCTTACAGCCAGCCGCTATTACTGCTCATAATGATTCCATTCTGTTTAATTGGTGTGGCTTGGGGCCATTGGGTTCATGATTTTCCAGTGAACATCTTATCACTTTTAGGAATTATAGCGCTGGTGGGAATAGTCGTCAACGATGGTCTAGTCTTCATTAGTAAATTCAATGGCTACCTCAAAGAAGGGATGACCTATGATGCCGCTATTTTGGAAGCCGGTTCTTCTAGATTTAGGGCCATCTTTTTAACATCTATAACTACAGTAGCTGGATTAGCACCGCTGATTTTCGAACCCAGTCTTCAAGCACAATTCCTTATCCCTATGGCCATTTCTATAGCGTATGGGATTAGTATAGCCACTGTGTTAACCTTGGTGATGCTGCCTATGTTGCTTTCCACGAGTAACACTATAAAAGTATATGGAACTTGGCTTTGGGAAGGAAAAAGACCGACTAAAGAGAATGTGGAAAGAGCCATAAAAGAAATAAAGTCTGAGCAGGAAGCTTTGGAAGGAACCTTATCTACTAAGGAGCAAGTTCGGAGAGCGATAGAAGAAATAGAGTCAGAAAAAGGAGTATCTAGTAACGATTTAGAATCATGAAAATGAGATTAAAAATAATATTGGTTTGCATAGGCGTTGCAACGCTTGTAAAAACGCAAGCACAGGCAGAACTTGATTATATTGAGAGTTCTAGTATGCTAACTTTCGAGCAAGCATTGGCCAAAACACTTGAGAATAATTACGACATAAAAGTCGCCAAAATCAATGTGGCTGTGGCTGAAAACAATGCAGAGAAGCTGAACAATGGTTATCTGCCGACACTTTCTGCCAATGGGAATTATGGATGGACTTATAACAGTGGTTCTTTTGAAACGGTTCAGGGAGAAAATAATTTTGACCCCAATTCTGCATACAATTACGGTGCAGGACTAGACTTGAATTATACGCTCTGGGATGGACAGGGAAGAAAGTATGCGTACAAGCAGAATCAACAATTACAGCAGCTTTCTGCGCTTCAAGTGCAGCAGTTGGTAGAGAACACCATAGTCGAATTGAGCCGTGTGTATTATGAGGCTAGTGGACTTCAAGCCACTGTGGGTAGCCTGAAAGATGCTATTTCTATTTCAGTGGATAGACTCACTAGAGCGGAGTATGCGTATGAGTATGGTCAAGGAACTCAGTTGGACATACTAAATGCGCGAGTGGATTTGAATACGGATAGTATCAACTTGGTGAACTCCCAGCAGCAATTGTCTAATTCAGTAAGAAATCTGAACTTAATTATGGCGTCAGAAATCAGTGAGACGTTTGAGGTATCGAATGATATTAGTATCAATAAAACACTAGACAAAGAGCAAATGCTAGCCTCAGCTCAAGAAAAAAATGTACAGCTAGCGACAATTGAGAAAAACATGCTAAGCCAAGAGTATGCTTTAGGAAGTGCTAAAGCGGGCTTGATGCCAAGTGTTACGGCTAACCTAGGTTATGATTACAGAGGAAGCAGTGATCCTAATGGAGCTTTTGTATTAGGAAGTGCCACTACTGGTCCGAATGCAGGTCTTATATTGAACTGGAGCATATTCTCAGGTCAGAATAAGACAAGAGTTCAAAATGCTCAGTTGAACTTAGAAAGCTTATTGGTTCAACAGGAAAACACGAAGCAGCAGGTAGTATTCAATTTACTCAATGCTTTTGACGCATATACCGTTAGCTTGTTTATTCTAAACTCTCAAAGTGATAATGTGGGCACAGCCCAGCGTAATTTCGAAAGGAGCGAAGAAGCATACAGAATCGGACAAGTTGGTTCTGTAGAATTCAGACAAGCACAGTTGAATCTGCTAAACGCTAAAATCCAGTTGAGCCAAAGCGAGATTAACGCAAAGAACGCAGAACTTCAAGTTTTAGCCTTGGCTGGTAGGATTGGGAGGTAGGGATTTTTAAGACTTGTGGTATTCTCTAAAGCTTCAAACTAACCTGAAGCTGGCAGCCTAAAGAATCATGATATTCTTCTATTACAGCTTCTGCAGAACAGTAACTAAGCATACCCTTCTGCCTGCAGATTAAAGAGCTCTGCGTATAAGGTTTCATTAGCTAACAGCTCTTCATGAGTGCCCATTTCTAAGATTTTTCCATCTTTTAAAACCATTATCCGATCTGCCATTCTTACAGTTGAAAATCTATGAGAAATAATGATGCTTGTTTTCCCTTCTGTAAGTCCAATGAACCGCTGAAAAACCTCATATTCTGCTCTAGCATCTAAGGCAGATGTGGGTTCGTCCAGTATGAGCACTTGCGCATCCGACATATACGCTCTGGCTATTGCCACTTTTTGCCACTGACCGCCTGATAATTCTGCTCCTTTCTTGAATCTTCTGCCAAGCTCTTGATCGTAACCTTTTGGTAGCGCATTTATCACTTCGTGTGCTAAACTCCGTACGGCAGAATCCTTGATTTTTTCTTTATTATCTAAATCAGTTATTTTCCCAACAGCGATGTTTACTCGAGCAGTGAGGTAGTATTTCACGAAATCTTGAAAAATAGCTCCAAAGAATTTTTGATAAGCCTCCTTGTCGTAATGCCTTACATCCACACCATCCATTAGTATAGCGCCCGCTGTAGGCTCATAAAAGCGTAGCAGTAGTTTGATAAGCGTGGTTTTACCTGAGCCATTTTCTCCAACTAGTGCCAGTTTTTCACCTTTGAGAAGTTTAAAAGAAACATCTTCGAAAACAGAATGTTCACTGTTTGGGTAATTAAAAGAAACGTTCTTGAATTCAAAGCCTTCTTTAACCTCAGGAGGGAGTTCTTTTTGTTCAAAACCGATGTCGTTTTTGAACTCCATATCTATAAATTCAAAATAGTCTTGGAGGTACATCGCGCTCTCGTTAATCTGTGTGAATCGCAGAAATATAGTCTGCAGGTTACTTCTTAATCTGCTAAATGAACCAGCCAAGAAAGTCAATCCACCAATGGTTACTAATGACACCGAAGCTTTTAATGCTATAAATACATAAGCTCCGTAATAAGCCAAATCGCTGAGAATGTGAAACGCGCTTCCGAAGATGGTTCTTTTGATATTGAGTTTCTTCTGCTGTGAATAAAACTTATCGGCTATTTTGGTGAAACTCTCACTTATGAAGTCGGCTAGTCCGAACAGCTTTACTTCCTTCGCAGTGACATCACTAGCACCTATCATCCTCATGTAGTCGAGTTCTCTTCTTTCTGGTGTCCAGGAGCGTTGCAACGCGTAATCCGATTTACTGAACTTTAGCTCATTTATGAAAGTAGGGATTATAGAGATAGCGAGGAGTAGAATAAGAATAGGGTAGAAGTAGACCAAAGCTGAAACTAAAGAGATGATAGTGATCAAATCTTGACCTTGAGATAGCACAGCTGACATTAATGAAACTCTGCTAGTAGTTTGTCTTCGAGCTCGCTCTAATTTATCATAAAACTCAGAATCTTCCAAGTCGGATATTTCTACACGAGCGGTTTTTTGGATCAGCTCTACAGATGAAGCATTTCCATATAGTGCTCCCAAAAGACCGTCTGTTAATAGAATCACTCTGCTAATAATATCATTGAAAACTACCAAAGCTAATTCTATAGCTATCAGGGTGTAGAGCCTATTGAATTCTAGGTTCTCTGTGTTTGTATGAAGAATTATTTCATCTATAATTTCTTTTCCTAACCAGAGAAGAGCTATCGGGAATACCGACTTGATTAGTCTTAAGGTAATGTTAGAAATAAATAATTTCGGGCTTACTTTATATATTAAGCTAAAAAATCTCGGGAGATATTTTAATGAAACGAATCCAGAAAGCCATTCTTTAAAAGGGTGCATGTGTGATATGAAAATTAACCAAAGTCAAAGATAAGTCAAAGCGCAGAGAGCTTCTATTATGTTAGGTTAAAAAGCTGAGGAAAGTGCACTGTTTTAGCTGACTCCTATTCTAAAACTACACAAATTGAATACAAATCTTTTTACGATCTAGAATCTGTTTTTAACCGACTGATAATAAATAGCCATCTCATGAAAATTAACCAAGAGAGAAGTTTTTGTAAATAAGGCAGTATGGTGCTGCTTTTCGAGAGTAATGTCTTTTCTAACCTTACTTAAAAATTCTTTGGTAATATCTAGTCAGGAAGCTATCAGATACTGCGGCACTCGTTGTTCAAATTGATGGTGCTTTTTTCTGAATTTGACATAGCACTCTTTAGATAATTAACTTTATTTCCTAAGGAGCTGACTATTGAGCGGTGTAAAGTTTACTTAAAAGGCTGCTATATTTAGAAGCCTTAATAGGAATATTTATACTTATATCACTTAAGCTTACATCGGATGCTGCCAGACTATTTCTGCTTTTTGAGAACATAGTGCTAGAAACCTCAGTTTTATTTAATGGAGTAGAAGCCATGTTTCCTGTAGTTTCCCTTGCGTCATAAATTAGAGTTGTTTTATCTGCATTTATGTTTTCTAAGATAACATCAGTTATTATGATTTCTGTGTAACTTTCTGTTTCTTGATAGTTAAATTTTGTATTGTTTTCCTCAATCTGCTCAATCTCATCTGCTTCCCGCTCGATTTTTTTATCTTCAATCTCAAATTTAGAATCATCCAATAGTATGCCCTCTAGCTGATCTAATTCAGGCGCTTCATTTAAATCTAGTGTGCTTTCTTCTATGTCTTTTTCTGAAACTAATGTTATAGGTTCTGTGATTACATCGATAGCTTTCACTTCTTCTTCTTCTTCTTCTTCTTCTTCTTCTTCTTCTTCTTCAGTAACACTTTCTAAGGTGATTTTCCTCTCTTCTTTTTTACTCTCGTTAGCCGTGCTTTCTTTAGGAGAAGGTTCTTTTTTGATGACTTGAGCTGTTCTGTCAATAGGGGAGAAAGTAGCGATGTAAAACACAGAGACTAGCACTAGCGCCAGTGAGGCTAATTGAAATCCAGGTCTATAAAGAATCGTTTTATTCGTATTCCACAACCAAGCCCAGAAACCTGTCTTTTCTTCTCTTTCTTCTTTTTGATTCTCCACTGTTTTAGCGCTAAAAGCAGCCATCAATGCTTCTTTTGTAGCAGCTTTAGGAGAAATAGCTTCTTCCATAGAGGGTACAGCAATTAACGATTCTAGCGTTTCTCTCATAGAATCGTACTCCAGGTCGTTTTCTACAAACTGCAGAACGAATGCTTTCTCTTCGGGCAGCAGCTCGCTGAAAGACTTCTCTTTTAAGAGCCTCTCTAAATCTTCTGGGTCATATGTAAATTCGTTATCCATTTTGTCAGATTAATGTATTGAGGAGAAGTGTTAAGCAGGCTATGTTTTTAAAGTGTCCTAGTTTTTTGTTGAGATGTTTAATTGTGTAGAATATTCGTGATTTTACAGTTCCTTGACTGCATTCAAGGACTTCACTTATTTCTTTAATACTTAGGCCCTGCTTGAATCTCATAATAAAGGTAGACCGCTTTACTTGATCCATCTCTTTCAGCGCTTCATCTAATTCTCCGATGAAAGCATCTTTGTCTATCTTTTTATCTCCCGTATTTGAGCTTTTGGTAATCGCGCTAGCAAATATCTCTGGAGCAGCGCTCACTCTTACTTCAGCTTTCCTGTACTCATTCTTGCACATGTTATTGGCTACGCTAAAAAGCCATGTTTTAAATGGTCTGGAAGAGTTGTACAGCTCCGGTTTATTGACGATTTTCATAAACAAATCCTGAACGAAGTCTTCTGATTTCTCTCTGTCCTTCCATAGCATTTTATAGAAAAAGTTAAGAGTCATTTTAGCATACCTATCATAGATAGCGCTAAAAGCATTAGAATCAGATTTTTTCACTAAGTCCATAAGCTCTTCGTCAGAAAGCTCTTTATATATATCCTTCACGGCCATTATTTCAGCGCTGGATATTTTTTCAAGAGCTGTTTTTTATATGCCAAGACTTGATTTAAAGTTCCTTTCTCAGATTGATCATTTGCCAGCAAATCCTCTAGGACTGAAAAAATAAATATGTAATTTGTACATAAATCTGAATTAGAGATTAATTCAACTTTAGAGAACATTTTCCAAGCATTTATGCACTGTCTTTTTTGCTCCGCAGCCGTTATCGGGTTGAGGCTAAAAACAATTCCTATAGGTGTTAATGACTCCTGTGCTTTAAGGAGAACGGAGCGGGGAAGTGTAGGAGTGAAGTAAATAGCAGAGGAGGTAGATTGGCTTACTGTGAGAATCCAGTCATAAGGATTGTCATTAAAGCTGGGGT
>TARA_B110001469_G_C9648591_1_pt1 | contig 11408 bp, 6 predicted proteins | sample TARA_B110001469 | Tara Oceans TARA_B110001469 (sample SAMEA4397034) | marine metagenome | biome: Polar Biome; feature: [SRF] surface water layer (ENVO:00010504); material: water (ENVO:00002006), including particulate matter (ENVO:01000060) such as... | depth 5 m
GCGCAAAGAACCGCGTTCTACACCGCGCAAAGAACCGCGTTCTACACCGTGGTTAGTCGCTTAATTCGAGGCGACGCGGTCGGGGATGCCGGTGAATTTGATTTTGCCTGCTTTGCCGCCTTCTTTGGGGCGGATGATGTAGAGCATGCGCATGTGCTTGTTGAAATAGATGCGTCCTGAGTAGGCGGGCACCGGTTCCGCTTCGCCTTCAGGTAGGCTTAACATCATCGTCTGGTAGTAATTGCCGTGCTCGAAGTCGCCGCTGACATCTGTGATGTTTTTTTCAGCCAACAGATGCTTGGTCTCGCCGATTTTCAGCGCGACTTTAAACGGGGCTAAATTCAAAAAACGATACGTCCCGGCCTTGAAGTGCTCAGTCGTATCCGGTATCGCGAAGATGGAGTAGCGCTCTGTGTCACCAGATTGTTTTGCGAACATGAGCAGGTAGCGCGGATGTAAGCCATCGAGTGTGACCTGGCCCACTGGCGTGCGGATCGGCTCGCCTTCGGGGGTGAGCGTTTCGCTTTCTCGGAAAAAGGTGAGCTGCTCGGGGCCGCTGTATTTAAGTCGTCGCGAGCGTGTGGTCGTATACAAGTCGATGTCCAGTGTTTCACCCTTGCTGAGGATCTTCAGGTCGTTGATTTGAGCATCGAGCGCGAGGCCGCTGATGGATGCGCTGAGGGCTGGCTCTGGCTCTGGCTGTGCATGGCTGATGCCAACCAGCGAGAGCGCCGCTAGTAGTAGCAGCCGAATGGAAGTGGAGCGAAAAAGGATCATGCGATGTATGGAGGGAAGAGGGGAGAGTCGGCTTAAACCTCGTCGGCACTTAACCAGCGAAAGTGGATGATTTTGAATTTGCGGCCGAGGCTGTCACCGGTCTGCGGCTCCCAATAGGCGGCGTCGCTGGCATTGGCGGCACCGGGGTTGACCGGTTCGGGGATGCGTTGGACGATGGCTTCGCACCAGGCGCGGGCGTGGGGCTTGCCGGTCACCGGATGCAGTGCTTCGCCGTAGGAGCGAATGCGGAAGGTGTCGCTGCGCACACTGGCAAATGAACCGATCACTTGCAGTAGGTCGCCTTGAGTGAGGTTGGCGGTGGCGGTGGTGGCGGTGCTGCGTGCCTGGCCATCGCCGTCGCGAATGTTAGACGGGAATGGGAAGTCGCCCGCATCTCCTTGCAGGTCGCCACTGTCTGCTTCGATGATTGCCTGTGTAAATTCGGAGTTGATGCCGGATTTGTCGATGGCCGCTTGTAGCAGTCCCGTCAGTCCGAAGGTGTCGTTTGAGAGGCTACGATTGATGAAGGCCGACAGTGAGGTGAAGAGGGTTCCTTGGTTCGCGACTCTTAGTTTGATTTCGTCGACAATGGCATTTGCCAAGTCATCCAGTTGGTTGTCGCTGAGTGTGGCAAATCCTCCCCAGGCTTCGTCGTCATCATAGCTGTCGCTGGCACTGTCGAATGCACCGGCAATGGGTTGCTGGATTCGCGTCAGCGGTGTGCGGTTATTGGTATAGTTCGTTGCGGCACTCTGACCGGATTGGTAGATCGACAGGTCACGCGCAGAGGCCAGCATGGTTTTCCAGGCGTTGACTGAAGTGGAGTGCAGATTGAAACTGCCTTTGACCAGCAGGTTTTCGGCCGCGCGCTCATACGCAGTGCTGAGCGGATCGCCGGAGCTATCGAAGAGCTTGTTTCTCGCATCGGAGCTGGTTTCGTTTTCCAATGCGAGCTCCATGCGCGGATTGGGCAAGCTGTCGAGTGATGAACTGCCGCTTGCATTATTCGAGTCAAACGCGCTATCAAAGGAATCGCTCAGCGTGCCATTGTAGGCATCGGCATTGGCATTGTAAGCCAGCGAATAGGAGGAAAAGAAATACCGGTCCCACAGCACTTCATTGCAAAGGTAGGAGAGATCATAGAAGATCCGGTCATTGCCTTCTCTGTTTTGAAAGATGTTATAGGTCGCATTCGAAGGTATATAGGGAGAGGCAAAGGAGTTGCCGATGGCGAGCGCGGGCATGTGCGCATAGAGCGACACATTTGCGTTCTGTAGTTGCCCGATGGATACCGGCGGACTGGTCGGCAGTTCGATGGCGGCGACGTGAGTGGAGCCTCCGGCCTCATTCGAAGCACCCCAGAATGCCTCATTGTTTATGGTCGTTTGCAACGCATCCATGCCCGGCACGTTACTCGCAGTCGTGTAAACCTTCAACTGCCAGTTGGGCGCATACATCGGCCAGCCATAATTTGGTTTGCTTTGACTAGTGGGGAATAAGTTGCGCGATTGCATGATCGGCGCGAGTGGATTGGTGTGGGTCAGTCCCGGATAGGGGAATGGGTTTGTATCTGCGTCCGCTTCGGCGGGTTTGAGAAAAAAGTCATAATTGAGGAAGGGGAAGGGAGCTGCGGCATCTTCACTTCGATAGCTCTCAGTGCTGATGGTTCGCCCGCTGTCTTCGCCGCCATACCAATTGTTATACGTCAGGTAGATATTGTCTGCGTGTTGTCCGCCATAGTTGGAAAGAAACTGATTCGATCGTACATCAACTCTGCGCAAGTCTGCGGCGAGCGGGGCATCCACACCCGGAACCGCGACGCCATGATACATCCAGTAGGCCCAGCGATTATTGCCGAATGGTCGGTAGATTACTTTTACGTTAGGGTCGTTTGGCGCAGCAGGATCCACAGGGATGATTAAGGTATCACTGCTACCGGTGGTTTCCCAAAAGCCATCGGCTGGGCCTGGTTGGGAAAAAAAGTCATGTCCATTACTGGGCACGCCCTCATATACCTGAACGGCTCCCGGTTGAATCGTGCCAGACTCGACTTTTAGCATATGCCAATTTCCGAGTGTCATTCCTGAGTCATTGAAAGATGGATCCAGCAGTGACTCGACTTCGATAAAGAATCGCACATGGTCGACGCCTGTCGCGATCCCATTGTGTCGTATGCTGACGTTGTAAGGGTTATGAACCACGAACGAGGGGCTTATCACTTGGCGCAGCTTTCTGAACTCATAATTGTTGGTGGTGTTGTCGTAGCCCTCAGGTGCTGGGACCGCCTCAAATTCCAGGCCAATCGATACGATATGCCGCTGAATGTAAGGCAGGTAGCTTGCCTTTACGGGGATCGGCAGGTAGCCGCCATTGCTGCGCAGGGGATCGCCTTGCGCGCCATCTCTGAGGGGATCCATTTTCGCTGGATTATCCGCAATATAGCGCAGTGCCGGTAGTTTTTCCCAGTCGTGATTGAGGCCGCCTGGGTTGAGTTCTTTATGATTTGGCAGCAAGGCTTGCGCATTGAGCGTTGGATTAGTCATGGGGGTGACCATGCGCTGGTAGATCGTATAATAGTCACGTAACAGATGCCAAGCTGGGCCATTGGCATCCACGCCGGTCGTATTGGGCAGTCTGAAGATCGGCTGCACTTCGCCGAAGCCTGGGGAGTCAATCGTATCGGGTCCGGCGGAACCGAAGACGGATTGATCGAAGTCCGGATCTGATAATTCAAAGGCCAGCGAGAGGTCTTGTTTCAAGCCGCCGTTACGGGCGTCGGCTAACACGCCGCTCGAATAGGTCGTTAGGTCGTGGAACTGTGCCTTGATCAGATCCTCGGAGGGTGCTGAGGCGTCCAGCGCGAGGTCAGAGGTCTCGAGTAGCTTACTCGCCAAGTCGCTACTCTGTAGATCGACCGCCGAAAGCCCGGTGAGTGTCGCGACATTCCCGCGGGCGGAGCTGGACAATGTTTGCAGCGCGGCCTGCTTTGCTTCGTTGGGGCCCAGTGCGGTGTTTTGTGAGGCATCGGTGAGGTTGATGCGTGCTTTGACGCCTTCATCCCCGATCCACCAGGCATACTTCCCCTGCGCGGCATCCGAATTCGAATAAGCCACTTTTTCTGCGACCACGGCTTGGATTGAGGATGAGCTAGCGGAATCGACTGTTCCATTGCCCACGAGTAGAACAAAGTCATCCTCACTGCCCGCACTTACGGAGTAAGCGCTGCCGTTATCGGCAACAGGCTGCCCCGTGTGACTCCAAACTTCAGTGAAGACCCCCTGTGCCGGTTGATTGTCGTTGGATGAAACCAACCATTGAATGAAACGATCCGCTGCTGGAATATTGGGCTCACTGCTCCAAACTCCCGTGTAGTGTTGCGTGCTGCCGTCGGCAGCAACTCCGTTGACGATCCCAGCGGTCGCCGTGACCCGCTGATCCGGGCCGGCGTTTTTTTGCAATTCCCCGAGCGCGACTTGCAGGCCGAGCAGTGCGCCTTGCTCTGCTTCCATCTGATGCATCTGCGTCTGTGAACTCCGCGTCTCGACTTGCACGAGCGTGGTAATCGACAGCAGTAGCAGCAGCACAAAAGCCATCAAGCCGAGCGCAATGACGAGCGCAAAGCCGGAGCGATTTGTATGTGTGTGGGGCATTTGTTGTGGGGAGAGTGGTCACGCAGCGATCAATTGGAGCGCTGGGACTGGCTTACTGAAGTGCTTCGAAGCGCTCCTGTATCTCTGCGAGCGTGCCGATTGTCAAATAGACGGTGTATTCCAGCTCAAGGCCAGTGGTCAGCGCGAAGGTGCGGATGGGGGAGACGTAGGAGCAGGCCGAGCCCGATGGGCCGGTGGTGCCATCGCCGAGTGCGCGGTAACAAGTAAACTCCGGTGTGCCGGGGGTGTAGATGCCGATACCCCAATCGTTGTCGTCCACATACGCCACCCATTCGGAGGAGGACTGGTCAATACCCAGCCCATCGACGCCATCGCGGCCGCCTTCTCCGAGGATACGTGGCGCGGCACGGGTGAGCACTCCCTCCTTGGTATAGATGAAGTTTTTCAGTGCGCCATCGACAAACACTGCCGGCATTTCTTGGTGGCGTGGCTCGCCTTGGTCGGGGCCGGCGTAATTCATCATGAAGGTGAGGCTGGCGATGTCACCTTCCAGTTTGATCGATTGCTTCATCACCATTTCCGGGCAAAGTTCACCGCTGGCCCAGTGACGTGGAGTGATCGTAGCAGACAGTTCGGCGGGTGTTTTGTTAAGTTTGAATTCGTCTACTTTGGCCGGAACGCGCTTATAACTGCCGCCTTGGATCGGATTATAGACCCATGGCTTGCCATCCCAGTCCGAGCCATCGGTTTGGCCGTAGTAAGACTGTTGAATGAAGCGGCCTTCGTCGTAGTGATTGAGTAAGTTGCGCTGCGTTTGGCTCTCGCCGAAATAGCCGATGCAGGCGCCGCGGGAGCGATCAACACCGATGCGGATGCTGCCGTTATCGAGGTAGCTCCAGCTGTCCGTGGTGGTCGGTGTGGCATGGCAACCGACGCTTGCAAACACAGTGGCGGCGGCGAGTAGAATGGTGGATAGTTTATGCATGAGTGGTTCGTTCGTTGAGGATTTTGCGCGTCTCTTCGGATTTTGCGCGGGTGATTGGATAGAAGATAAAGATGGTAATCCCAGCGACTAGGCCGAGGGATTGGATCACGATGAAAAGTGTTTTCAGTGTGCTCGCTACATCGGGCGGCACGCCTTGCGCAGCGTCGCCTGCGCCTGCCAGCTTGATCACGATGCCGCCGGTCAGGCCGGTGATGGCCACGCCGGATTTTAAGGCGAGGCTCTTGACGGCACCGAACATGCCCTCGCGGCGCAGGCCGGTGCGCAGCTCGTCTTCATCGCAAATATCGGCGGTCATCGAGTCGATCAGCAGCCAGCAAGACTGTTGGCCCATGCCATAGAAAAAGAAGGAGAGGGCTTGTGGATGAAATTTAAAGCCGAAGAATTCTGTAACTTCGAAGCCCGGTTGCATGGTGAAGATCATGCTAAATACCGAGAGCAGGGCCAAGGTAAGACCGCCGATCATCGTCTCGCGTTTGCCGGTCTTCGCGGAAATCATCGTAGCGAAACGCACGCCGAGATAGGCACCAAGCACCGCCAACATGCCGCCGAGGGCGGAGACTTCCGCAGCCAGCTTTTTGTCGCCATCGAAGACGTGGTAAATGTTCACATACAGCGCGAGCGCGGCAGAGGTGAGCAGGCCGGTGATGATGATCACATAGCCACTGAGTAGTAAACGGAAGGGACCGTCCTTGATCGTTTCCAACAAGGCCTTGCCGAGTTTGATTTTTGCCTGCGGCTTGTCTGCGATCCGTTCGCGGCATAAGAAGGCCGGCAAGCAACCAGTAACGAGCACTGTCAGTGCGACGATGCCGGATACCCAACGAGCGCCGGTGAGGATGTCGCCTCCGAAGATATCGTGCTGACACCAAGCGTAGAGGTTGGGGATGCACAGCCCGGCCACCAGCCCGACATACATACGCCAGCTCATGACCTTGGTGCGTTCGTCGTAGTCATTGGTCAGTTCAAAGCCGAGCGCGGTGTACGGCACCACAAACATGGTATAGCTCAATGCGTAGATCGTGCTAACGATACCGAAGTAGAGGATGATCGGGATGTCGCCTTCGACCGGCGGAGTCCAAAGGAAGGGCAATAGGAGCGCACTGAGCACTGCACCGGCAAAGATCCACGGCCGTCGTCTGCCCCAGCGGCTGCGGGTGTTATCCGATATATTGCCCATTAGCGGATCGGTGAGCGCGTCGAACAAACGCGGCACCATCAAGGCGATGCCGACCCACACCGGGTCGATGCCGAGCTCGATATTATAGATCGGCAGTGCCAATATAATCAGCACCTGAAAGATGAAATTATCCGCCCAGCCACCGATGCCCCATGAGACGCGGGTGGTGAGTGATACTTTGTTGGTGTCGGTCATGTTATTTTTCCACCCCGAAATAGTGTTGATACACTGTATGCTCGCGGCCGTATGCATCTGGCATGCCGGGGCGCTTTTGCTGTTGTAGCCAGGTATTCAGTTTCTTTTGCAAGCGCTCTGCCAGTTCTGGATGTTGCGCGATCAGGTTGGCGTTTTCATGCTCAGGACTTTCCATGTTGAACAACATTTGATGGCCGTTTTCGAGGCTCAGTAGCTTCCACTGTCCTTCGCGGATCGCGGACTGCCCCCAGAAGCGCCAGTAGAGTGCGTCGTGCGGACTTGCTGAGTTTGGTTTGGATAAAAAGGGGATTAGGTTCACGCCGTCGAGCTCGCCGGGCTTTGTCTGGATGCCTGCCAGTGCGAGTGCGGTGGCTCCAGCATCCAGTGTGATCACGGGCTTCGAGTAGACCTGAGCCGGAATGTGATTCTTCCAATACACCATAAACGGCACGCGAATGCCCGCCTCGGAGATCATGCCTTTCTCGCCCACCATTGGGCCGTTGAGTGAACCGTCCCAGCCAGGCTGATCAAAGGGATCGTCGGCCATGTCTATGTTGAGCGGTGCACCATTGTCGGCGAAGTAAAAGATCAAGGTGTCTTCCTCGATGCCTTTTTCACGCAGCGTCTGCATGATCGCGCCGACGCCATCATCAATTGCGGCAAGTGATGCCAATGCCCAACGTCGACGCTCAGCCATCTCGCCGGGAAAGCGATCAAAGTGCTTTTGCACGACTTCCATGGGCACGTGCGGTGCAAAGTAGGCCAAGTGTAGAAAGAACGGCTGGTCGTGATTTTTATTAATGAAGGCGACTGCCGCGTCCGTTTGCTTGTCGACTCGGAAGGTCTCCTTGTCCACCTCGTGTTCTCGGGGAATTTCCTGGCCGTTCAAATCGTAATTTCTGAGGTAGCCATGCATTGCTCCGTCATAGTAATCGCTGAAGCCACGGTTCATTGGTAAGTAAGGCTCGCGGAGTGCTTTGGGGACGCGTGGGTTTTCCTGCTCCAAACCTTCGGGCCATCCTGTTTTCATCCATATACGACTATTCCGGTTCGGCTCCAAGTGCCACTTACCGATAAAACCGGTCGCGTAGCCAGCGTCACGCATACGCTCGGCGACGGTGGTTTCGCTCAGAGCCATTGGCGCATACTTGTTGCCGCCGAGTCCGAAGCGTGTCTGGTAACGCGCGGTGACGATGCCGGCGCGCGAGGGGATGCACTGTGGTGCAGTTGAGTAACCATTTGTCACGACCGCGCCGCCTTGGGCCAGTGCATCGAGATGCGGCGTGCGAATGTCGTCTGTCAGCCCATACGCAGCGAAGTCCGCAAAGCCGTGGTCATCGGTGAGGATGATGATGACATTCGGCGACTTCGCTTGAGCGGTGTAACAGCAAAGTGAATACAGTAATAATAAAGCAAGATGTTTCATTGTGGTTTTTTTATGATTTTAGAGTCGGTGGATTGAGTAGGCCCGACGCGATGAGCACCGGGCTGTCTTGATAGTTGTCGCCTGTGCTGTGGAAGGAGTCCGGCCCGGTTTGGCTTTGTTCGGTTGGGATCAAGTGCATCGGGCCGAGCAGATTGCGGCGCGTCAGCCATACTTTGACCTCCGCCTGATCGATGCCTGTCGGGATGTGTGCCTGATAGGGCGGGAAGCAGATGGTTTCCGAATTGTCGCCGGCTTTGACTGCGAGCGCCGCGCCGCCGAAGTCGCCAAGTTCGAGTTTTCGAGGGCTGCCGCTGTTGGGCAACGCCAGACTATAGGTGATGGCGCCGGTGTAGTGGGGGAGGCCCTGCGCGCAAAGGTCGGATGCTTGCATGCGCGCCGGCAGTGTGGCGAGTGTCGGCGTGATCGGATCGCGATAATACACGCCGAAAGCACCGAGCAAATAAATCGCTTCCAGATCGACGTCTGCGCCGAAATTCACTGCCAGTTCGATTTGGTTGCTGCCGATTTTTAACAAATTGGCTGGCACTCGAATGCGCCGGATTGCGGGGTCCACCCAGTAGTCCGGCAGTGGCATGCTTTCGAGTGGCTGGCCGTTGATGCTGAGCTGAAAGTGCTGTGGCTGTTCGAGTGCCAGCTCGATCGTTTCGGGCAGTGTTTCGATCTCGAAATGGTAGCGTAGTTTGAGTGTTGCGCGGCTGGTGTTGGGTTGTTCTTTATTGAACCATGGCTGCACCATCGTGCCACCGCGGCGCGGGATCTCTAGCGAATCGCGGAGTTGTGCATCGATCGTCAGGATGTCTTCTGCGGCCTGCCAGTCGGCTGCCCCGATTTGATAGTCTGGGCGATCCAGCACCAGTGCATTCGGCTCATCGAGTTGATACGCGTAAGGCCCCTCAAGAGTCTGTGTGTGCGATACGCTCAATGCCGCACGCGGCGCTTCGCAGTCGATCGGTTCGTGGCTGATTCTGAACACACGCTCGCCGGATTTTGCCAGTGAACTGCGCCACGTCAGGTTGCCGTCTACTTGCTTAAACGGCACGGCGTAGTGTCGGCCGGTGCGGCAATCAAACTCTGCTAAATAGTGCGCGCCGCAGTGTAGCTCGATCTGTAGATCGCTAAACCCGCTCGCATAGTTGGTGTTGAGGAGCACGATCCATTGGCCGTCGGCATCCTCACGCACCTGGCTCATAATATCCTGATTGATTAAAGTGCCATCGCTTGCGCGCACGTGAAGTGATTGTTTCGAGCCTTGAGCGACTGCCCTGGTGACAGCGCAGCGATCCCACGCGGTCGATTCGCATTGAGTCGCAAGTTCTGCGGCGGCCTCCGAGGGGAGGGCATCGATGTAGTTTGGCGATTCGCCGGCAAAGACCACCGTGCCGCCTGCCTCGCGAAAGGCTTGCAGGGTGTCCAATGTGCTTTGGCGCATCGTTTCCATGCCGCCGACCACGACGGTGCTATAGTTTTGCTGGCCAAAGCGTAACGGTGTGTCGCTATCGGAATCGATGCTGCCGTGCTCTACCAGCAAGCCTTCGTCGCCGTAATCGAAGTCCATCTGCGCATCCCATAGCCATTGGCTGAGCTCGACGAATCGCGCTTCAGCTTCGAGGATGGACTCATCTTTGGCGCACAGCCAGGTCGCCCAGCCCGCGTTGATTCGTGCCCAGAGTGATTCGACTGGGTGCAGCACCAGCACGTCGGCTGCGGGGCTGCCTTGCATCAACACGCTGGATAGGCGGGAGAAATAACTCTCCACATGTTTGTATTCTTCAAACCATGCGGATTGAAAGAAGATGCTGGCCGGGTAGTCGCGCTTGGCTTCGCCCGCCATGGTATACCAGGAAAGGTGGTGGCAGCGTAGGTTGATGCCCAGCAGTGCTTGCCAATCGCCGATCCGTTTGTGCCCTGCAAAGTCAAAGCCCCAACCGCTGCAGCCGTAGAGCTCGGATAGGCGCCATTGCTGGCCGAGTTGGCGAGCCACGGAGTCCAACTGCTTGGCTGCCCAGTAGCTCTCGTTGTCGTTGCCTAAAATATCAATTCCCGGGCGATCCATGTGTGGGTAGTAGCGCATCATCGAGCCGCACGGCACGGCTTGCCCCGCGAGGGAGTCTTCGTGCAGAACGTGGCCCGTTAGCTCCAGCTCGTGCTCTTGGCACCATGCATGCAGCGGCTTGGCCCAGTTATCCAGAAACATGCGCTGGAGTAGTTCCATATAAGCCCATTTGACCGGCGAAACGGCGTGCCCCTGAAAGCGTAGAAATAACTCCGGCAGGCGAGGGCGCAGATCGTAGCCGAAGGCGGCCTCGAACTCGGGGAACAGCTTTTCGGTGTAAGGGCTGGCTGCGGCCGGATCGCTCACCCCCGGTTGATCCAGCTTGTCGCACATCACGAAGCCGCGGTGTGGCTCGTCGGTGAAGATGCCCTTGATCGCTTTGCCAAAGTGGTCGCCATTGGCCTTTTTGTAAGCCTCGTGGGTGACTTCAATGAATTTCTGCGTGGCATCGCGATCCAGTGTATTCAGGTAAGAGGCGCCGTTGTAGAATGAGTGGGGGGCCGTGTATTCCCAAGTGAAGACGAGGAAGACTTCGCCTTCGTTTAATATAGTGGTGCTTTCGAAGGGGACGCTGCGGTAGCACTCCAGGTGGATGCCATCGACCTTGGCCGCGAAGCATTCCAGTAGTCCCTCTGAGCAGTCGCTGAGATCCTTCCATGCATCGAGCACGTGCATACGCATGTAGCGCATGCGGTAGCGCAGTTCCTGGGTGGCGAGTCCGCCAGCGGAGCCGCTCGGCCAGCGATCTTCATCGTAGAGCCAGGCTTCCATGCCGAGGCGATCGGCCTCTTCGGCGCAGGCGTTGATCAGCGAGAACCACTCTTCGCCGAGGTATTCGGTGCGCAGTCCGGTTCTGGAATGCATGAAAAAGCCGCCCATGCCCATTTCGGCAAACACACCGATCTGGCGGATCAGTTCTTGCTCATCGAGCTCGCCGTTCCAACTCCAGAAGGGTTTGCCACGGAGCGCGGCAGACGGGTTTTCGAAGTTCTTTAGGAAATCGCGCATGCCGCTGGTGGCTGCGGTGCACTGTGTGATGTTTGATACTGTCATTTTAAAATTAAAGTGCCTTGAGCGAGTCGCGTTCGATGAGGCGTGGTTTGATGTAGACGATTTCGCTATAGCTGGGGTCGGCCTCGATG
>TARA_B110001469_G_C9648583_1_pt1 | contig 11385 bp, 9 predicted proteins | sample TARA_B110001469 | Tara Oceans TARA_B110001469 (sample SAMEA4397034) | marine metagenome | biome: Polar Biome; feature: [SRF] surface water layer (ENVO:00010504); material: water (ENVO:00002006), including particulate matter (ENVO:01000060) such as... | depth 5 m
AAACGAACTTTTTCATATCATTAACGAGATTATATAATCAAATAAATAACCCCATAATGATCATTATAAATAAAAAAAGACGCCAAAAAGCGTCTTTGTATTAAATCATTATTTATTAGTTACCAGGTAACGTAGGGACTAAAATACCTGACATCTCGTGCATCACACGAATAACCTGACAGCTATAACCAAACTCGTTATCGTACCAAACATATAATACTGTTCTGTCGCCATCAACAATTGTCGCTTGGGAGTCAACTACACCAGCGTAGCGGGAGCCAACTAAATCAGTAGATACTATTTCAGTTGAAGCTGTATAATCGATTTGATTTTGTAAGTCAGACTTCAAGGCAATACTACGTAAGTAATCATTCAAGTTATCTTTGGTCGTTTCTTCCTTAAGGTTAAGGTTTAAAATGGCCATTGATACATTGGGTGTAGGAACACGAATCGCATTACCCGTCAACAAACCTTCTAATTCAGGTAAGGCTTTTGATACCGCTTTAGCGGCACCAGTGGTGCTAATCACCATATTTAATGGTGCACTTCTGCCACGTCGTGGTGCAGGATGGTAATTATCAATTAAATTTTGATCATTAGTATAAGAGTGAATAGTTTCAACATGGCCATTTTTAATACCATATTGATCATTTAATGCTTTAAGTACCGGTGTTATTGCATTAGTTGTACAACTCGCAGCTGAAACAATTTTATCTTCAGCTAGAATCATGTGCTGGTTAACACCATAAACAATATTTTTAATATCACCTTTGGCAGGTGCCGTAAGTAATACTTTAGCGATACCTTTTGACTTTAAATGCTGGCTTAAACCGTCTTCATCAGTCCAAATGCCGGTATTATCAACAAGCAATGCGTCATTAATACCATATGCTGTGTAATCAACTTCTGAAGGAGACTTGGCATAAATAACCTGAATAAATGCCCCATTAGCTTTAATAACATTATTTTCTTTATCAATAGTAATACTGCCGTTAAAAGCGCCATGGACTGAATCACGTCTTAATAAACTGGCACGCTTTTCTAGATCATCTTCATTTCCGGGTCTAAGGACAATGGCTCTGAGTTTTAATTGTGTGCTTGGACCTGCGCGTTCAATAAGCAAACGAGCTAATAAACGCCCAATACGACCAAAACCATAAAGAACAACATCCTTTGATTCTTGTTGTTTGTTTTGTTTAGAAATATCTGTTAATTCTTTTTCAAGAAATTGTTCTATAGACAAGCCATTAGCTTCACCTAAAAACAAATAGCGGTAGGATAATTTACCAACATCGATACGTGCAGGTGCTAAATTCATTTTACTTAAAGCCTCCACAAAAGGAAAACTTTCACGTAAGCGTAATTTGTTTTCTTCATGTAAAGCGACGGACTTGTGTGCTTTAATAATATCAATTGCAGAGACGTTAACTAACGGACGACCATAAATAGAAACTTCAACGCCATTGTTTCTAAATAATTGCCCTATAATAGGTAACATGTTTTCAGCAAACGTTTGGCGTTCTAGCCAACTATTTTGATATAGTTCTTCTGTGTGAAGAGTCATTTCATAAACCTTTTATTTCAGTCAATTGAACGATAATAAAATAACAAAGAAATTATTAACTCTGTTAATTAACATCTGATGATTGTGAATACTTAGATGCGCCACGTATTGTAATACATGATGAAATGTTTCGCCACAGGTTACACTTTGTATTTAATTGTATTTTGAACAATATATTAAATACTAATCGTTGGAGAATGGTATTCGTATAACCAATTGATTTTAGATTTAATGGTATACGCAAGGATTAAATAGAACATCTCAGTAAGCCAAAGAATCAAATGACTTAAAATCACAGAAAATGAGCTAATAACAAAACGAAGAGCTTTAAAGTACCAATCTATTATTGTACCTCTGGAAATTTTTGTAGAGAAACAAAAACTTTTATTTGAATGAGTAAGCTATTTTATCAAAAATCAATTGAGAGATTTACAGTATCTAATAGGAGGTTAAAATAACGTTTATTAATAATTTATTTTTAGCTTAGACAATGTTACCGAATAAAGTAAATAAACCAGGTAAGCTTATCTATAATTGGTACTTAAAAACTTAGACAATTAAAAATAAACATTAGTAACAAAGTGCTTAATAACCACTAAATATAGGGTAAACATTAGTGGTTAAAATAAAGTAAGGTTACTTAACAAACATTAAGCTAAGTGAGTTAACACAATAGCGTTTACCTGTTGGCTTTGGTCCATCATCAAAAACATGACCTAAATGAGATTGGCAATGAGCACATTGTATTTCGGTTCGAGTAGCAAAAAGAGAATTATCTTCTAAATAACTAACTTTTTTGTCGATTGAACTACTAAAACTAGGCCAACCGCAACCTGCATCAAATTTATCATCAGATAAAAATAAGGGCTGATCACAGCAAACGCAGTGATAAACACCCTTTTGCCAGTGATCATTATAAATACCAGTAAATGGTCTTTCTGTAGCCGCTAAGCGGCATACCTTAAAAGCTTCATCGCTGAGTTTATCTTTGTAGTGATCATCATTCATTATTTTAATCCTATTTATGCTGAATTATTTTTTAATAGGCATGATAGCAATCATATTTTTTTCTGGTGTTGACCACTCTACATGGTATTTTTTACCCGCCGCTTTATCAAGTCGCTCAAAAGTATGTGCTCCAAAATAATCTCTCTGGCCCTGTAATAAGTTCGCTGGTAATACTTCACTTCTCATTGAGTCATAATAGGCAAGTGAAGACGATAAAGCACCTGCAGGAATACCCAATAATGCAGTTTGCGCGACCGCTTTACGCCAGTTAAGTTGAGTTTCACTGATAACTTGCGCAAAATATTCATCTAACAATAAGTTATCTAAATCTTCATTACGCTTAAACGCATCAGTAATTGATTGTAAAAATGCGGCTCTAATAATACACCCTGCTCGCCAAATTTTGGCTATGCTGGCAAAATCTAAAGACCAGCCGTGTTCTTTTCCTGCTAATTTCATTAACTGGAAACCTTGGGCATAAGTACAGATTTTTGCACAATACATTGCATCATGTAATTGCTCAATAAAATCTTCTTTCTCTTGTAGACTAAAATTTTGTCGTTCAGGTCCAGCCAAGATATTAGAAGCTTCAACACGCAAGTCTTTAAAAGACGAAATTGAACGAGCATACACGGCTTGAGAAATTGTTGGTGCAGGACAGCCAACCTCTAAACTGCTCATTGCTGTCCATAGGCCAGTACCCTTCTGTCCAGCCTTGTCTAGGATTAGATCAACAAGTGGCAAGCCATCTTCTGTTTTGTGACGTAATACATCAACAGAAATTTCCATTAAGTAACTATCTAACGGCCCTAGATTCCATTTTTGAAAGATATCCGCTATTTCATCTGGTGATAGTAACAAACCTTCTCGAAGGACATGGTAAGCCTCGCAAATAATTTGCATATCAGCATACTCAATTCCGTTGTGAACCATTTTCACATAGTGACCGGCTCCAGCGGGTCCAATGTAAGCAGTACAAGGCTCACCTTGAGTAATCACTTGACCTGGTTTAGTTCTTTCTAAAGGTTTCCCAGTTTCGACATCAACCTTTGCTGCTATAGCCTCCCAAATAGGTTTAATTCGACTCCAGGCATATGGAGAACCACTAGGCATTAATGCAGGGCCAAATCGAGCACCGACTTCCCCACCTGAAACGGCAGATGAAAACAAAATGAAATTAGCTTTATATTTTGTTTCTCGTTGAACAGTATCTACCCAAAGGCTATTACCTGTATCAATAACAATATCATCAGGTTGAATACCGGCACCAATTAAATTTTCACAAACTTGGTCTACTGGAGAACCTGCTGGAACTGACAAAACTATTAAATGTGGCGATTTTAAACGGGATAGTAACTGAGTATATGAAGAACAACCAAAAACACGCTGTTTAGTTTTACTTTGAGCATTAGCCGAAAGTTCAGCGATGTCTTGTTCAATTACTTCATCAATTTTTTCACTACTAAGATCAAATACGGCAATGTTATATCCGTTATCAGCCAAATTAAGAACAAGGTTCTTTCCCATGACACCAAGTCCGATAAAGCCGATATCACATAAAATATTTTCTTGTGTCATAGTTTAATTCCGGGTTTTAAAATGAAAACTCAAAACATATTATTATGAGTAATATAAAGTTTTCTGACAAATTTTCGGCATTCTACCACTTAAAAAGATCCAAATCATGCAATAACTGTACTTTACAAAATAATTACATATATTCAAATAATCTTACGTAATAAAACATCAAAAAACCCCACAAATAATGTAAAAACACGATATTTACCTTGAGTTTTTCTGTAAATGGTGTAATTTTACTACATAAAATATTTTTAGGGGTTAAACATGACAATTAAAGTAGGTATCAATGGTTTTGGTCGCATTGGCCGTTTTGTATTTAGAGCAGCAATGGAGCGAAATGACATTGAAATTGTTGGTATTAACGATTTGATTGATGTCGAATATATGGCATATTTATTAAAATATGACTCAACTCATGGCCGTTTCAATGGCACTGTTGCTGTAGTTGATGGGCAACTAGTTGTTAATGGTAAAACTATACGTGTATCCGCTGAGCGTAATCCTGAACAATTGAAATGGGATGCTATCAATACAGATGTTGTTGTTGAGTCGACAGGTTTATTTTTAACTGATGAAACTGCACGCAAACATATTACTGCTGGTGCCAAAAAAGTAGTATTAACAGCGCCTTCAAAAGATGATACCCCTATGTTTGTTTGTGGTGTTAATCAAAATAAATATTCGGGCCAAGAGATTGTTTCTAATGCCTCTTGTACCACAAACTGTCTTGCACCTATTGCTAAAGTGTTAAATGATAACTGGGGTATTAAAGACGGTTTAATGACAACTGTGCATGCAACTACAGCAACACAAAAGACAGTTGACAGTCCTTCAGGAAATGATTGGCGTGGAGGTCGTGGCGCCGGACAAAATATTATCCCATCATCTACAGGTGCCGCGAAAGCAGTTGGAAAAGTTATCCCTGAGTTAAATGGTAAACTTACCGGTATGGCATTTCGTGTTCCTACCCCTGATGTATCTGTAGTTGATTTAACAGTTAACTTAAATAATCCAGCTAGCTACAGTGAAATTTGCCTAGCAATGAAAACTGCATCTGAAGGTGAGTTAAAAGGTATTTTAGGTTATACCGAAGACCAAGTTGTTTCTAATGACTTTGTAGGTGAAACGTGTACCTCAGTATTTGATGCAAATGCTGGTATTGCTCTTACAGACACCTTCGTCAAAGTGGTTTCTTGGTATGACAATGAAATTGGCTATTCTAATAAGGTATTAGATTTAGTTTCTTACATTGTTGCTTATGAAAATGATCAAGCCATTTCAAAATCAGCATAACAGAGCTGATTTTTTCAAGTTAAGCCAGGTTATACCTGGCTTTTTTTTATTTGATTAATAATCTTAAAATATTACCTGTCTTTGTTGATATAATTAATAACAACTTATTACTGATAAAATTTAATAACGATAATAATGATAACCAGTACTTCTGTATGGAACTAACTCGTATTGAGTTTCTAAAAAGGTAACTAAGTCTACTAATTCAGTTACCGTCATAAGATCATTAAAGTTTGTCATTTTAGACTTCCCCTCAATAGTAACCGCTGCAATAGGATAGCCTTGAACAAGTTTATGCGAAGGATTAATAACACTTGTCACAAGTTCAGCGTAGGTTGTTACTTTAGATGTCATTCCACCTAATCTTACATTTAACTCTGGATTATTAATCTTTTTATCTTGATCAAACCCCTCTATTTTATGACAAGCCAAGCACTGATATTTAAGCAATACAGCTTCACCTTTCACAATATCCCCAATAGGAAAACGAAAACCTCTAGGGGAGTCAGGTCCTGAATCACAGCTAATAAGACTTATCGATACGGTTATTAGTGAAACAAGTAATAAGTATTTCATAAAAACTTCTACATTATCTACTCAAAAAATACTTGAGGGGTTAAAATATTACAACTTTTTTTTAACTCTAGCTAATAACTATTTTGATCCCCACTTTATCTAATTCAGGAAGTGAGTTAGATCAGACTAATGGTGAAAATAATTGTGCACTTGTCGCAAAACCAATCGGTACATTGACTTGGGCTTGATTCATATTAGCGATCATCTCTCCTAAACTCGCATTTTTACCACCTACTTGATCTAGATTCAAAAGGCTTAACTCCTCAAACCAAAAAATATATTTTTCTTGTTTTGTTGAATGCATAATATCTTCCATAATATATATCATCTAAATTTTAAGATTTAAATCAGCGTGATTAATGTCTTCAAGTCTATCTATAAAAAAATCACTTTAAAATAGGTTAATTCATCACACCAGTGTGCATGTTTTTGTTATATAAGTTGAATGTGGTAATTAAAATATTAGTCTCAGTTATCGCCATGCACAAAAAGATAGGTTAAGGACCAAAAGCTTAAAGTAATGGTGTAAAAACATAACCAAACTTTAGTGTTCCTATCGCAAACATATATAGAAGAAGACAATAGCTGGCCAAGCTAAAGACAAGAACTCCTGATGCGAGCCAAGATGCTCTAGCAGACCTATAAATCAGTAGTTTGCTTTGCTAAGTCCTGATAACTCAAATTTATTTTTTGATCATTTTTACTTAACTAACGCAGTGCGACTTTATTTTCAATTACCGTATTTAAATCCTTATCTACAGCTTGATTAGCAATATTAAGATTGTCATTAGGATCGACTTACCAAATAAAATCATCATAAAGTTGCTTATAATCTGACAGGTTAAAGCTATTTTGGCTGTATGGCTTTTTGTGAATCATAGTTTTGGACATGAACATATATCTATTAAATAAATACAACAAAAGTATAGTGTCTATTGAGTTCATTACATTGGAACTTACTGATTTACATCAGGTATAAAATCAATAAAACGCTAAAATGTACTATCGTATTTATAGATGGCGTTAATTTGTAATACTACCCTTTGATTTTTTAAAATTTTATAAAGGGACAAGGGTTAGTTATTCTAGCTAAATTTAAAAATCTAGGCCGATAATATTTACAAAAAGTAAAAATGAGTGAAATTGACACGTAACATCACATTTAAGATTGAAAAAACAGGATGTGTTCGATATACCTTTCGGATTTGAAGTTATGAGTAGTAACTGGTGTAAAAAATGACAAAAAATAACAATGGGTCAGGTGAGATTTTGGGAATTTAATCCTGCTATTGTGATATTGTATCTCGATGCTTTAAAGCATTAACAATCGGTTATTAAATTATAAATGTCACCAGCAATAGATGTTTTCATTTTAGGTTAACTCATTATTATTAATGATAATAAGTCTGCACCTGAGATAGTAATGGCATTTTAGCAAAGTAAGATGAACCATTAGCATAACTTAATGAAATTATATTATAAATTATACGTTTTAACACAGGCAATAACACATGAAGTTCTTTAATACCTACATTAAGTTAGGTGAACAATTTTTTCAGCGAAATTTACCACAAAAATTTGACTGCCCTTCACTATTGTTATGGAATAAAACATTAGCAAATAATTTACTTATACCTAACGATTTACAAGATGATCCTGATTTATTATCTAACTACTTTTCCGGTAATAATATACTCGATGGTGCTGAACCAATCGCATTAGCTTATTCAGGGCATCAATTTGGTCACTTTAATCCCCAACTAGGTGATGGCCGAGCACATTTACTTGGTGAAATATTAGATAAAGATAATATACGCCGAGATATTCAATTGAAAGGCTCTGGGCAAACTAGTTTCTCAAGGCGAGGTGATGGGAAATGTGCGTTAGCGCCAGCCCTAAGAGAATACATCATGAGTGAAGCATTATACGCCCTTGGTGTTCCTACTTCCCGCTGTTTATCTGTAGTTGCAACAGGAGAGACCATTAGTCGAGGCTTAGCTAAAGCTGGTGCTGTAGTGACTAGAGTTGCCGCAAGCCATATTCGTGTTGGGACCTTTCAATACTTTGCTGCCAGAAGAGATACCGCCTCATTACAAACGTTAGTTGATTACACCATAAATCGTCACTTCCCTGAGATAGATACAGATAAGATAGGAAAGAAAATTCCTCTATCGTATGAGCAACGTATATTAACTTTTTTAGAGAGTGCCATTACTAAACAAATCACCTTAGTCGTTGAATGGTTACGTATTGGGTTTATTCATGGGGTAATGAATACCGATAATACCGCTATATGTGGTGAAACACTCGATTTTGGTCCTTGTGCTATGTTAGGCGGATATAATGAAAATAAGGTATTTAGCTCTATCGATGAGCATGGTCGTTATGCCTTTGGTAATCAAGGAAAAATAGCTCAGTGGAATATGGCTCGATTAGCTGATTGTTTAATACCTTTATTAATAGAGAATAGTGATGACAATACCTCTCAAAAAGAGCAAGAACAACACGCATTAGCAAAAGCTGAGGTGGTGATCAATCAATATACAGATACATTCGAATCCGCCTACTTTACTATGTATGGTAGAAAAATTGGCCTGAAGGATATTTCTTTGCACAACAAATCATTGATTAATGATTTATTAGATATAATGCAAACTCAAAATCTTGATTATACACAAACGTTTTGGCACCTAACACAATCATTATCAGACAATGTAAAAGCTCAGGAGTTAACAAACCGATTAGGTGATTGGTACGGAAAATGGCTAATTGCTCTTAAACAAGAAGCACCTAAAGAAAAAAACTATTATGAAGCTCAAAGTTTAATGAGTAGCAACAATCCCGTTGTTATCCCTAGAAACCATCATGTTGAAAGAATACTAGAATATTGTGAAAATGTGATTGCTACTGATATAAGTTTAATCAAGGAGCCAAGCAAAGTCATGATTAATGATACGATTGATGAATTCCTTAGCGTATTACGCTCACCCTATCAAGAAACAGAAGAGACATATAAATATCAAAGTATACCAAGTGATAATGATATGTATTATCAGACTTTTTGTGGTACTTAATTTTTTTTAAGTGCCTTATGACTGATTTTCAGAACCGATACGATTAAAAAGTAATGATGTTAAAACATCAGTTTCAATAGGGGTGAGTTTAAGTTTCTCACAATATTGAACTAACCATGTATGTTGAGCTACCTAAGGGGGATGTCATATTTCATCCCTGACTTATATTTAAGCCGTTAGGGTATATTAAAGGTGGACATTATATATTTTGACCTCCTGACCTACTGAATCTTTTCTCCTCGATAAATAATCCTGTCATTACCACGATAGTCACCATAATTAGCTACATTTTGTTTACTATTAGTCATAGTAAGTGCTGCACCTGATTTGATGGTGCCGCCTGCCTGTGAGCCTGTCATAGTAACAGCACCTACTGCTGTTGATATGTTACCTTCGATTACACTGTTTGTTACTGTCATAACACCAGCACCCGTTATCATTAAGTTACCTCCGATACCACTTCCACTTCCGACAGTTATAGCACCTGCTACACTTCGTATATCATTATATACTTTGACACCGGCTCCAATTGTTATAATACCAGCACCAGTACTCATGACGTTATTTGCAACCTTAGTACCTGCTCCAATAGTAATACCGCCTGCGAAGGTAGAAACAGTCCCCGCTATATATGAATTAGTTCCAACTGTAACAATACCAGCTGCGGTGTTGATATCACCTCCGACAAAACTACCATTACCAACAGTAACCCCTCCTGCTGTTGTAATAATATGACCATCCACACGGGTATTATTTCCGATGGTAACAATTCCAGCAGTTGTATCGATATCACCTTGAAGTTGACTTCCGGTCACCAGAGTAACGGCGGCAGTAGCAATAAGATTAGCGTTAATATTACTGTTAACAGCCATTGTAACCGCACCAACAGTTTTAAGGGTCAAAACAGAATTAGAATTAAGGTTAATACTACTGTTAGCGCCTGTTGTAAAAGCACCAACTATTGTAATAGTAACCTCTGTGTCTTGCGCTATTGCAATGGTGTCTCCAACGCCGAGAGTGACTGCTGCGCCGCAAGTGTAAGCATTTGGGCTTGACGGTATGCAACTAGCAGGCAATGGTCCAGTTTCAAAGTTGTAAGAAATCCCTGCTTGTACCGGCATAACAGTGAACAAGACCAGCAGTAGCATACCTAAATTTAAAAGCGCCCAGCCGGTTGTACTGTCGCTTGAAATGAGACCATAGCAAAGTCTGATTTTATGTTGTTTCATTTTTAATACCTTTTGAAATTAGGTAATTGTCAGTATCTATTTCTAAACGACAACTGATATACATCAATTAGTCGCACCAATAACATATATTATATATTATATATCGCTCGGATTGTATGCCCTATCTTGGCATGACACTTTTAAAACAAGAATTTTGATCTGAAGACACTTAATATTAAGGCTGAGGTGTGGATAAAATCACAATTAAATGGGTACCAGTGGTAACTAAAATATATAATGTCATCTCTAATAACAGGCATATATTATTTTAAAATAAAATCACTATGACGACCCCAGATCTACACCTGAAAATTTATAGCGATTTTATCCTTTAAGAGGGCATTATTGTTGGTGTATTGAACCTGTATCATCTCTTTTAAAACCATGGCATATATATCCATGGTGACGGTTTTTTTTCTTCGCTAGCTGGTGAAAGTGCTCATAACCAACCGAAAACGCAAACGGGTTAGCGTTGTAATCTGCATAAGCCTGATCACTGCCATTATTAGCCTCTCTAACGCCAGCAGCAAAAGAACTTAAGAAATCATCTCTGTTGTTGAGTAAAATTATTGCAGGGCTACTACCGCTATTAACGAGCTCTAGCGCGCCAAAGTCAATATACTTATCAACGACTACGCTATTAAAAAAGCCGCTGTATTGATCAGTTTCAACGTCATACGAAACAGGTGAATCATCAGTAGCCTCCATTAAAGAAACAAATAACTCTCTTACTTTTTTTGAAATCACAGAATATTCCTTTATTAGACTATTTTCAGGTGGGAATAATTATTATTATATGATGAAAACACTACGAGACAATATTATTTTTCACTAAACTAAAAAACATCAAAAGTTACCCATTATAACAATCTGACTACTAATAAATGATTGGTGATAATTTCTGAAAAGAATAGGATTAAATTTGAGTGATTATGTTGATTAAAATTTTTATGTAATAGATTGATAAAGCTAGGAGATATCTGAAATACTGAAAAGATGAAACAAAAATAAAAATGGTACCCGGAGACGGACTTGAACCGTCACACTCTAAGAGCGAGGG
>TARA_B110001469_G_scaffold63950_1_pt1 | contig 11342 bp, 10 predicted proteins | sample TARA_B110001469 | Tara Oceans TARA_B110001469 (sample SAMEA4397034) | marine metagenome | biome: Polar Biome; feature: [SRF] surface water layer (ENVO:00010504); material: water (ENVO:00002006), including particulate matter (ENVO:01000060) such as... | depth 5 m
CTCAGTTGTATACATCACTCTCAGGAATTCCTCTTTAAATTATTTATGGAGCACAGATAAGTACAGAAACATCATTATAGAGATGCCTCTTATAGGGCAACATCCTATTTATGCCTCTACTTTCTTAGTTCTGTCAATTATATTCTTCGTTTATTTATTTAAACAAAAACTATTCAAAAATTATAAAGACAAATTATTGTTTTTAATATTAACGTCTATCAATTTAGTATTCCTGCTTTTTCTTTCAAGTAAGGGCGCTATTTTGGCACTTTTTATTATAATGTTTTTTTTATTCATCTTTGAAACCACAAAGAAAATTTATAAATATTTAATAATAGTCACCTTTGTTTGCTCGTTAATAACCCTATTCATTTACAACCGAAGAATGAACGAATTAATTAAAGCTCAAACTTATCAGACGCTCAACCCTCACTTATCAACAAGTATAAGATTGGGTATCTATGATTGCAGTTGGGCAATTATTAAAAAACAATTATTTACTGGATATGGAATAGGGGATGCGCAAAAAGAATTAAATTTGTGCTACGCTAATAAGAGTGACATACTTTTGATGCATAGATTTAATAGTCACAACCAATACTTAGACATTACAATTAAAACAGGGTTGATTGGGTTATTTGTTTTTTTAGGGTTTTTAGCAATAAACTTTAGAAATGCAATTAAAAATAAAAATCAACTATTAATAATGATACTTGTTTTGTATTGTATGTTGTTTTTAGTAGAAAATGTTTTATCTAGACAATCAGGAGTCATATTGTTTTTCTTTTTAATCTGTTTTTTTTATAACTCTAACAACCGTCTAATTAAAGAACAATAAATAGCATGCAAAACCTTTCGCAATACAAAACCCCAAAAAATTTTAGAGGGAAGTCTAAAATTACAGTACAACTATGGTGGGTCGTCTATGCGCTTCTGTTTCGTCCATCGCCGCAAGTAATGTACGGGTGGCGTCGTTTTTTACTCAGAAGTTTTGGAGCAAAGGTTGGTAAAAAAGTAATTCTAAGACCAACCGCCCAAATTACGTATCCTTGGAAAGTTTCTATTGGCGACTTTAGTTGGATTGGCGACGACGTAGTTCTGTATTCTTTAGGAGATATTTTGATAGGATCCAACACTGTTATTTCACAGAGATGTTATATTTGCACGGGCAGCCATGATTATAGTTCCGAAAACTTTGATATTTATGCTCAAAAAATCACTATTGGCTCAGAGTGTTGGCTAGCAACCGATGTATATGTAGCACCGTCAATTAATATAGGAGATGGTACGATAGTTGGAGCAAGAAGCTCAGTCTTTAAGGACTTACCTTCTAACAAAGTTTGCCTTGGGAGTCCCGCAAAACCAATAAAAGAAAGAACAGCAAAAGATTGAAAAAAAAAGACATCACCTTCATTAGTTTAAATTATGCCCCAGAAGATTCAGCAATAGGCTTATATTCTTCTCAATGGGTGGAATTTCTTGAATCAAATGGACACAATGTTACTGTTGTGACTGCATTCCCATATTATCCACAGTGGGAGGTTTATAAAGACTACAAGACAAAGCCTTTATTTTACAAAGAATCCATAGGGCAAACCACAATATTAAGATACAAGCAGTACGTTCCTAAAGCACCCACCTTCTTCAAAAGAATCGTTCATCTAATAGATTTCACAATAGGCTCATTCATTAATTTATTTAAAATTAAAAACTGTGATTTAGTGATTGCGGTTGTACCCTTTACATCTTCAGCATTTTTAGGTTGGATTCAAAAAAAACGTTTTAACGCAAAACTTTGGGTTCACATTCAGGATTTCGAATTTGATGCAGCATTACAGACAGGCGTTAGTAAAAAAACCAATGCTCTTTTTTCAATACTTTTTAAGATTGAATCATGGATTCTGAACAGGGCTTCGGTTACAAGCACAATCAGCCATAGCATGCTCGACAAACTATCTCAAAAAACAAAGAGTTCAACCTTTTATCTACCCAACTGGATAGATCAAAATACAATTGATCCTTTAACCGCAATCCCTCACAATTATACCAAATTAAAAAAAATAACACTTCTATATTCAGGAAATATTGGAGATAAACAAGACTGGGATAGTTTTATTGAATTTTGCAACGATTTAGATAAAAGCAGGTATGATGTCATAATTGTTGGAGACGGAGCCAAAAAAGACTGGGTCTTAGAAAACACTTTAAACCTATCAAACGTTACGTATTATCCTCCCGTACCCTACAATGAGTTGTCGGATTTACTCTGTAGCACAGACATTCACCTACTGTTTCAGAAACCAGACTTACTCGACACCGTGATGCCGTCAAAAGTATTAGGTATGATGGCAAGTGCAAAACCATCCATCATCATTGGCCATAAAGACTCTGAAATAAATAGCACTTTTAAAACAACAGACGCGGGTCTTTTTTTCGACCACTACTCTAAAGAAGTCATTAAGCAGTTAGATCAGCTGACTTCTGAAGACACTAGGATGAAAAACATGGGAAGTAACTCTAGGGCCTATGTTCTTAATCATTTCTCTAAAGAAATGATTTTAAATAGGATGCTAAAAAAAGTTAACAATCTTTAAACACCGAAGGCTAGTGCGTGCAATAAGCAATCTAAACCAAAGTAGGGTTTTTCCCGATTTGGTTGTTTATTACTTGTGATAACATACTAAGCTATTATCGCTTCATTTTTAAATACGCCAAGCTGTATATTTTTCTATGTACTTATTGTTTGCGTTTACTATTATATTTTTAAAAGTAGACTTGTAAGTTATTGTTTATTGCTGTTTTGTTCTAGGAATTTTTCAGATTTTGAATAAGGCTTCTTTAATTGTGTTATTTGTTGTTTTAACACTAAAGGTATATTATAAGTTTATGAAAAGCAAAAAAAAGCAATCTTAAGTATTGTATTGCTGGTTATTACGGCTGTTTCGACCTTTATATTAACCCTTCCTTAAAAGGGTTTTACAAAAATAATTTTGTTATAAATAAGGCTGAATTAAAGATTGTAAGAAAAATAAAGAACAAAAACCCTAACAGTAATACTGATTTTAGGGTAATGCTTTGGGTTTCATCTGTAGAGTTAATTAAAGAGAATCTAATTTTTGGCATTGGCACTGGAGGTTCTGACAATAGACTTTATGAAGTGTTTGCAGTTAAAAGGCAATGGTATGATAAAAATGAAAAATATCATGCTCACAATTAATATTTACAAATATTTTTAGACATAGGTCTTATTGGTTTTATTCCATTTATCTTATTGTTCGTTTATTTTTTTATTCGAATCTATATTTGAAAGGTACTCAGGAATTTCATTTTTTGCGTTTTTCTCTTGTTTTTTTATTTCTTTTAGAGATAGAGAAGATAAAGTAGTGTGATAAAATAGATTATTATTAATACTGGATTATATTTGTACAAAAAATAAAATGATAATAAAAAGTATATGCTGTATAGGAGCGGGTTATGTTGGTGGTCCAACAATGGCAGTTATAGCTAAGCAATGTCCAAATATAAAAGTTACTATAGTAGATATTAATGAAGCAAGAATTGCTTCATGGAATTCAAATAATTTTGATGAACTACCTGTTTTTGAGCCTGGTTTAGCAAACATTGTAAAAGAAGTAAGAGATAAAAATCTTTTTTTCTCTACAGATGTAGATAAGGCTATTGACGAAGCCGAAATGATATTTATTTCAGTCAATACACCTACCAAAACTTACGGGAGGGGCAAAGGTATGGCTGCTGACTTAAAGTATATAGAACTATGCGCAAGACAAATAGCTAGAGTTTCTAAACAAGATAAAATAGTAGTTGAAAAATCTACACTTCCAGTGCGAACAGCTTCTGCCATAAAAAGCATTTTAATTAATACAGGTAATGGCGTTCAGTTTCAAATATTATCTAATCCAGAATTTTTAGCAGAGGGAACAGCAGTACAAGATTTGTTAACTCCAGATCGCGTGTTAATCGGTGGAGATGTCTCAACTAAAGAAGGTGAAATAGCAGTTAATGCTCTAGTTGATATATATGCCAATTGGATTCCTGAAGACAGAATTTTAACAACTAACGTTTGGTCTTCCGAACTTTCAAAATTAACAGCCAATGCTTTTTTAGCTCAACGTGTATCTTCAATAAATGCAATGTCTGAAATATGTGAAAAAACAGGAGCTAACGTAAAAGAAGTTTCAAAGGCTATAGGTATGGATTCTAGAATAGGCTCAAAGTTTTTAAATGCCTCTGTTGGTTTTGGAGGGTCTTGCTTTCAAAAAGATATTTTAAATTTGGTTTATATTGCCAAAAGCTATGGATTAAATGAAGTTGCTGATTATTGGGAACAAGTAATTCTTATGAATGAGCATCAAAAGAACAGATTTTCAGACAATATAGTGAAAACTTTATACAATACAGTTTCAGGTAAAAAAATTACTTTTTTAGGTTGGGCTTTTAAAAAAAACACTAACGATACAAGAGAATCTGCAGCTATAAAAGTTGCTGATAATTTATTAAATGAACAAGCTAATGTTTCAGTATTTGACCCAAAAGTAGTAGAGGAAAAAATATATGCCGATTTAGATTATTTAAAAACTAGATCTGTAGAAGAGAACAAGAATTTATTAAAAATAAATAATGATCCTTACGCAGCTTGTAATAATGCTCATGCCATAGCTGTTTTAACTGAATGGGACGAATTTAAAGATTACGATTGGGTAAAGATTTATAATCACATGCAAAAGCCAGCTTTCATTTTTGATGGAAGAGGAATTTTAAATAAAAACGAAATTGAAGATATAGGTTTTACATATTATAAAATTGGACTTGGAAAATAACTATGAAAAAAGTTTTAAGAACAGAAGTCGCTGGCTTTTTAGGGTCTCATTTATGTGATAATTTTAGATAAGAAGGGTATTCTGTTATTGGAATGGATGATTTTATAAAAGGTCCAATTCAAATTTTCAATTTATAGGACATGACTTACAGAGTTTTAAAAGAATCTACAAAAAAAATGATAAATATCGTTGGTGATATCACAAGCGAATTTGACATAGAAAACACTCTAAAAGAAATGTGTCAAAGTTAATTTTAGAAGAATTTCACCTACTTTAAATATAAAAGTGTTAGTGCATATATTAAACAACCTAAACCCAAAGTAGGGTTTTCTCCGATTTGGTTGTTTATTACTCGTGGCAATATTATAAACCATTATCACTGTTTTTAAAGTCATTTAAACTTAATGAGGCATTCAAATCTGTCTTGGAATAATATTTTCTTACCTTTGCAAACTATGTAACTAATTTTATGCCCAAAACCATACTTATTACCGGTGCTGCAGGATTTTTAGGATCCCATTTATGTGATCGCTTCATTGACGAAGGATTCAGGGTTTTAGGGGTGGATAACTTCATCACAGGAGATAAGGATAATATTAAGCATTTATTCGACCACTCCAACTTTCATTTTATAGAACACGATGTTACGGTTCATGTAGATATTGAAGAACCCTTAGACTATATATTACATTTTGCTTCTCCAGCAAGCCCTATCGATTACCTTAAAATCCCCATTCAAACCCTTAAAGTCGGCTCTCTAGGAACGCACAACCTCCTAGGGCTCGCCAAAGCCAAAAAGTCGCGCATTCTCATTGCCTCCACGTCTGAGGTTTATGGAGATCCGTTGATACATCCACAATCTGAGGATTATTTTGGAAATGTGAATTCCATTGGACCCAGAGGTGTTTATGATGAAGCCAAGCGATTTCAAGAAGCCATCACAATGGCGTATCACCGATTTCACGGGATAGAAACACGCATCGCGCGTATATTTAACACCTATGGACCTCGGATGCGTCTGAACGATGGACGTGTCATTCCAGCGTTTATGGGGCAAGCTCTTAGAGGTGAAGATTTATCTGTATTTGGAAAAGGAGTCCAAACACGTTCCTTTTGTTTTGTAGACGATTTAGTCGAAGGGATTTATCGATTGTTATTTAGTGACTATTCAAATCCTGTTAATTTAGGAAACCCAGATGAAATCACAATAATTGAATTTGCAGATGAAATTTTAAAATTAACAAACTCCGATCAAAAAATAATTTTCAAACCTTTACCAGAGGATGACCCCTTAAAACGACAACCGGATATTACATTAGCTAAAAAAGTGTTAAATTGGTCTCCTCAAATAGCCCGAAAAGAGGGAATGAAGATAACTTATAATTATTTTCAGAACTTATCGGATGAACAACTAACCAAGATTGATCACAAAGATTTTTCGAAACATATAAAACAGTAAGTGAGTTTATTTAAGCAAGGTCGTTATTCAGGATTTATAAAGCCCATTTCATATGTTGCCGATTTGGCGCTTATAAATGCGCTTGGACTTTTTTGTTTTTTTAAAGAGATACCTCCTCTTAAATTTATATTATTTCTTTCTTTTGGGTGGCTTGTAACAACTTTTGTATCTGGTTTTTATGAAGTTCATAGATATTCTACCGTTATAAGAATAGCTAAATTACTTTTTAGACAAATTCTCCTTTTTAGCTTATTAATGTTTACGTATTCTGGGATTAACCACGATCTAAATATCCCTCCCGTACTTATCATTAAATATATTTCAATATCGTTTTTGTGTATTACGGTTTTCAAATACTTAATGTTTTTTTTACTAAAAAGATACCGATCGATTTTTAAAGGAAATATTCGTAAAACGATTATTTTAGGTAAAACGGCTCAGTCGGAATCCTTGGAAAAATTTCTTATAGAAACGCCTGCCTATGGCTTTCTCAATAAAAAAATTGTCTGTTTCAAAGACCGATCCAAACTAGACTTAGAAGCCACTTTTGATTACATCACAAACGAAGAAATTGATGAGATTTTTTGTTCAATATCAGAACTTAACAATGAAGATCTTTTAGCAGTGGTAAACTACGCAGATAACAACCTGAAAGTGGTTAAATTTATTCCAGACCGGTCTAAAGTCCTATCCAAAAAACTGCAACATGATTACTATGGAATCATTCCAATTCTAACCTTCAGAACTATTCCTTTAGATGACCCCTTCAGCGGATTGTTAAAGCGAGCATTTGACATCGTATTTTCTTTCACAGTAATTGTATTGATTTTATCTTGGCTCATACCATTGATTGCGCTTGTCATTAAAGTCGAATCCAAAGGCCCTGTGTTTTTTACACAATTACGTAATGGATATAATTTTAAATCTTTCAACTGTTTTAAGTTTAGATCCATGGTTACCAATCCAAATGCAGACTTAATTCAAGTAACACGTGGTGATAATCGTATCACTAAATTTGGGCAATTCTTGCGAAAAACAAGCCTCGACGAGATGCCTCAGTTTTTCAATGTACTAATAGGAGACATGTCAGTAGTGGGGCCGCGACCTCATATGTTGAGCCACACAGATATGTACGCCAAAAAAATAGACAAATTTATGGTGCGTCATTTTGTGAAACCTGGAATCACTGGTTTGGCTCAAGTGAGTGGATTTAGAGGTGAGGTAGAAACTGATAAAGACATCATAGGGCGTGTGCAACACGATATTTTTTATATCGAAAACTGGTCCTTCTTCTTAGATTTAAAAATTATTTTTCAAACGCTTTTCAATACTATAAAAGGCGAAGAAAAAGCATATTAATTCAAACAGTATCATGAATATTTTAATATTAGGTTCAGGAGGTAGAGAACATACCTTTGCCTGGAAAATATCCCAAAGTCCTTTGTGTAATGCGTTATTTGTCGCGCCAGGAAATTCTGGTACAGCATCCTTAGCCACTAATTTGGATGTTTCTGTTACAGATTTTGAAGGTATTAAAAAACAGGTTCTTGCCCATGCCATTTCAATGGTTGTCGTAGGTCCAGAAGACCCATTAGTAAATGGAATTTACGATTTCTTTATGGAGGATACAGAATTACAGCACGTGGCTGTGATTGGTCCTCAAAAAGCCGCTGCTCAACTGGAAGGCAGTAAAGAGTTTGCAAAAGAATTCCTATACCGTCACAACATCCCAACCGCTGCTTATCAAAGTTTCACCAAAGACAATCTCGAGGAGGGATATACATTCCTAGAAACCTTAAAACCCCCGTATGTACTCAAGGCAGATGGACTCGCTGCAGGCAAAGGCGTGCTTATCTTGTCGGATATAAATGAAGCCAAGCAAGAGCTTAAAAACATGCTCGTCGATTCAAAATTCGGAGCTGCAAGTGCTAAGGTTGTCATCGAGGAGTTTTTAGATGGCATTGAATTAAGTTGTTTTGTTTTAACCGATGGAAAACATTACAAACTGCTACCTACCGCCAAAGATTACAAACGAATAGGAGAGGGTGACACAGGCTTAAATACAGGAGGTATGGGCGCCATTTCACCAGTCCCTTTTGCAGATGAGGTGTTGTTAAAAAAGATAGAAGACCGGATCGTGAAACCAACGGTTAACGGTCTTTTAAAAGATCAATTGCCGTATAAAGGATTTATTTTTATTGGGCTTATTATGGTGGACTCAGAACCCATTGTGATCGAGTATAACGTTCGAATGGGCGATCCAGAAACCGAAGCTGTTTTACCAAGACTAAAAACAGACCTAGTTGAGATATTCCAAGCCATCGACAAACAATGTTTGAATGAAGTTGACATCGAAATAGATCCTCAAACCGCAGTCACAGTTATGTTAGTTTCGGGCGGGTATCCAGAAGCCTACGAAAAAGGAAAGGAAATCACTGGTCTAGACAAAGTTGAAAACTCCATTGTATTCCATGCAGGAGCAAACAAAAAAGATGGAAAAATTGAAACATCAGGGGGGCGCGTTATGGCCGTTACATCTTTTGGAGCGGATTTTAAATCGGCTTTAAAAACCTCTTACAAATCAATAGAACACATCAAATTTGACGGGATGAACTATCGAAAAGATATTGGATTCGATCTATAAGTAAGAATGAGAAGAGATGCTTTTATCTTCTTCATTGTTGTCACTAAAAGACTTGAGTTGTAACATCCAATACACGAAAGCAACCAATCCAATACTCATAAATATCCATGACACGACGTTGGCACCAAACCAATTTTCTACCTCAAGAGCTCTTAACTCATCAAAAGGGGCTAACAATAAAGTTTCAAATAAGTCTTGAATGGCATAGAAAAAATCTTTCATCGGTCTTTAGTTTAAAGTTTTTGGGTTATAAAATGTCAAATGATACTGTTGAGGCATAAAATTAACAAGACATTTTTAGAATAACCTTATATTTACGTGGCAAATATAGTCAACACTTTATATGATTACAAGCTTTTTTAAAACATCTAAACCAATTCACTATATAATTTTCTTAATTGTACTGATTTGTGTCTTTGCCTTTCAACGAATGATTACAGTTGATTACGAAGGAAACCTCTCAAACATTCTAAAGGAACTAGGCTATCTGTCAATATTATTGGCTTCTTTTTTTACTTTAATTTTTATTGTTACCAAAAACAACTTAACCCACAATAATAGTTACGCCGCACTTTACTTTTGTTTGTTTATCGGACTCCTACCGTCCTGCTTAGAAACGAATTCTATACTCGTCTCAAACTATTTTATACTGCTTTCATTTCGAAGAATTGTGAGTTTAAAAACCAATTCAAACATCCAAAAAAAGCTATTAGACGCTTCTATGTGGATTTGTCTCGCGGCTATTTATGAGCCTTGGACTATTTTGTTTTTCGCGCTTTTATTTTTGGCGATGCTATTTTACTCCGTTGCTAAAATAAAAAACATCGTGATTCCTTTTTGTGGAATTTTAACAGTAGGAATCCTTTTGACTTGTTATCGACTACTCACAGAAAATGTATTTCCAACCTTTACCGAATATTTACCCACCATTAGTTTTGACACCTTTTCATTCAACAACACAATAATAGGGGCAGAGTCTCTTCTATTCCTAGCAGTTGTTTTATTTGGGATTGGTAGTTTTATCATAAAAGGATTTCGTAAAAACAGACTTAAAACCCCCAACTTTCTAGTGCTTATTTTAGCAATTTTTATAGGGATTGCTATTGTGTTTTTAAGCTCGAATCACGACCAAGGAGCTTATCTATTTGCGCTTGCACCTTCAGCGATTGTGTTGGCCAATTTCTCTGAAACGACCAAGTATCGTTGGTTATCAGAACTTGTCTTAGGAATATTGATTTTTGCAGTGCTACTCCAAGTTGGTCTGAATATTCCATTTCCTATAAACTAAACTAAAGAATTACACTTATATTTGCCACATAAATAAAATAGCATGTTTTCAAACAAAGCCAATTCCATTTTTCAAGACGTTATAGCAACCTATAAAGTTTTAAATTCAGTTGACCAACCCTTTCAGAACAAACACGATAAAGGAGAAGATCTTATCGGACATTTACTCTACAGAAAAAGTTGGATTGACACAGTGCAATGGGCTTATGAAGACATTATTAGAGATCCAAACATTGATCCTGTAGCAGCCTTAAAATTAAAACGAAAGATTGATGCTTCTAACCAAGATCGAACAGATACCGTTGAGTTTATCGATAGTTATTTTTTAGAGACGTACAAAACCGTTCAGGCGAAACCGACCGCCAAAATCAACTCTGAAAGCCCAGCATGGGTAATTGATCGCTTATCAATTTTAGCCTTAAAAATTTACCACATGCAGCTCGAAACAGTTCGTGAAGATGCTTCTGAAAGCCATAAACAAAGCTGTCAAACAAAGCTAAATACACTTTTAGAACAGCGTACAGATTTGTCTACTGCCATTGATGATTTGTTAGAAGACATTGCAAACGGCGACAAATACATGAAGGTTTACAAGCAGATGAAAATGTATAACGACGACGAACTAAACCCCGTTTTAAGAGGGATTAAATAATTTATTTTTAGTGGTGTCGGATCTCAAACACATACTAGTCATAAGACTCTCGTCGATGGGAGACGTTGCAATGACCGTTCCGGTACTGTCCGCTTTCTCAGATGCTTACCCCACAATTAAACTTACAGTGCTGACCAAAAAACAGTTTGCGCCTCTGTTCAGAGATCTTAAAATGGTCACCGTTCTTTCTGCTGATTTCAATACCACTCATAAAGGAGTGTTTGGTTTATATCAACTTTCAAAACTATTACGCAACACCCATATAGACGCCGTTGCAGACTTACACAACGTATTACGAACAAAGATTTTAAAACTCTTTTTATCAGGCATTAAGTTTGCCCAAATTGACAAAGGCCGCGCTGAAAAGAAAGCATTAGTTACAGGCAAAATAAGCATGCCATTACGTACAACGCCTCAACGTTATGCGGATGTTTTTAGAAGCCTTGGGTTTGAATTTGAAAT
>TARA_B110001469_G_C9648577_1_pt1 | contig 11319 bp, 8 predicted proteins | sample TARA_B110001469 | Tara Oceans TARA_B110001469 (sample SAMEA4397034) | marine metagenome | biome: Polar Biome; feature: [SRF] surface water layer (ENVO:00010504); material: water (ENVO:00002006), including particulate matter (ENVO:01000060) such as... | depth 5 m
TAAAGCATTATAATATCTATTTCTTCTATTATAAAGCATTATAATATCTGTCCTCGTACAACTGCCTCTCTATATACTTTAATTTATCACAATAATCCCTCATTTCTACCTTATAAGCATCTCTATATTTTTCTACATCCAATAACCATTTTATTAATATATCGCTACACAAAACTTTATAAAATATAGTTTTATAAATCATTTTGGTAATAAAATAAGCAATATCTGTTTTATAAAATTTATATATACCTTGTGTAAGTGGATTATCATAAATTAATATAAAAACCAAACATAAAATCAAATATCCACTAAAAGTTATATTTTTAACGAAATTAATTTTAAAATGATAATTTACCACTTCAACACTATCTTGATAATAATATTTGAGTTTTCTCCCATATTTCCAATTTGTAAAATACAAACCTAAAATAAAAATACAAATACCAATACTTAATAATGAATTACTCATTAACTGATTAATTATTAATAATAAAGTTCCCGTTGTTAAAAAAAATATAACATTTACATAATTATATAACCAACCTATATAAATACTCTGTGGGAAAATACATTTTATATTAGACACTGACCATAACATAGAACCAAAAAAACATAAACCTAAAGGTATAATCTCTTTGAGTAAGTTATATAAAACATATGTAAAACTATATGAATATAAGTAATTTTGGTTAGTAATAGTTTTATTATCATCATATTGTGATTCTAATTTGAAATAGTGAATTACTGGATTTACATATATACAATATATCCAAAAATATGAAAACCAAGCGCAATATTTTATCCAATTTTTACTACTATACCATATATTAGATTTATAAATCGCAATATAAATTAGTAATAATTCAATAGAAATACATACCGAACTAAATATATTATAAAATAATATATAATCTAATGTTTTCCCAGAATTTAGTAATTCTATAAAATGTTGTGTTTTATTTTTTATATTATCAAATTCATAAAAACCAATAGGATTTTCTTGTAAATATTCGGTAGAATTATAAGTTTGGTAGTATTCTATATTTTTTTTTACATTAAAATAATTAGTAATATTTAGAATAATATTAGTTAGTAAAAATGGAATTAGTAAATAAAGGGAATATTTCCTCCAAACAAAGTATTTAGTCAAATCGCGCATATATGTTAATCTGTTTCCAGTTAAATCATAATTTCTATGATCTTCTTCATTTAATTCTATATCAGTAGGAGACAAAAAATAAAAAGTTAGTTTATACAGAAATGAAAATATTTTATACATTTATCAAATATAACTAACTAATTCTTTATGTTAAAAAAAAGTATATATAATTAAAAAGTATATATAATTAAAAAGTATCTAATAATTCCATTTTATCTTTATGTTTTTTCTTACAATATAATTCTTCTAATAAATTCTCGTCAAAATGAGCAATATCATCTATTTTATTTAATAAACTATTTCTCAATAAAAATTTTCCCTTTTGTGTTTGGGTATTATGGTGCAAATCTACAAACGGTATTTTATTCATTTCGGCGTTATTTCTTTCATAAATATGTGAAATAAAACTATTATTTGAAATTTTATCTATATAATCCGAGGATTCGTATTTTTCTCTCGATTTATCAGAACAACTATTTAAATTACCGAAATTATTATCTCCGTTTACATTACATAAATTACTATAATAATTTGAAGGATTGAATTTATCTTCTGTATACATTTGGGGTTCTGGAATAATTACATTACTAATATATTTATTTTTCAAATTTTTTCGATTATCTTTTTGATTTGATAAGACATCCTTATCTAGTGAATAATATTTAGAACTAAAAGACATTAGTATATATTAAAAGAGGAAAAAAAATAAGCAAAGCATATAAATTAAATAAATAATAAAAATAAAAATATATATTAATATTAATAATGTCAAAAAAAATAATTGTTAGTGGAGATAAAAATACTAAAAATACTAAAAAAAATATCTTATCAACTGATGAAAAAAAAATATTTATGAATGAGTCTTTAGATTATATGAAAAAAACACAAGATAAAATGATGAATGAATACCGTTTCGGTAAAGAAACTAATAGGTATATATTCTATCCGGAGAGAAATAAATTTTATATGTATGACGAAAAAACTAAAGAAGTTTTTTTTGAAGCAAGGTTTCAAGTGATAGGGACATATGCTAAACAATCCGAAACTTGGAGGTGGGGGTGGGCAAATAGATATGTTCCCAATGATTTACAAAAAACTTGTTTAAAGGTCAAAGAATTTGGGGAAATTGGAGGTATTAAAATTTTTTCAAAACCGAAAGTTAAAGGTGAAAATTTAGGTTTTCTCTTTACGGCAGTAGGAATGTATTTATCTAAGGCTAAAGGATACTATATTGTTCCAGGTGGATATGGATACCCTGATACATTTATAGTTTTTACTAAAGTAAGTAAAGTTGATAAACAATACAGTGAAATTGTTAAAAATAATAAAAATAATAAGAAAAAAACTAAACAAAAATATGAAAGAGTTGTTGAAAGAACTAGGAAAAAACATTTGAAAAAAAAAGAAAATAATAAAAAAGCAAAAAAACAGAAAAAACCTACTAAAAAGAAAACTAAAAAAACAACTAAAAAGAAAACTAAAAAAACAACTAAAAAGAAAGTAAATAGAATTAAAGCAGTAAATAATTCTATTAGAGGTAAATTAAGAGGTATATTTGGAAAATAAATAATATATAAATGAAATAATATATAAATAAAATAATATATAAATGAAATAATATATAAATGAAATAATTAATTTAAGAAGGGCAAAATGTAACTTTAACCATTTTACCATCTTTTATACCCATTTCTTCTATACAAGTTCCCGTTCCCTTAGTATCTTTTTGTTTAACACATAATCTAATATCGGGATATTCTTCTTTTGGTTTTTTTATTGTATCTAAGTTCCATAATTGTTTGGTGTCTTCTTTATTACATTCAACAAATCCTACATTTCCAAAATGTGTATCATTTAGTTTGAAAATATGTTTTTTATCTTTTCCTTCTGAAAATGCTTCCGCATATTTATCTTCCATATCTCCTTTACAATAAGGAAGCATACTTAAACATCTTCCTGAATTTATTTCGTGGTCACAATTAGAAGGAGGTGGATTTTCTTCTTTTAAAGGGTCATTTGCAGATTTAATAAGGTATTGATTATCCTTTATATTTTCTAATTCAAAATCATTTAAAAAATCGTTATTATGTTTTTTTTTATCAAGGTAATAAATATTAGCTTGGTGGTCGTGTCCAATAGAAAAAATATCTTTAGGTTGTTCTTTATTTCTTGCGTCGACTTTTGCGTATGTGTTTTTTTTATATTCTTCTAGTTCCTCACAACTTTTTTTTTCAGGTCCTTCAATTTTCTTAGAAGGTTTTTTCCTTTCCATAATTCTCTGTTTATCTTTATCTTTATTTAGTTTTATTTGAAAATGAAATTGGTCATTATTTATAATTTCTTTATCAAATTGCTTACATTTTCCCATATATAATTGATTCGAACCGCAACCTGTTTTTTCTTCTTCGTCTTCACATTTCATTGATTGTATTACATCAGTTCCTAAACAATACTGCTCATCGCCATATTTCATATGGAAATAATCAACGTGTTTTTGATTTTCTACTACTTTAGTTGAATACATAGGTGCAAAGCTTTCATTATTATTATTTTTTTTATTATTATTTTCAAATCCTTCGAATACAGATTCTATATAACCGGGAGCAATCGGTTCAAATTGTATATCACTTTCTGAAGGAGGGACTGGTTCAAATTTAGTTTTTATTTCTCTACCAAAAAACTTTTGTAAATCATTATTACAATCCGCACTTATCATTTTATAACAATATTTTTTATTTAAAGGTATACTTTCACCTAATATATCCACACCTATATACAATTCTTTATCTTGTAAATTATTACCATATTTAACTTCTAAATATTTAGAATAAATTTCTTGTATTTTATTTCTTTCTGAGGATTTATAAACATTTTCAGAATATTGGTATCTACCTATAAAAGCGTCATTATTTTTAGTTATTGGGTCATTATCATGTGTCGGAGTCGCTTCACCTTCTTTATTATCTTTATCACCGTCTTTATCATATTTATATTGGCAAGATTTTAAATCCGTTTCTTTTATTGTTTTATAACCTTGGAATACTTCTTCGTTAGGTTTTGCTTCACCATCGCTGTTATTACTATCCATTTGCATATCAACAAAACCGTGATATTCTAATTCAGGTAAATTATGTTTTTTTTCCAATTCTCTCAATTCCGGGTCTACAAAAGTTCCCTTTGCCCTTATAGAATCGTCATTGTGAGTATAATCTGTAAAATATTTTTTATTATTATTTTTTTCATTCTCTTCGCCACTTGGAGATAAAATACCATTATCCATTGAAATATATTCTCCGTCTTTATTTACAATAAACATAGTAAATTCTTTTTTATCGTGAGGTGTAGTGAATTTAAATTCACACCTATCATTAAATTCGTCTGGAATTTCAATTATACCCCCCTGAGAACTCCATTTTCCTATAAAATTCTTTTGAGTATGTATTTCGTGATATAATCTTCTTAAACCTAAATTACTATATTCACTTTGACCACAACAATTATCCCTATTTATTTCGTGTTTCGGTAGACATAAATGGGAAAATGGGACATTCGCGGTTTTTGGTTTACATTTTTCACCTATTTCGGCACCTTTATTTTCCCCATAAAAACATAATTTAGACTTTGTACAATCATTCTCCTCTAATCCAAAACAAGTATCCTTGAAACCGTCTTTCTGAAATTCTCTCTTTCTCTCTTCTTCTAATAATTTCCTTGCTTGCTTTGATACATGTTGATATAACGCATAGTATTTAAGATAGAAGAAATCATCTTCATTGGATGCTTTTTTCACAGGGACATACTTATTATAGGTATCATTTATTATATCTATAAATTTACTCGGTGGTGTAGTACCATTTAATATTTTTATATTAGTATCTGTTATACTAGATAAATAATCTTCTACGTCAGATATAGAATTATTAACATTAAAAGTACCAATTATATCATTGTATTTAGTTTCTAAGTTTTCTTGTTCTTTTTCGGTTTTTTCTTCATAATTTGATAAATTACTATATAATTCCTCTATTTCTAATAAATTATTATTTACTTCAGTAACAATATTAGAAGCAACTTTATCTATGACAGGTCTATCTTTTTCCAATTCTATAATTTTATTTTTTGCTATGTCAGCAGTGTTTTTTGTAGATATTAAATCTGCTTTATATGCTTCTGCTGCTTTTGTTGCGGTATCTTCTGATATGAAATTATTTACGCCATCCATTATTTCTTTCTTAATTTCTTCTACTGTAGTTGCGTTTATTGTTAAAATAATAGTATCTATATGTTTTTGTAATCCTAATTTAATAAAATACCTTAACATTTCTAATGTGGTTTTTACTAATTCTCCACCTAGTGCTTTATTTTTTATAATTTGTTCTTCTGCTGTTGCTGTAACAATTTTATCATATGTATCTTCATATTGTTTTTTTAATTTTTGATCTGTTATTATATTATAAATTGTTTTACTTACAGAACCATCTGTTTTCCAATTTAAATAACTATCTACAACGGTGTTATCACCGTTTAACTGTAAATATTTACAATAATAAACTAACTTAATTGCTTTTATAATATTAGGTTCAGTATCTAATATTGTATCAAAAAATGTAATATCTTTTTTTTCCTTTGGTTTATCACTATCAATACCTAAAATTTCATTCGTTTTTTCATTCCCTTTTATATAATTTTTATCCATAAAATTCTTAATAGTTTCAATATTTTTTTCATTATTAACTCCCAAAGAGTCAATATCAATAGTTTCTTGGTCTATTTTCCCACCTAATTGTTTAATTTTAGTTTCCATATGATTAACCGAATTTTGTAAATTTACTCTGGTATTATTGGGAAAATGTTCTTCCATTTCACTATCTAATATTAAATGACAACATTTATTATCTGTATAACTCTCTCTTGCTCCTTCTAATAAGTCTTGATTAATACTATTATATTCATTTTGATTATAATAAAAAGCAATTTTATTGCGGTCATATCCTATCATACCTTCTTTCGCAAAACTAGTAAATTCGAAAGGTTTAAGTTGAAAACTCTTACCATAAAACATTTGTAAATATTCAATCATATAAGTATCTGCTCTTTGAAAGTTCATAGCAAATATTTGACAACCTCTATCAAATGCTTTTCGGGGATTACCATTTAAACCTTTAATAGAATAATTTTGTTCTACAATAGTTAGGTTGGTAGTATTAAATTCAATACTTTCTTTTTCATCTGTTTCTAACATTTCGTCATAAGTAAGTCTTTTAACTCTATCGCCTAATTTAAGATTAACTATTTTAGTCATATCTGTTCCTACAATTTTCCCATTACATATAATAATAAGTTTATTATAAAGTTTATCTAGAGTTAGATCTAACACATTTTCTTCTCCGTCTAAATTATATTTGGGGTCTAATAAATGTGCTTTTAAATTTTGGTAAAAATATTGATAAATAGCATTCATTCGGTTTTTTGGAGAATTTATATTAAGATATAAAATAAGAGGGTCCTTACTATTAATAAAATAATCTTTATTAAACATTTTAAGAGATAAAGACTTACAGAATTCGTCTAAATCAATCTCATTAAATGTTAAAATCCATTTTCCTTCTTTGATACCATTCGCGACTACTAACTGATTATTTTGATTTAGGTTAATATCTATTTCAATATATCTGGCTCCATATTTTATACAAGTTAGAACCATTTCCATACTAACAAAATCTAATATTTTCCAACCTACTAAATAAGAACTGGCAGAAGATATAATATAAACGTCACAAAGAGTATGTTTATGGGGTTCTATTTCATCGTATTTTTCTTCTTTTCCACTTTCAGATTTTGTATCTAAATTAACAAATTTTTTAAAATTGGCGTATTCCTCATTAATAATTCTAATCTTATTGGAAACATTAAAATTCATTTTCAGCAAATACACTATATAAAAAAGAGTTAGCACACCCATTACTATAAATACCCATACAATATTATCAAAAATCTTTTTTGCGATACCGTCTTTACTTATATCTAATAAATTGGATACATAATTTTTTCCTTTATCTAAATATTCTTTACCAGAGTTCATAAATTTAATATTTTATTAGATATTTATTTTAGAAAATATTTAATAAAATTTTTTTATAGTATTAATATTTTTATAGTATTAATATTTTTATAGTATTAATATTTTTATATAGTTATAATCTTAGTTATTTTTATTAAAATCTATAGTAACAAAATCATCTAACTCATTATCTTTTTTGAATCTGCCTCTTACTAAGTCTTCTGCTGTTTCTGAATTTTTTTCAAGTCTAGGGTCTCTATATTCATCATATCCTTGAGCTATTATATCTTCTGCTTGGGTGCTTCCAACTTCTATAAGTAAAAAGTCATAATATTGTTTATCCATACCTATTTTTATTTTATGTTTCTTGAGATGTTTTCTTATCAATGCGTTGAGGATATTTTCGTTTGATGTTTCTTCATATTTATCTGAGTGTGAACTTAATTTTAGTGAAATAATAACATTATTATTATTTACGACAAATGATATTTCATATCTTTTATGTAATAATTCTTCATCGTCATAAAGTGGAACATTTCTGGAATTATTGAGTTTAAAATCGGGACTATTTAATAAAAATTCTTCAAATTTATGTTTTAATGTTTCTCCTATATTATTAGTTAAAACAAATCTCTTACTATCTACATTTACATTTTCATATTTAAGAATTATTAAAAAGTCTTTTTCTTCTGTCATTGCGACTTCGACATTCATACATTCACTCTTAAGATCATAAGATTTTAACATAGGATAATCTTGTCCTGGTAATAAAGTTACACCTTTAAAGTATTTACCATTAGATACTAAATAAATACCATATGGATCTTCTATTCCATTGGATTGAATTATATCAATAGGACTAATACTTAATTCATTCGCACAACTTTGAGGAACACACCTCATATTACATTTATCAACATCTGGTGGATTTTTCCCTAAAGTACAATAATGTCCTAAAGCAACATATCCTTGTGGAGCAATAGGTTCCCATATATATAAATGAATGGCGTCTAAACCTTTAATAATTGCTCGTAGTGTAAAAGAAACTGGTTTTTTACCATTTTTAACAAATAATCTTAAACCTTTGATTCCAGGTTGTCTATAATTATCTAAATCTTCATCTTTAAATATTTCTCTAAGTTTATTATTACTTATATTACTAAGATTATTCATCATTACAATATTTCCGGCATTTGTTGTTTTTACATTACCATTTATATTATTTTGAAAGTTTTCGGAAATACCTGGTCCTAAGTTTTTTTCTATAACAACATTATTATTTACTTCCTGAATAGGAACATTACAAAACATATTAGGTGTTTTAGGTTTGTTAAAGAATTTATTGTAATTTTTAAAAAGGATAACATCACCTAAAGAATAATAATAATCATTTTCCGATACGGTTGTGTTGTTTAGTTGATTATTAGTGGACATAATAGGATCCATTCTATATATACAAAATTCACTATTTCTCCATATCGTGGGTTGAACCTTATTTTTAAGTTCTTCTAAATTTAATTTTAATACGAAAAAATTGGCTTCAATACTAGATTTCACACCTTTACATATATTTACTAAATCCCGTGGATTTTGTTTATTACTATTATTTATTTCATTTAGTAAATTATTTCCTACTATATTATTTTGAGTATTATTAATAATATTAGATAAGTCAACACTAGGCGCTAAGTTATTAGTGTTTGTATTATTTTCGTAAAATTTTTCTATTTTATTATTTTCATTATTTTGTGATAAATAAATTACTAAATATAATATTATAACAAATAATATAGTAATTAATGTTTTCATTCTTAATATATAACATATAAATATAAAATTTAAAAAGACATAAATAAAAAAAATAAAAAAAAAAATTAAAACAAAAAAAAATTATAAAATATGTGGTATATATCTAGGTTTATCGAATTGATATTTATTTACTTTAAAGTTTCCATTATAAGCAGGAATAGTAACAATGTCTCCGTCATATAATTCTTCACAACCTTGGTCTAAATTACATTCTCTATTTTTATTAGTAATTGGTAATTTGACTTGATTAAACTTATCTGTTGCTGTATAATACATCCATTTATTACTTCCGTTATATGTTGGCATACCAAATAAAGGTAAAATAACTGGTTCATTATTATCTCCTATTTTAATAGTCGAGTCACTTGCGTCCTGTTTATATAAAGCTCCTATTTGTTGTGCTCCTCCCGTATATCCTCTCGTAGGTATATTAATAGGTACTCCTGGAGTAACCATAACAGTAGAATTTGGATCTATATATTGATTTCTTCTTTCTGGTGGTAAAAGTGGATTTATAACTCTCTCATAGTCCTTATTTACTAAATATGAATCTTGTGTTTGAACTACTACTTTTTTTATTTCGGGTTTACATTCTACTTGTTGGTTATTTTGATTTTGTTTTTGTCTATTAACATTTTGATTTTGTTTTTGTCTATTAACATTTTGTCTATTTGTATTATAATTTTCTTCTTCGCCATTATCGACATCATTAATTATAGATTTAGCATTATTTAGACTATAAAATGGGGAAGTAACATTATTTTTATTTTGAGTGTGTATATAATATACGAAAAAGAGTATAATAATAATGAATAAAAATATAATATATTTAGTATCAAAACAGATAAGACCTATTGGACAAGTTTTTTTCGAAGATTTAGCCATTTAATATTATTCAATATAATTTATTTATGGTAATTAAAAATATTTAGAGAATGTTTTTTTAATATCTTTAGTAAATTTTTTAGTGCCTTTACTCATATTTACTATATTTTCTTTATCTTCTTCTGATAAATATTCATTCACAATTCTATTTAAATATCCTTTAGTTTTAGATTGAGATTCTTCTTCTTTTTCTTTTAATTCTCTTTCTTTTTCCATTTCTTTAATTTTTTCTTTCTTCTTATTTTCTCTTCTTTCTTTTTTAAGTTTATCTTTAATTTCTATTTTTTCCATTTTACTTTCATCATCTCTATATAAATTTAGTTTTTTCTCTTTACATTTTTTCTTACATTTTTTAGATGAAAATGACATATTACATTTATTTTTACATTTACAATATGATTTACATACTTTCATTTTATCTTTATCATCATTATATTTTAATAAACAACTGTCTTTACAACTTGAATATTTCATTCGTGGACTCATAATATAAAAATGTTCTTTTTCGTCCATATCCATAACTTTATGTTTTCTAATAGTAAAAATTGTTAAACCTAAAATAATAATAAAATAAACTAATAAAATGGTGTTAATGAATTCTTTAAATTTATTTTGGTTCATATTAATTTACTCTTAGAAAATATTAATTATATTTTACAATAAAAAAGATACACCCATATATATTAGTGCTAATAAAACACCCTTTAATATATTTCCTAATATTGACATTTGAGGACCTTCTATAGCCATTTTAGGAAGGAATTTTAAGATAATTTTATTAAGTTGTGGCAATGTTAAAATAATAAATAAAATTAAAATAATTCCAGAATGCTTAGTTTTACTAATTATCTTATCCGTGATTGATTCCATATTTTTTGCTTTAGGTTCGTCAGTTAAAAAATTAGATAAACCGTTTTTATCAATGTCTTCCATATGATTTTCTGCTTCCATAAGATTATTACTAATATTTACTCTAGGTTCAACTTTCATAGGTTCTGGCATAGGTTGTTGAAATATTTCTCGTGTAGTTTCTTCAATCATTTCTCTTGTTGGTATTTGTTCATTAATTTTAGGCGGTATTTGGGATGTATCGATAGTATAATTAATCGCAGATTCACTATTATCTATATCATCATCATTTTCAATTTCTTTGAGAATACTATTTACCATCATAGTTTCTTGGTCTCCATCTTTGTCATTAGAATTAACATTGGGCAAATCTCCAATAGAAGTTGATTTAGCACTCATTTGTATAAATAAATAAAATAATTTCTTACTTATAAAAAAACGAATTAAAAAAGAATTATAAAGAATTATAAAGAATTAAAAATTTATTTAATTTATTACACCTTGTACTTTTCGTTGTAATAAAATTATTTATCTAATGGTTTATTATTACAACTTG
>TARA_B110001469_G_scaffold81371_1_pt1 | contig 11290 bp, 9 predicted proteins | sample TARA_B110001469 | Tara Oceans TARA_B110001469 (sample SAMEA4397034) | marine metagenome | biome: Polar Biome; feature: [SRF] surface water layer (ENVO:00010504); material: water (ENVO:00002006), including particulate matter (ENVO:01000060) such as... | depth 5 m
GAGATACATCCAATCAACCTTAATGCGATAGGGTTCTCAATAGGGTTAAGGCCACTGTTGACGCTTACGGTCTACACCATTTCGGGTAGCGCTTTACCTTTTTGGGCAATATTCCCCGTATATACCATTGCGTTCATTTCCGTTAGTTCTGCATTCTGCCTCAGCGTATAATTTATAGCACACATGTCTGATACTCCCAATAACCTTGCCACTTACATTTGGTCGCTCGCGGATCTTCTGCGGGGCGACTTTCGCCAAAGCCAATACGGGCGAGTCATCCTGCCCTTTACGCTGCTGCGCCGCCTAGAGTGCGTGCTGGAAGCCACCAAGCCTGACGTGCTGGCCGCTGCCGATAAGGTGGCGACCATGAACCTGCCGGAAGAGGCCGAGGAAAAGATGCTGCTGCGTGCTGCGGGACTCTCGTTCTTCAATACCTCGAAGATGGATCTCGGTAAGCTGGGCGAGTCGGGCATCGCGGCCAATCTCGAATCCTATGTGCAGAGCTTCTCAAAGGACGCCCGCGAGATTTTCGAGCACTTTAAGTTCTCCGACTTCATCGGTCTGTTAGGCGACGCCAATTTGCTCTACAAGATCGTCCAGAAGGTGCGCACGGCCGATCTCAGTCCTGCCGCTGTCTCCAACCACGACATGGGTCTCGTCTTCGAGGAGCTGATTCGCAAGTTCGCGGAAAGCTCCAACGACACCGCAGGGGAGCACTTCACCCCGCGCGACATCGTGCGGCTCACCACTTCCCTTGTCTTTATGGAGGACGACGACGCGCTGAGAAAGGAAGGTATTATCCGCACCATTTACGACCCCACGGCAGGCACCGGCGGCTTTCTCTCTTCGGGGATGGAGTATGTGCATGAGATGAATCCTCGTGCTGTCATGCGTGCCTTCGGCCAAGAGCTCAACCCCGAGAGCTACGCCATCTGTAAGGCCGACATGTTGGTCAAGGGCCAAGAAGTCTCCAACATCAAGTTGGGCAACACCCTTTCCAACGATCAACTCTACGCCGACAAGTTCGACTACATGCTGAGCAATCCGCCCTTTGGCGTGGACTGGAAAAAGATCGAAGGCGACATCCGTAAGGAGAACGTCGAAAAAGGCTTCGATGGACGCTTTGGTCCGGGCTTGCCCCGCGTCTCTGACGGCTCCCTTCTTTTCCTCCTTCACCTAATAAGCAAACTCCGCCCCACCAATCCAGAACCTCAAACTTCACCCCTCAAACTTCAAACTCCTGCGGGCGGTGCGCGCATCGGTATCATTCTCAACGGCTCACCGCTCTTCACGGGTGGTGCAGGTTCAGGCGAGTCCGAGATCCGCCGCTACATATTGGAGGCCGACTTGCTCGAAGCCATTGTCGCCCTGCCCACCGATATGTTTTACAACACCGGCATCGCCACCTACGTCTGGGTGCTGTCCAACAAAAAGGCCAGCGAGCGCAAAGGCCGCGTGCAATTGATCAACGGTGTGCACCTTTGCGGCAAGATGCGCAAATCCCTCGGCTCGAAGCGCAACGAAATGAGCGTCGACGATATTGCCACCATCACCAAAGCCTTTGGCGAGTTCGAGGTGATCGACGCCCGCCCGCTCGACAAGCCCGAAGAGGCCAAGAGCAACCGTGGACGCCAATCGGTCAACAAAAAGACCGCAATAGAAAAGACCTTCTCTGCCAAGCTTTTCAAGACGCATGAGTTCGGCTACCGCCGCATCACCATCGAGCGTCCGCTGCGCGAGTCCTACCAATTCAACGACGACCGTATCAACACGCTGCGCTTTGCGCCCAAGCCGCTCGGTGCGGCCATGCAATGGATTTTTAGCGAGTATGGCACTGACTGGACCGACGCCGAAGACTGCGAACGCTACGGCCTGCTCACCGCGCATGTGGCTGAGATTCGCGCCACGCTCAAAGCCGACTTCGCCGAGTTAAAGGAAAAGCAGATCAAAGACTTGCTCGACCCCAAAACGTGGCTGGCTCAGAAGGCGATCCTACGCAAGGCACGCGGCATCGGAGCCAGAATCGGCACGGCTCAACGCGACGACATGAACGGCTACGAAATCGAACTAAAGGGAACGGGTGTCAAACTCGAAGCTAGCGAGAAGAAGCAAATCACCGCCGCCGTGTCATGGAAAAACCCTGACGCTGAAAAGGTCATCAAGAAGATCCACAAAAGCAAAGCCGATCCCATCTACGGCTTATTTGAAGTGAGGGACATACGTTCGCAGATCATCGAATACAAGCCCGACGGCGACCTGCGCGACAACGAGAACGTCGCCCTCGACCCCAGCCAATCCGTCAACGAATTGAATGAGGCCTACTTTTCGAAGGAAGTCCTCCCGCACGTGCCTGACGCATGGATCGACGCCAGTAAGACCGACGCGCTTGACTGCGAGGTCGGCATCGTCGGCTACGAGATCCCGTTCAATCGTCACTTCTACCAATACCAACCGCCGAGGGATCTAGCCGAGATCGACCAAGACCTCGACGCCGTCAGCGGTGAAATCATGAAACTCTTACGGGAGGTTCACTCCTAATGGCTGGTCGATACAAAGCGTATCCGGGATATAAGGAGTCGGGCGTCGAGTGGTTGGGGCGTATCCCCACTGGTTGGGCTATTGCTCCAATCAAAAGGATCAGTGGGATTTATAATGGAGCCACTCCGAAGTCAGCGATCTCGGCGTATTGGGACGGTGATATTCCTTGGATTACGCCAGCTGATATGGGGAAAGCAAAAACTCCATATATTGGTCACGGAGCGAGGAGCATTTCACAGTTAGGATATGATTCGTGCGGAACAACACTAGTTCCTTCCGATTCGGTTATACTGTCTGCGCGTGCGCCAATCGGCACTCTTGGCATTGCTTTAAATCAGCTATGCACGAATCAAGGCTGCAAGTCATTGGTTACTGAGCGTAGTTATGACTCAGTCTTCTTGTATTATATTTTGGCAAGTAGCACGGAACAGTTGAATCTGCTTGGCCGAGGCACAACATTCTTGGAGTTGTCTGCGGATAAACTCGGAGCGTATAAAATCTCAGTCCCTCCCCTCCCCGAACAAAAGCAGATTGCGCACTTCCTCGACCATGAGACGGCGAAGATCGACTTGTTGATTGCGAAGCAGCAGGCATTGATTGCCCTGCTCAAAGAAAAACGGCAGGCCGTTATTAGCCATGCCGTGACCAAAGGCCTCAACCCAAATGCCAAAATGAAGGACTCCGGCGTCGAGTGGCTCGGTGATGTGCCGGAGCATTGGAGCCGTAAATCCTTGAATTATTTGATAGCTCACACTGTTGATAACAGAGGCAGAACGCCCCCCGTAACGGATAGTGGAATTCCGATGTGTGAGGTTAGTCAGGTTGCTGGTGATGGCTTTTATACTTCTAAGAGTTACAGCAAGTTTATCACTCAGGGATCTTATGAGCAATTTGTTCGGTCTGATGTAAAAGAAAATGACGTTTTATTCGTAACAGTAGGGGCAACCTTTGGGAAGACGTGCTTGGTTCCACCAGAACCTGATTTTTTTATAGCTCAGAATGTAGTTGGATTTAGGTGCCAACTAGATGTTGATCCGAAATTCTTCATGTTTTTACTGTCTTCGGAAGTATTTAAGGAGGCGATTAGTGCTACCAATAAATCGAGCACTATTGATAATGTTAAGGTTTCTGACCTTGTGAAAACAAAATTGGTTGTTCCTCCACATGAAGAGCAAAGGCAAATCGTTGATCATATTTTTACAATCGTTGACCACTTTTTATTATTAATTTCCAAGGCTGAATCGGCCATCGAACTAATGCAAGAACGCCGCACCGCCCTGATCTCCGCCGCCGTGACGGGCAAGATCGACGTGCGCGATTGGGCGCCTGCGCCAGAGGGAAGTGAGGTCGTGGCATGATAAATCCTGAGCTACTCAAGGAATTGAATTTTGAACTGCCCAATCAGGAGCACGTCGATACCTTGATGAAAGATCAGTCCCTTTGTGCCGAACTGCTCAAAGGTGATTTTGAGAATCAGTGCCTTCGACGTGTGTATTGCCGCACGAATTTAACGCTGATCGAAGGAGTGATCAGTTATTTAAAAGCCTCGACCTATCAATTTAACAAGTCGGTTCTTCTCACGTTTAAGGGCTTGTTAGACCTCTATGCAATTAACCTTGATGTGCCATTCTTTAAAGATGTGGTTTCGTCGTCAGAGGCTGAGTTACTGCTAGAGCAGCGACCTATGGTTAGCTCAAATGGGAGTATACGGACGAAGGCTGCGTTCCTCGATTTCAAAACCAACTTTAAGTTTACCTTTCAGATGGTTGACAGGATCTATAAAGTATCTTGCTCGCCTGATTATAGGCAAATCCGAAAGGAATGGGAGCACTTGCAAAAAGCGGTAAAGATTCGGAATCGTATTACACATCCTAAAATCGATGTGAGTCTGGACATTTCAGACGAGGAGATGGATGTTTTGGTGCAATCAGGTCAGTGGTTTTTGGACTTCTCGGGTGAGGTCTTCACCAACATCGGAGAGTCTATGGATCGAAACTCGATTGCTCTTGAGGCATCTACTGAACCTTTAGTCGAGAAGGCTCTGGCCGATATGGCCAAGCTACTTGCGATGCATGATGCTGGTGAAGTTTGAAGGGTGAAATGCTTATGAATACAGACCGTTTAACTGCATTATTTGAGGAACTGAAACAGCTGGAGCAGTCTAAGCCTGAGGCGACGTTTCTCAGTATTGGAGGACGTGGCTATTACGAAAATCCCGCCTCGGACTTGTTGCAGTTCTTTCTAGTTCCGAGCAATGCGCACGGGCTCGATACGCTGTTTATTGAGGCGCTGTTTGAGGTCACTGGCGTCTCATATTCTGAAGCCTCGCTAGAGGGATTTACCGTGCAACGAGAGGTGCACACGACTAACAACAACCGTATCGACCTACTGTTAAAGGGTGAGGGCTGGATCATGCTCATTGAAAATAAGATATGGCATGAGCAGATCAATCCGTTTGAGGACTACGAAGCGTTGGCGAAGCTGCGCATGAAGTCCGACGATCAGGCGTATTATGTCATTTTGAGCCCTAGCGGAGAGAGCCGCCAAAAAGACTGGACCGGGCTAAGCTACCGCAAGTTGATTGATGCCTTACAAATCCGACTGACAAAGTATGCCAATGAATTTGAAAAGACCAAGTGGTGGCACTTCGCCCAAGACTTCATCCTCCATCTCGACCAAGAACTTTATACCAAAGCCATGACCCTCAAAGAAATTGAATTTGTCGAAGCACACGCCGATGATCTGACCGAAGCCGTCAAGTTGCATGAGCGCTATCGGAATCACTTGATCAAATATCTGCCTGCCTGCATCAATAAAGGTTGTCAGGCATCGGAGACTTTCGCTCAGGACGGTGGCTGGTGTATCCGTATCAAGCATCCGACTTGGGGACCGAGCAACATCGCATGGGCGCATGATCCTCAAGATGAGAATCGGCTGAAATTGACGGTTTACCTAGATTCGCCCGAGGCAACTCAACAAGAAGAAGCACGGGCGTTTTTTGAAGGCAATCGCGGTATGAGCTACCGGGAGGAGGCCAATGGCCGCTGGCAGTGCTGGCGAACGAGCATAGGCTTTCAAAGTAGAGCCCATGCAGAGGACGAGTTGATAAAGCTATCCGCTGAGCTATTTAAACTATTTGAGAAATGAGTCTAATGATGTCCTCGCAGCAAATAAACTCAATGGAAGAGCGCCGCCCCGCCCTGATCTCTGCGGCCGTGACGGGCAAGATCGACGTGCGTGATGTTGAAGAGTGAAGTGTGAAATTTGAAGTGTAAAATTGCCTGGCGGATGCTTAATTAAATAAAGTTGTTTACATTTTAGGTATATTGAATAATTTAAATGAAAATCACATATCGAACGAATAAGCTCAAGAAGATCGCGAGCAAAGCTGCGACGCGTCAGAAGGAGCTGGGCACTATTCGGGCAAAAAACTTTGAAAAACGCATCTCCGAACTCTTAGCGGCCACTTGCCTCGAAGATATTCGACATCTCCCCCAAACGGGCATTCATGAACTCACTGGCAACCGTAAAGGACAGTTCGCAGCGAACTTGAGCGGCAATCATCGCTTGATTTTTATCCCGATGGACGACCCCGAACCGCGCAAGGCCGATGGCGGCTGGGACTGGAGCGCGATCACAATAGTAGAAATCACTGAAATCACCGATTACCATGACAACTAATACACAGATCGAAGACTTCGCCACCGCTACAGGTGAGACGCTGCTGGACAGCCTTGAAGCCTTGGGCATGTCGCAAGTGGAACTGGCGGAGCGTATTGGCCTCGATAAGAAGACGATCAATCTGATTATCAACGGCACTCAGCCGATAACACATAAGACCGCACTTGCCTTGGAGAAGGTGCTACGGGTGCCTGCGCGCTTCTGGTTGAATCTGGAGGCGAATTACCGCGAGCACTTGGCTCGTCAAGAAGAGGCCAAGCAGTTGGCCGTGTATGCCGACTGGGCACGCACATTTCCGTATCCGTCGATGGTGAAGCATGGTTTTATCGAAGCCGCCAGTAAAGCTGAAGAAAAAGCCATGCACTTGCTGCGCTACTTCGGTGTGGCGACGCCGCAGCAGTGGCAGAGTTGCTACGCCGAGATGCACTTAGAGCTGTCGTATCGCAAGTCGCCCCATGTCGATGAGAAGTTGGCAGGTATTGCCAGTTGGTTGCGTCAGGGTGAGTTGAGAGCCAATCAGACAGAGACCGCCGAGTTCGATGCCAAGCGCTTTCAAGAGGCGCTGGTCGAAATGCGCACCTTTACCACCGATTCTGTGAAGGAGTTCTATCCCAAGATGCAGGCGCTGTGCGCAAGTGCGGGCGTCATTTATCAGCTTGTGCCTGAATTGCCGGGCTTAGGGGTGTCAGGTGTCATGCGCTGGTTCCAGAAGCGCCCAATGATCCAGCAGTCATTGCTATTTAAAACGAACGACAACTTTTGGTTCACCTTCTTTCATGAGGCGAAGCACGTATTACAGCAGCGCAAGAAGAGTATCTTCCTCGAAGGTGAGAAGGCGGATAATGCGGATGCGACACGCGAGGAGGAAGCAAATCGCTTCGCAGGTGAGTTGCTGATCCCATCTGCGAAATTTGAACGCTTCGTGACAAAGACACCACGTTTCACTTCTCCTGCAGTACGTGACTTCGCAGAGAGCGTCGGCATTCACCCCGGTATCGTCAGCGGTCGTTTACTTCGTGATGGGTATTTAAGCTACACCGATCCAGCCGCGAAGCTCCGCGCTAAATTTGCGTGGAAGAAATGAAACCTAAGGAGTTATTCGATTTTTGCAGAAAATCCGTTAAAATCTCGACTTTGGTCGGGTCGAATAGCATTTAAAGCGTATGTTGCTGCATTTTTCAGTTTCCAATTATCGTGCCTTTCGCGGGCTCCAGTCACTAAACCTGACTGCGAGCAATGCGGACAAGTCGCTACCTCAAAATCTAATTGAGCCCAATTTGCTTGGCTTGAAGAACAAGCGTTGGGTCAAGGCAGCGGGCGTTTACGGTGCGAATGCCAGTGGCAAGAGCACGCTCTTACAGGCGCTGGGTGCCCTGGCTCACTTGGTTCGCAATTCGGCCAAGACCACCGACCCCTTTGCACCGATTCATCAAATCGAGCCCTTTGGCTTAGATCGTAAAGCGGCGAATGAGCCAACCGCATTTGCGATCGTCTTTGTGAATCAAGGGGTGCGCTACGAATATCGCGTCGCAGCAACGCGCAAACGAATCATCCACGAGTCGCTGCGCTCTTTCCCTAAAGGGCCTGAGCGTTTGTGGTTCGTGCGTGATTGGTCGGAAGCTGAGCAAAAGCATGTTTACAGCCCAGATAGTCCCGCTGGTTTGCCCCGCAACCGCGACATCGAAGCCCGCACGCTTGATAACATGCTTTACTTGTCCAAGGGCATTGCGGAAGCACGCAAAGAGCTAGAGCCAGTGTTTCGTTGGTTCGTTGAGCATTTACGCTTTCTCGACCTGAGTCACGACGGCGGTGTCGAATACAACACGACCCTATCTTTACTCGAAGACGGTTCGGTCGAAGAGCGGCAAGCGGTCCTCAATATCTTAAAGCATGCGGATTTAGGCATCGCTGAAGCAGGCATTGCAGATGTAAATGTCCGCGATAAAGTGAAGGGGTTTGATCAGATGCCCGATGAGATTCAAAAACAGATCGTTCAACATTTTTCTAAAAACCCCGAACTTGTGCACCAAGGGAGCCATGATGCCACACATCCGCTACCATGGGACAGCGAGTCGGCAGGCACGCAACGCTTCTACTCACTGATTGGCCCGTGGTTGGATATTTTAAAAAAGGGATATACCGTCTGCATCGACGAGCTAGAAACCAGTATGCACCCGATCATGGTGCGCGAGTTACTGAAGCTGTTCTTTAATAAGGCAACTAACCCGAACAATGCGCAGATCATTTTCACCACGCATAATCCGTTGCTGCTCGATACGACACTCCTCCGTCGCGATCAGATCTGGTTGACTGATAAGGATCACGTCGGCGAAGCACATTTGTATCCGCTGACTGACTACAAGCCACGCGGCCAAGAATCGCTGGTGCGCGGTTACATGGCGGGTCGCTACGGCGCGGTGCCTTTCATCCCAGACGGCCTGCTTGGCACGTCGTCTTCGGTTGAAGTGTTGCCTGAGCGTAAGGAGGGATTGGATGTCTGATTTAGGTTACGATCCCGAGTGGTATAAAAAAGCCGCCGCTCAAAGCCTAGAGCGTAAAGCTACGAGTAGATTAACCGCTGTTTCCGGCGATAAATTTTTAATCGTGACCGAGGGCACGGTAACTGAGCCTACTTACTTCTCGCTGCTACGAAATGAGCTGCAACTGAAGGCTGTGGATGTAAAGATTACGCCGAGCTGGGCAAGTGATCCGCTGCACGTCGTGAATGCGGCAGCGGATGTGGTTACCGATTTGGCGGATCGTGCTCGGAAGAATAAACTCTCGAATGACGAGGTCAGGAAATATGACCATGTTTGGGCGGTGATCGATACAGACGTAGCCGCTCGCAATGGCATCTGGGGAGATGTAGTGCAGCTTGCGCAGTCGAAAAAAGTAAAATTGGCTCACTCTACACCCTGTTTTGAGTTTTGGTTATTACTGCACTTTGGCGCAACGACGCGTTCTGACTTGGTCGACGGGACGACTGCGAAGAAGGTGGTTGAAGAGACGCTGGGACAGCCCTATTCAACAAACCAAAAGATTGCGACCGAAGTCATGCCATTATTTTTAAAGCATTGGCCGGAAGCTGTGCGCAATGCAGAAATCGTGCGTAAACACCACCATGACGCGAGAACGCGTTCACCGGCGAATCCCTCAACTGAAATCGACTTGTTGGTGCGTTCACTTAATGATGCCGCACACCAACATAAGCGGAGACTGTAGAAATACGGATCACAAATACTCATGACTGACAAAGCCAACGAACTCACTTTTCAGAACGATATGATCGAGCAGTTGGTCGCGAACGGCTGGTTGCTCGGCACGCCTGAGGGATACAACCGTGAACTGGCGCTGTATGAGGAGGACGTGCTGGGCTTCGTTCAGGACACGCAGCCGAAGCAGTGGGAGAAGTTTGTGAAGCTCTACCCGAGCCAGACGGATGCGAAGTTTCTGGAGCGAGTGGCGACTCAGCTCAACAAGGTCGATCCAAATGCTGCTGATGGCACGCTGCGCACCTTTGGCACGCTGGGTGTGTTGCGCCATCCGATTAAAGACCGTGGCACGCGCTTTAGTCTGTGCCAGTTCGAGCCGGAGCATGACCTTAACCCCGACACCTTGCGCTTGTATCAGAACAACCGTCTGCGGGTGGTGCCTGAGCTGGTGTATAGCCCGTGGGCGACGGAGGCCGAACTAGCTGCAACGGGAGTGAAGGCGAAGAACTGGCGCATCGACTTGGTGTTGTTTGTGAACGGTCTGCCTGTGGCGACATTGGAACTGAAGTCGGAGTTCAAGCAAGCGGTGCAGAATGCGATCAAGCAGTATAAGCTGACGCGCCCGCCGGTTGATCCCGTAACTAAGAAGGCCGAGCCGCTGCTTACCTTTAAGCGTGGGGCACTGGTGCACTTTGCGGTCAGTCAATACGAGGTCTACATGGCGACTCGGCTTGAAGGGCTGAATACTTACTTCCTGCCATTCAACAAAGGCACTCAAGACGGCGGCGCGGGCAATGATGTGCCCAAGGACGTGAACCAATACGCGACCGACTATTTGTGGAACGAGGTATTGCTACCGAAGAACCTACTCAAAATCCTTGCCAACTTCGTGCACCTTCAAATCGAAGAGAAGGAGAACTGGGAGGGGCGTAAATACAAGAAAGAGACGATGATCTTCCCGCGTTATCATCAGTGGGACGTGGTGAATCGACTACTGGACGCCGCACGCGAGGAAGGCCCTGGCTCAAAGTATCTGGTGCAGCATAGCGCGGGCTCGGGTAAGTCGAACTCGATCGCATGGACCGCCCATCAATTGTCATCACTCTACGATGATGCGGGCGAGAAACAGTTTCACTCTGTAATCGTGGTGACGGATCGCACGGTATTGGACGATCAACTACAAGAGACGATCTCCCAGTTTGAGCACACCGATGGGATTGTTGCTAAAATTAAGCGCGATGAAGGCGAAGGCTCGAAGTCGGAGAAGCTGGCCAAGGCGCTCGAAGAATCCACGCCGATCATCATCGTCACCATTCAGACCTTTCCCTTTGTGCTCAAAGCGATCGAGAACAGCGTCAGCCTGAAAGAGCGCAATTATGCGATCATCGCCGACGAAGCGCACTCTTCGCAAACGGGTGCCACCGCCCGGCAACTCAAGGAAGTGTTGATGGTCGAAGCACGCGACGAAGACGAGGAGCTGACACCCGACGACATTCTGGATGCCATGGTCGCCTCGCGTCGTGAGTCGCAGAACTTAAGCTACTTCGCCTTTACCGCGACGCCGAAGCCCAAGACGCTGGAACTGTTTGGCCGATTGTCGAAACCCGACGAAGCGCCGTCGAAGCAGAACCTGCCCGAAGCCTTTCACGTTTACAGTATGCGTCAGGCCATTGAGGAGGGGTTCATCCTCGATGTGCTAAAGAACTACACCAACTACAAGGTGGCCTACAATCTCGCGCTCAAGGTGCAAGCCGCCGATACCGAGGTGGAGAGCAAGAAGGCCAAGGTGAAGCTCAACCAATGGGTGCGTCTGCATGATTACAACATCGCGCAAAAGGTGCAGGTCATCGTCGAGCACT
>TARA_B110001469_G_C9648569_1_pt1 | contig 11265 bp, 9 predicted proteins | sample TARA_B110001469 | Tara Oceans TARA_B110001469 (sample SAMEA4397034) | marine metagenome | biome: Polar Biome; feature: [SRF] surface water layer (ENVO:00010504); material: water (ENVO:00002006), including particulate matter (ENVO:01000060) such as... | depth 5 m
ATAAGATTATATGGTTGTAAATCGAAATTTTATAAAAAAACATTTAGTATCTTTCGCAACAATATTATTTGTTAGTTTGTATATTTTAGTTATTAATCTTAAACCAGGATTCATGTATAATCAAGATGGTTCATTACGTTCATTTGGTATTGGTTACAAAAATAAGACTGTTATTCCGGTTTGGTTAGTTGCTATTGCTTTGGCTATTATTTCATATTTGAGTATTTTATACTATTTAATTTATCCTCGCATTCAGTATTAATGCTGGAAATGATGAATACGTTCTGGTCTAATCCAATTATTTGGAGGATTCACTTCTCCACTTAAATAATCCAATTCAGTGCACGTGGCATTAAATTGATTTTGAATACGTAGTCCACGTATCGTAGGATAATTATTTACTTGAATATTTTCACGAAGCACATATCGTGATAGATAATTACGGTATGGAATAAGATTATTGTTGTTTATATAATTGCCGTCAACATTCGGCATAGATATATCGGCTCCCCATTTGTAAAGAAATCTGATTTTTTCAACATTAGTATTCCAAATCGTAGCGCAATCTAGCGCGGTTATATTAACGTGATTTTCGGTATCAATAAGAGGATAATTAACAAGCATGTTAGTAGCATAAATACCATTTCGATTGCAATAATTATGTAAGAAGTAATCCACATCATTTTCTCCTCCAAAGATAATTTTAAGATGAAGATACAGAACGTCGCATACGTGTTCGTTCTGATTGTTATTGAGACGCCTAATATCAAACAGAGACAAGTTTGGGTCAACAGTGTTCATAAGCAAATTATGCGCGTTTGCAAGTTGTGTGAATTGTTCGTTGTTGTTGTTATCGTTTGCCATGATTATTATAGAATAAGTTAATACTATTAATCTTTTAAATTGTAATTCAATTTTCTACTATTTTTAAAAATAATTTGTAAATTTCAGAATTTGAATTTTTAATATTTTTTTTATAACAATATTTATCATATTCATATTGCGATAACCGTTCATATCTTAAATTATTACTATGAATGAAATCGCCATTTTTCCATTTTTCCATTAGAGAAGGATGTTCATTCGTAAATTTGTATTTATAATTATCATCAATATCTGTTATTTTTAATAAATTTGCTGGTGGAAGTGAATAATCTGAATAATTTGACAAATAATGAAGATTATACTCTTTTCCATTTGACAATTGCAATGTCATTATTTCATTCGTTAATTTGGTCGAATATCTCATAATCTATTATAAATATTTAAATGCTTAATACTTTTAAACTGTTTACTGTAAGAATAATATGTATAAACAGTTTAAAAGTATTAACATGATAATACATAAGACGATGTTAGTAAACACATATCTTGAACACACCAAAGATTTGAAAAATAAATATGGAGAGAAAAGCATTGTTTTAATGCAGGTGGGTGCATTTTATGAAGTTTATGGACTGCAACATCCTGAAACGCGTGAAATTACTGGTTCTGATATTTCACACTTTTCATCTTTATGTGAGCTGACAATATCTCGCAAAAATATTTGTGTTGGCAAAAAAAACGTATTGATGGCAGGTGTCCGCGATTACATGCTCGACAAATATTTAAAAAAACTGCAAGGTTTTGGCTATACAGTGGCGGTCTACGGTCAAGATGAAAAGGCCGCAGGGACTACACGGAGTCTTACCGGTATTTTCTCTCCGGGAACATATTTTTCAAGTGACGCCGAATCACTTACAAACAATACAATGTGTATATGGATTGAAAAAATCCAAAAGACGCTTATTGTAGGTATTTCAAATATCGATATTTACACCGGAAAATCATTTGTTTTTGAGTATAATCAAGAATACAGTTCAACACCTGAGGCATACGATGAACTTGAACGTTATATTTCGATATATCAACCAAGCGAATTAATCGTAATTCATAATTTATCAGAGGGAATAGTGAATGATATTTTACATTTTGTTGATGTTAAAACAGAATGTCGGCACATTTTGACGAAACATGATAAAGAATCGCCTCATTATCAAAAAATTATCAACTGTGAAAAGCAAACATATCAAATTGAGATTATGAAAAAATATTTTGATACAGATTCACTCGAAGAAAATCCAAATCTTTCTCAATATCCAATTGGAACCGAGTCGTATTGTTATTTGCTAGATTTCATTTTTTACCATAATCCAGATTTAACACATAAAATTCAGCCTCCCAGTTTTGAAAATTGTTCGGAACGATTAATTCTTGGCAATCATTCATTAAAACAATTAAATATTATCAATACATCGATGTCAGGTGCTTCTGGACAAAATTCATCTATATTATCGTTTTTAAATCAATGTAAAACCCCAATGGGAAAACGCAAATTCCAGTATATGTTGTTGAATCCGCTTACAAAAGCAGACCCACTCCAAAGAGAGTATGATTATTGTGAACATCTATTGTGTTGCAATAACTATTCTGAAATGAGAACATACCTATCCAACATGAAAGACCTTGAGAAAATGTCAAGAAAAGTTATTCTTAAAAAAATCACACCTGCTGAATGTTTTCATATGCGTGAATCTCTTATTGATATGCAAACAATATTTAGCAAAATAGAAACAGATGAAACATCAAAGAATTACATTTTTAGCACTATTTCACAAGAAGTTAACAATTATGGGAAAATATTATGCACTCTGATTGAAGATGCGTGCGTGATGGATAAAATTAAAGATAAAAATACATTATCATTTGATGACAACTTCATTCGCAGAGGCTATAATAGAGAACATGATGATAATGTTGAAAATTGGTATGATTCGTATGATATATTAATAGGTATCCAAAAATATTTGAATGCCAAAGTTGCACAATACGAAGTAAGTAAAAATAAATCAAAAGTTAAAAAAACGTTGAAAAAAGAGCCTGAATATGTAAAAATTCATTTGACCGAAAAAACTCCCCCATCAATTGTATGCACAGCCCGTCGGGCTGCTATTTTGAAATCAGAAATTAAGGGGAGGGGAACTGTTGATATTATCTACTATTCACGTTATTCAAAAACAGAAAAAACTTATCAACTTGACCTAAGCATTATTGAGTGCTTAAAAACCACATCTAGTAATATTACTATTGTAAGTAATGATATTAAAAAAACATCGAATACTGTATTTCATTCAAAAAATACAATGTTGGTTTCTCTCTCGAAAGTATATAACAATTTCGTTTTAGAACTGTATGAACGGAGCGAAAAATTGGACGAAATCGTCAGATTTATAGCTTTGGTCGATTATTCATTTACACGAGCCTACATTGCGAATAAGTATAATTTGTGCAAACCATCAATTGAAAGTAAAAACTCCAAGCCATTTTTTAAAGCCTGTGGTATACGTCATATTTTAATCGAATCATTGCTGCGAAATGAGCATTATGTCACAAATGACATTTGCCTTGATGCAACGAATTTAGGTGTGTTACTTTATGGAACAAACGCAGTTGGGAAAAGCAGTTTTATAAAATCAATTGGTATTGCTATTATTATGGCCCAGTCCGGTTTTTATGTTCCATGTCAGGAATTTATTTACTATCCATACAAACATATATTTACACGTATTCTAGGTAATGATAACCTGTTTAAAGGTCTATCATCATTTGCGGTTGAAATGTTGGAACTAAAATCAATCCTTGCTACAGCAAATAAAGATAGTCTTATTTTAGGTGATGAACTTTGTTCAGGGACGGAAAGCAATTCGGCTATGAGTATTTTTATATCAGGTATTCAACATCTATATTCTGTGCAAAGCAATTTTATTTTTGCAACACATTTCCACGAAATATCTGATTTTGATGAAATTAAACAAATGGATAAACTATCGCTCAACCATATGGCAGTAAAATATAACAGAGTGAAAGACAAATTGATATATGACCGAAAACTACGGGACGGTCCAGGTGAAAATATGTATGGTCTGGAAGTATGCAAGGCATTGCATCTTCCGTCAGCTTTTTTGGAAAATGCACATGCTTTGCGAAATAAATATAATCCAGCTACAGGAAGTATCTTAGAATGGAAAACGTCAAGATACAACAGCAAAAAAGTGCGAGGGATTTGTGAAAAATGTAAAAAAACATTCAGCAGTGAAGTTCATCATGTTGCACATCAAGCAGATGCCCAAGATAATGGATATATTGGAACGTTTCATAAAAATCATTTGGCAAATTTATTATCTCTATGTGAGGGTTGTCATTTAAAAGAGCATCGTAATGATTAACATTCGGTTGCGAATGATGCTCTTTTATATTAGCAATTGCAAACATTGATAAATCGCAACTAACCAATCTGTGATCTTTTTGAAATGTATCTAACATACCAACTTATATTACTTTTATTGTATTCATGTTCTTGCAATTCAGGATTAAACAATGTTTGTAATGGCATTTTTTTATGTTTCGCACGTCTAATAATGGCGGAAGCAGCGCACCCTTGGATTATACGACTACTTGTGTATATATCTTCACGATTCGTTTTATTTTTAACCGACGGTGACGTATTACTATTTTGACCGGTGCTTGTCGGCACATGATATACGATTTCGACGGCGTTATTTGAATCTGTATCGATGTAATTAACTGATTTGGTGTCTGACGCTGCGTTAATGCTCCAAAATATGATGTCACACATTTTAATTTTATTTATTTCTTCATCATTAATAAACGAATAAACCGGATCATTGTCGGTTGACAATGGAGGTGTATGAATATCTTTGTAAAGACCCCACCGTTCGCACATCTTTACCCAACTGAAGTAATCTATTATTGTGTCTACGGGTCCTTTAACTCTGGAACTCTGGCATAGTTGGGTCATATCATAGTGATTGAGTTGCGTTCTATATTTTGTTCGCAAGTATTCATTATGTGAATTAATTGTCTTTTTTGAGATAGGTTCGCCCACATATGTGATATTATTTTTTCCATGTAGCACATTTATGCCTTGCGTCGCAAATATTTCATAATTTAAAACTGAGATAGGATATCGGCGCTCAAGCAATAAATCTTGAAAAATATTTATCCATTCATGAACGCTTTCATTTTTATATACACCACATAGTTCTTCAATAAATTGTCTTAGTCCTGGTTCATAATTAGACAGTTTTTTTATAAATGCGCTCAATGCAGCAGGAGTGATTAGAGGAGAGATTGAATTCATTTATTTTGATGGTTACAAATTGATTTGTCTCATATTGAATTCAATTTTTCATTTAAACTCATCACTCTCATGAAAAGAGTAATGAGTTTAAATAAAAAATAATATTATACAATAATGATTAATTATCCTTGCGTAGATAACTATACAGGATTTTATCAACAATCATACACCTCAAATAATATATCATTGCAATCACATGTATCTGTTTATCTGTGCAGAACGTTGTGCGATAATACCGATAAGTGCAACGGATTTAATTACTTATGGGACCTCAAAGTATGCGAACTATTAACAGATGATTATTTTATCCCGAATAATTTAGAATTAACACCTACACTTAAAAATTCTTTTTACATGAGAAGTTTTACACAATGTGAAAATGAACCATTCCCATATTATTTTATATTTTTTTCCATATTTATGATTTTAATTATAATACCCACGTCATATTTAAAATGTTGTCAAAAAAAAACAGCAACTGAGGAAGAAGAAGCGATCCTTCCAAACATTCCCCCATCATACGAAGAAACTCTAAATAATGAAAGGGAAGATACTAATGTTTCTTTGACGGATAATGATATCAATATGTCATTAGTTGAACGCTACACTATACTTGAATAAATATATATTCACTAATATAGCCCCTTATTTTTTACACTATTTTCTATTCTTTCAATCGCCAAAAGATAGCAAACAGTCCTCATCGAAATATTAGGTTTTAAACTCATTTTTTTATTTACTTTGTTGTAAATATACTCCATACGGTTCGATAATTTATGTAATGTTTCTTCCTCTGACCAATATTCACATCGCTTGTTCTGCAACCATTCAAAATAACTCACTACCACCCCACCACTATTAGCCAGTATATCTGGTATTACAGCAATATTTTTTTGTGTCAAAATAGCCTCAGCATCTGATGTTATTGGACCATTCGCGGCTTCAATTACCATTTTACATTTCATTTGATTTGCTTCCTTTTCGGTTATTTCCAATTCTTTTGCTGCAGGGATAACAATATCTGTTGGTATTCCAAAAAAATCATCGCGCGTTATTTCAATGATGTTATCATCACTATATCCTTTCAAGCATTTATTATTTTGACAATAATTATAAATGCTTTTAATATCAATACCACTGGTGGATGTATTTTTAAGAGCAACAGTGTGGTCGGCCACACCAACACATACCATGCCTAAATTAGCTAAGCCCATCGCAGTATGAGAACCAACATTACCAAATCCTTGGATCAAAAATGTTTTGCCCACCAAATCAATATTATTTGATTTGGCCCACAATTTAACACATTCTACCACACCGTAACCGGTTGCTTGTTCGCGTCCTTTTGCGCCACCGCAGTCAACTGATTTTCCAGTAAAAACCGCATTATTGTGCGATTGTGCTTTTTTTTGATACGCATCGGTCATCCAATCCATAATCTGTGCATTTGACCCCATATCAGGTGCTGGAATATCACGATTTTCACCGATATATTTGAACATTGTTGTGGCGTAGCCTTTGCTGACTCTTTCCAGTTCATTTTTGGATAATTCATTTGGATTTATTTTAATCCCCCCCTTTGCCCCCCCATACGGCAATTCTTGCAACGCGCATTTTAACGTCATCCAAAATGCAAGTGACTTTATTTCATCCAAATAAATATCGTTACTTATTCTAATCCCTCCTTTAAATGGTCCTAATACGTTATTGTGTTGCACACGGTAACCTTTTACAACTTTAATTGTTCCGTCATCCATGCGAACAGGGTAATGTATTATTATTTCATTTTTAGGATATTCTAAATAATCAAATATATTGTATGTTTTATCATGAAGATGTTCATTCTTGGCATCGCTGTATTGTTTAACTACCAATTCATATACATTAGACATAATATATTTACTTTATAGTATTAATATTAAAAAGATACGTAAACGTGATGTTTAGATGGCTTTCGCTTCTAAACTATTTAATTTTGACCCAATATACGACTCGAATAACATCGATGGCAAAATTCCCACAATTGAACCAACTATAAATATGAAAAAATTTATATTCAAAAGGCTCCAAAAAACCGAAACTCCTTGGTATGGTGCAATCGGTGGCAATCTGGATAAAATTACAAGCCATAATATCCGTGCATGTCCTTTCTTAATGTCATTCAACATGGATTTAAAAATACTTTTTGAATTACTATTTTTTCCAAGATTAAAAATACTCTGTGAATTACTATTTTTCCCCAGATGAAAAGTAATTGTAGATGATATTATACAACCAATTAATGTAAGGAATGTTCCTTTGTATACACCATAAAGATAGCCAGAGAGAATGTTTGGAATCGTAGAATTGTAAAAGACCAAGTTTATAAAGACAACAATCGCAACAAATATTGAATACGATGACATTGATTCCTTATCTTTGATTTTTTCAATTAAATATTCTATTTTTTTTTTAATTTGATTTCTTTTCAAAAATGCTATAAAAGGAACCAAAATAACGAGCATTAAAAATATTGAATTTTTCATATACATTACATAATGAGAATATTATTGTTTTCTAAAATGATAGTTCAACAAATACATTTGACGTTGCGGAGGTGTTTCATTGAAAAAATTAATTACAACACCCTTATGCACATGTTTACCTTGTGGCATGAGGCAGTCAATATATTGTTTGTGCAACATCGTCATACATACCCTGTATTGATGTGGGTAAGTATTAATATGAGCCTTTTTATTGATAAAACAATCTACATAATTAACATATAAATTATGAGTGAAGTTATGAACTTGCTTCCGATAATCTTGGAAATCATTGCTATCTTCGGGATAATATCTCAAATATTTACCCACATTTCCGGAATGTCGTAACGTTAAATATAAAAACTGTCGTTTGGGCGAATTACCGCGCATTTTTTTTACCTCTTCATAGACAGGATTTCTGATTTTAGACCTCCATCCTGTATCATAATTTTTGATAATGACCCCCACGCAAGAAAAATCTGTGTTTCGCGCTGCGTGTTTCTCTCGTGCTGCGTGCATCGTTTTATAATCATATTTATCTGGAATTGGAATACTGTGGTTATCGATAATGTTGCGAAGAGCAACATCATCTTTTGTTTTTCCGTGCGGATAAAGTGTTACTACGGTATCAGTAATACTATGTGCTTCTACCAATACGGTATGGGGTTTTTCAACACGTGCAACAATTCGATTGCGGGGGTGCTGAAGCACAAAACTGTAACAATAATTCTTAGGCAATACATCTAGGTTAATATTATCTTCGTCAAGCGCTTCTTCAAACATCTTACGAAATGTAAGATTCGGTTCATTTTGTAAGTAAAAACGGATGTCCGCACCAATATTGCTGCGCGTTGCGTATTCCCAAACATTATTTTCTTCGTCCCAAAAAACATTAATCATAACACCGTCCACAAATTCCTCAAACTGAATCGCGCTAGCATCTTCAGTGTATTGCTGAATTTCTTCAACGGGAATAGATTTATTTGGTCCAACGCAGACAATCTGGTTGGTATCATTATTTACAATCATACTTCTCATAAAACCCACTTTATAATAGTCTGATGGTAAACATTTTTCTTTTAAATACTTAATAATGGTATATTTATTATGAATCTTTTTTTGTATCGCAATATTATTAACTTCATCCTTTGTTATAATATCCAATACAATGTATTTTGCTTTGGTTAAATATTGTTGCGGCATTACAGAGTATTTCTCTTTCTGTTAATATCTTTAATATAATTATCTATAATACATATAAGGATGGAAAACGAAAGTTTACAGCTCCAATTAGGAGATATTATTCAAATTGAAGCTCCTACAAATGACATTTTTAACGAACAATTATTTTTAATACTCTATATTGATAGCGCTGAGATTGATGTGCAAAATATTACGTCTCTTAAGAAAGCACTATTTAAATTAGATGACGATGGGAATTTTGAGGATAAAACTGTCGAAGGGATTTCTCTTTTAAGCAGAGATAAAGAACAAGGATATGCCAGACAGAATGGGTTGGTGGCTAAAACATGGGTGTCAATCACTTTTGGCGGAGACCTTCCGGCCATTATTTCGGGCGAGATAACAAATGTAGAAGAGGATATGATCGAAATTTTAACATTTCCTGAGAAAGAAACCATCTACATCGATTTTGCTTACAAAGGCATACCAAAAGATATACCAATTAAAAGCATCGAAATACGAGAGGCGCCGGATATGGATTTGATTATTGATGATAATGAAGATACACTTCCACGCCCTAACGCAAAATACGAAATGCCTGTCCCTGAAATAAAAGATACAATTAAACAAGTCATTATTCAGGCGGATGAAATAACATTCGGACCTGATTTGGGGGAAATAACGCAAGAAGTAGCGGTTGATGACAAGTATGAAAGATTCGGTATTCAAACACAAACAAATGATTTGTTAGATGAACTATTATCTACCATTCCAAATACACAACGCACAACCAAGATATTAAACAAAATTCATATGATGATTGAACGTTTTAAAGAACTTAGAAATATATTCTCAGAAAAAGACGCAAATGGTAACCCAATCAATCCGATTATTAAAAGCGCATCATACAAACCTTTGGTAGAATCACTTAAAAAGTTGAACAAGAATTTAGGGTGGATTATTCCGGTTGTTAAAAACAAAAAGAAGGTTTATGATATTGATAACGCCGAAGCTGAAATGGCGGATGATGTTGCATCGTTCACTATGGCTGAAGCCCAGATTCAAGACACCGATGCTCTTGCTTCTTATCAAAACAATACAACTCCCACAGGCGAAAATAAATATGATTATTTACTCAATGCCATACAAGATGTAGGAACGCCTTATGAAAAACCGGACAATAGTGACTACACCGATTTTATCACTAAACAGGAAGTATCGACAGACCTCAGTGTCATTGTAGATAATTTGGACGATTTTTATTCATCAATTGTCACCAAAGAAATGTTAGCCCGAAAACGATATCTTATTGGTAAATATAATTTGGGATTTAACAAACTTGAAACAGTAATAGAACAAGGTTCAAAACCATATAATAAATCTGTTGTTGCTACACCCGCAGCTAAAGTATACCTAAAATCTTTTATTCTTATGCCGGAGAAGGCGATTAGGCAATCGAGGGTCAATTTACCTGGTTCATCTATATTAGTTAAATCGGTGTTAAATCGTGATAAAACACCACTGTATAAACGTTTTACAAAATCATCTACCGTAAATTCACAAACGGTAGAGTCGTTTGATGAATCAATCGAACATAACTTTGTTGAGGGAGCAACCGAAATTACATTAGATGATACATTGCAAGACGACCCAGATAAATATGAAAAATATTTGCAGTCTATTATTCCGCGAACCAAAATATTATTCAACATTATTAAAAAATACATTGACGCAAAACTTACCTTATGTGAAGTGGTGAAAGAGATGGAACCTTTTTTGGTCTACAGTGATGATTTAACATACAATCAATACCGCGTGATGAACAAATTTATTCGAAAGAAGATAAATGATTACAAAAAAGACTATGTTGCTAGTTCACGTGAATACCGTTTTTTGCAGTCTGGTAAAAAATTCGCAGATAAAACATGGTATTCATTATTTAACATATTAACAACTGAGAAAAAAAGAGTTATGGAAGATAATTATGGACTTAAGATGCGTGGATTTACATCAAGTGAAAATTATCATCGAATAATGGATATTGATGGAGGCAGATTGTTTATGACTGCGATGGCTATGGAAAACTTGCTGCTAATGACCCCGGTTGACATTAATGATATTTTTCAACGTGAACGTCTTGCTATTAGTAATAGCAAAACAAGCACTCCAAAAGAAAATTTGTGTAGCAATTATGCATTAGTGAAGCGATATTTGGAGCTCGATGAACTATTAGAAGATAATGGGAAAAGCATATCGGTGGACAAAAATTTAGATCAAACCCGCTACGATATTATTAATGAGTATTTAGTTGAACAATCTTCAATGAATGCTGATGACTTTGAGGATTTCTTAAAAAAAAAA
>TARA_B110001469_G_scaffold127622_1_pt1 | contig 11226 bp, 11 predicted proteins | sample TARA_B110001469 | Tara Oceans TARA_B110001469 (sample SAMEA4397034) | marine metagenome | biome: Polar Biome; feature: [SRF] surface water layer (ENVO:00010504); material: water (ENVO:00002006), including particulate matter (ENVO:01000060) such as... | depth 5 m
ATGCATTAGCATCTCATCAATCAGTAATTAACGTTATGGAAGCTTCTCGGCAAGCTGGTCTAACAAAAATTACATTTTCTACAAAAGTTAATTAGAAAGTATTAAATATTTTTATGTCGAAAGAACAAACGACCAAAGTTGACTTGGCAGATTTTAAAAAAATCTATTCAAGGATTTTTAAATATGCACTTAAATATAAGTGGATTTTATCTCTCAGTATTTTTTCTTTAATTATTTTAGCCCTAACAAATACTGGATTTCTTGCTTTAATAAAAAAAATTACAGATGAAGGTTTTGTTGAGCAAGCGGCAGACCCTTCGATTTTTCTGCCATTGGCATTAGTTATATTAATGACGATAAGAGCACTATCTGGATTTATTTCAGGCTATTCAATGCGATGGGTATCAAGAAAGATCGTTGAAGATTTACGTTTTGATGCTTTTAGAAGGTTAATGTTACTCCCAGTAACATATTTTGATTCACGTGCTGCAGGAAATATTGTTTCTAAGATTACCTATGAAACAGAACAATTATCATTTATTGCAACAAAAGTTGCTTTAGAGTCTATCCGTGAAAGTCTTACTATATTGGGTATTGTAGGATATATGCTTTACTTGGATTGGCTATTAACCATTATTTTTACATTAATGGCACCATTAATGGCTTTTTATTTAAAATTAGTTTCACCTAAGCTGAGAAAGGCTGGCAAAGAAGTCCAAAGTACAATGGGAGATATGACAAGTGCTTCAGAGCAGGCTATATCTGGACAACGTATTGTTAAAATATTTGAATCGAGTTTTTTTGAGTTTAAAAAATTCTCCGAAATAGTAATACGTAATAGGAAAATGCAAACGAAATTAGCCCAATTATCTGGTGCAAATAGTTTTGTAATTGAGGTCCTAGCGTCTATTTCTCTAGCCTTAGTAGTTTACTATTCTGTTGGTAAATTTACTCCAGGCGAGTTTGCTGCATTTGTTGGCGCTTTGCTTATGTTGATTTCACCAATTAAAAAATTAACTGCAATTAATGAACAAATTCAGATAGGTATTGCAGCTGCTGTAAGTATTTTTAGCGTAATGGATGAAACAAAAGAAGTTGATACTGGAAAGAAAATATTTAAAAAAATTACTGGCCATATTGAATTTAAAAAAGTTTCTTTTTCATATGAAAAAATTAAAAAACCTATCTTAAAAGATATAAATTTAGTAATTAAACCAGGTGAGAAAATTGCATTGGTAGGTAAATCTGGCGGAGGAAAAACATCTCTAATAAACTTAATACCAAGATTTTATGAATTAGATTCTGGATCTATATTTATTGATAAAACTAATATTACCCAAATCAAACTCAATGATTTGAGACATCATTTATCTCTCGTTAGTCAAGATACTATTTTATTTAATGATACGATTCATAATAATATTGCTTATGGAAAACTTAATAAAATAGATTTTAAAAAGGTAAAGAATGCAGCAAAAGCAGCTAATGCAATTGAGTTTATAGAAAAACTTCCTGATGGTTTTAATCATCAAATAGGTGATAGGGGTGTTCGTTTGTCTGGTGGACAAAAACAAAGAATAGCTATTGCAAGAGCTATCTTAAAAAATGCACCTATTTTGCTACTGGATGAAGCAACTTCGGCTTTAGATTCAGAATCAGAAAAACTTGTTCAACAAGCATTAGATAATTTAATGCATGGACGCACATCTATTGTAATTGCACATAGGCTTAGTACTATAATGAACGCTGACAGAATAGTTGTTATTGACGATGGAAAAATAGTTGAAATTGGAACGCATAAAAGTTTATTAAAATCTAAGAAACACTACTTTAGACTATATAAAAAAGGCTTTAGTTAAATTTGAGATCAATTCATGAGATTCTAAATAGGCAATATTATAAAAAATCTTCTTGGATTTTAATTTTACTCCCATTAAGTTTTATTTATTTTCTAATAATTTATTTTAGAATTTGGGCTTACAGGATTGGTATTTTTAAATCAATCAAGATGGATGTTCCTGTTGTAGTGATTGGAAATATTACTATTGGAGGTACAGGTAAAACACCACTAGTTATATGGCTGCTAGAAAGATTGATAAAAAAAGGTATGAAACCTGGCCTAATTTGTAGCGGCTACAACTCTAATGCTAAATCTCCTAAGGAAGTTTTATTAGACTCAAAAGTATCAAATGTAGGCGATGAGGCCTTAATGATTAAACTGCGCTTTAAAAAAAATTATAACAAAGATATCCCTATATTTGTTGGTAAGAGGAAGGTGCATGTTGGGCAAGCATTATTGGAGTCTTATCCTAATGTGAATATTTTAATTTCTGATGATGGCTTACAGCATTATGAGTTAGAAAGGGATTTTGAAATAGTTGTTGTTGATGAAGCTAGGCAATTTGGCAATAAATTTTTAATCCCAGCCGGACCATTGAGAGAGAGTGTTTCCAAAATTAATGAAGTGGATGCTTTGGTATTAAATGGACACCTTAATGCATCAGAAAAATACGATAGTATGATTGAGAAAAAAAATAAAAATATAAACGAAGGCTTGGCATTCAAAATGACCTATTATGGGGATGTTCTAGTAAATTGTTTTAATCGAGATCAAATATTTAATTTAGACATTCTTGCAAAAAAAAATTTAGTTGCGATAACTGGAATTGGCAATCCAGAAAGATTCTTTAATCAATTAATTGCTGCCAAAATACCATTTATTGACACTAAAATTTTTAACGACCATCATGTATTTACCAAGTCTGATTTTAAGATTTATTCTGATATGAATATTATAATGACTGAAAAAGATGCTGTGAAGTGTAAAAAATTTGTAAATATAAATTATTGGTATTTACCAATATATGTGGATTTGGATGAAAAGTTATTTAAAAAAATGATGAAAAAATTAAGGATTAATTAAAATGGATAAAAATTTATTAAGCATTCTTGTTTGTCCAGTAACTAAAGGACCTCTTATATTCGATAAAAAGAATAATGAGCTTATATCAAAATCGGCTAAGTTAGCTTATCGAATTGAGGATGGAATCCCTATTTTACTTGAAAGTGAAGCCAGAAAGATCTCTGGAAAAGACTAAAAATGGAATTTAATGTAGTCATTCCTGCTAGATATGCAAGTTCAAGGTTGCCAGGGAAGCCATTAATTGATATTGCCGGAATTCCAATGGTTATTAGAACTGCATTTCAAGCAAGTGAAAGTGGTGCTAAGAGTGTAGTCATTGCTACTGATGATAAAAGAATAATGGATACTGCTGAAAAGTATGGGTTTGAGGCTTTAATGACTGATAAAAATCATATTTCAGGAACAGATAGAGTTTTAGATGTAGCAAATCAAAAAGGGTGGATTGATGATGAGATTATCATTAATGTTCAGGGGGACGAGCCACTCATTAATTCAGGATTAATTAAGTTACTAGCTAACAGACTTCATGGAAGCAATATTAATTATGTGAGTGCTTGCTCACAGTTTGAAAATTTTGATGACTATTTAAACCCAAACAATGTAAAGGTCGTATTTGACCATGCGCAGTTTGCTATAAAATTTTACAGAGAAGCATTAATAAAAAACAAAGAAAACTGGAATTTGCAGAAAAATTTTCATCATATTGGTATTTATGGGTATACAAAAAGATTATTAGATAATTTTTGTAGCCTACCTATTTCTAAACTAGAAAATTCTTTAAAACTTGAACAGTTAAGAGCCTTAGAAAATAATATATCACTGATGATATTGAAATATGAGGGAAAGGTTTATAGAGGTATAGATACCCCTGAGGACTTAGTCTTAATTAGAAAGTACTTGGAAAAAAACTAAAAAACTATACTGCATCTTCACCTTTTTCACCTGTTCGAATTCGGATAGCATCTTCAACATCCATAACAAATATTTTTCCATCACCGATTTTCCCAGTATGCGCAGTTTTAGTAATAGAATCTATTACCTTCTCAACCATTTCGTCAATGACAACTATATCAAGTTTCACCTTTGGTAAAAAATCAACTATATATTCTGCACCTCTATATAATTCTGTATGGCCTTTTTGACGGCCAAAGCCCTTAACTTCTGTAGCTGTAAGCCCCATAATTCCGAGCTCAGATAAAGCTTCCCTGACTTCATCTAATTTGAAAGGCTTTATGATGGCTTCAATCTTTTTCATTTGAAATTCCTTTTAATTGTATTGTTATATTTATTTGTAATCGGATAACGCCTATCTTTAACAAAAGCTTTATGAGTTACTTTTGGACCCGGAGGTGCCTGCCTTCTTTTAAATTCGTTCCTATCGACTAATTTTATAACTTTTCTAACTACTTGTGCTGAATATCCTTCATTAATTATCGTTTTAATACTTTTATTTTTTTCTACATATAAATCTATTATTGCATCAAGTATTTCATAATCAGGGAGGTTGTCTTGATCTGTTTGGTTTTTTGATAATTCAGCAGAAGGGGCTCTTGTAATTATCCTTGTAGGAATAATTATATTTTGTTGATTAATCTCTTCTGCAATTTTATAAACCATAGTTTTTGGTATATCTTTCAAAACTGAGAATCCACCAACCATATCACCATATAAAGTTGAATAACCAACAGCAACTTCACTTTTATTACTTGTTGCCAAAACAATTCCATTTAGTTTATTTGCATAAGCCATTAATAATACACCTCTAATTCTTGCTTGAATATTTTCTTCTGTAATGTCTGTAGTAAGATTTTTAAAATCATTTGAGAGAGACTTCTCAAACGATTTCATCAAAGGTTCAATTGGAATTATTTTATATTTAATTGATAAGTGAGTTGCTAGCTGATTTGCATCTTCGAGACTAGCTTTTGATGTAAAAGAACTAGGCATCATAATAGCCGTAACACCATTCTTACATGCTTGAGATGCTATATAAAGAACCACAGCTGAGTCAATTCCACCTGATAGACCAATAAAGATATTTTTAATAGAATTTTTTCTAAGGTAGTCTTTAAGGGAGAGTATTAAACCATTTAATAAATTTTTTATCGGGGAGTTAAGTATTTTATTGTTCTTAGAGGAGCTCAATTTATCAATTTTTTTTAAATCTATTATTTTATTTATTGATTTAAATTGCTCGAGATCTTCAATTAATCCATTTTTCCTGTTGTATATAAAAGATCCTCCATCAAAAAGTAAATCATCTTGCCCTCCTACTAAATTAAGATAAATAAAGGTAAAATTATTTAATGCGATTATTTTTTTAAGCTCTTTAACTTTGGATTCACGCTTATTAATTTCATATGGTGAAGCGTTAATGCAGATAACATAGTCGACATTCTTTAATTTTTCAATAGGGCCTTTAACCCAAATATCTTCGCATATTAATACACCAAATTTTTTACCCTTGAGAGAAAAAATTAGAGCCTTATCCCCTGGTTGAAAATACCTTTTCTCATCAAATACTCCATAATTAGGTAGGATCTGCTTGTCATAAGTTTTCTCAATTTTCCCTTTGTAAAGAATAGAAGCTGAGTTATATAACAATCCTTTATGACTTCTTGGATGGCCTACAATTATTTTTAATCTTGGGAATTCTCTTGCGATTTTTAACAAATAAATATGACATTCCTGAAGAAAATCTTTGTTTAATAGTAGGTCTTCAGGCGGGTATCCACAAATACTTAACTCAGGGGTAATTAAAATTTCTGTATTTGAGTCCCGAGCAATTTTTGCATGCTTGACTATAAGTTTATAATTAGATTTAAGGTCGCCTACAGTTGGATTAATTTGAGCTAAGCTTATTTTCATAACTTATTAGTATTTCCCACCAGATTTCTTGATTAGATCAACTATATTTTTCTTTTTATTCTTCAATGCATAAACCAGAGCTGTTAAACCATATTGATCTTTAGCTTTCAAATTAACTTTTGCATCAATTAGAAGTTTTATGAATTTAATTGATTTGCTGTGGACAGCGTAATGAATTAAATATGAGCCCTCATTATCTTTATGATTTATATCAGCCCCATAAAGAACGAGAACTTTTGCAGCTTTATATTTTTTATTATTTATAGCCCACATTAGAGCACTCCATTCATACTTATCAGTAATATTAACTTTTGCACCTTTATGAAGAAGAAGATTTAGTGCATTTTCATTCCCATTGGATGCAGCATGAATTAGTGCTGTTTTACCATATCTATCCTTTAATTCAACTTTTGCACCATTATTAATTAATATTTCTATAGTTTTAACGTTACCACTTTTACATGCCAGCATTAATACAGTTAACCCTGAACTGTTTCTACTATTTGGATCAATACCACCTTTAAGAAGTAAATCGATAGTTTTGTAATGCCCTGAAGTTGCTGCTAATCCATAAGCAGACCAGCCATCTGGATCTGTTATTTTTGGATCAGCATTATTTTTAAGAAGGACTTCGACAGTTTCCGTGTAGTTTTTCTTTGCAGCAAACATTAGAGCAGTCCAACCATCATTTTCTACTTTATTTACGTCTGCCCCTTGAGAAATTAAATATTCGATTACCACGACTTGATTCTTCCTTGATGCATACATTAATGCATTTGTATTGTCTTTATCCTCTGTATTTGGATCACCTCCACTTTGAATAATTGCCTTTACTGTTTCTATATCACCTTTTGCAGATGCAGTCAGTAAATATGAAATTTCTTCAGAATGCAACTGGGTTGCGGTACATGCAATATAAAAAAATAAAATTTGTAGAATATTTCTCATTCTTTAGTTTTATTTTTTTAAAGATTGAGCCATTATTAGCCCCATCGTTGCTGGCGACTCAGAAATCGATACACCTGATTTTTTTAAAGTATTAATTTTATCAATAGCTTTACCAGAGTTACCAGATATAATTGCTCCGGCATGCCCCATCCTTTTTCCTTTTGGTGCAGTTAGCCCAGCTATATATGCAACAACTGGTTTTTTAATGTTACTACTAATAAATTCAGCAGCAAGTTCTTCATCTAACCCTCCAATTTCTCCTACCATAATGATCCCTTCTGTATTTGGATCATCCTCAAACATTTGCAAGCACTCTATAAAATTAAGGCCTTTTATGGGGTCTCCTCCAATACCAATACAAGTTGTTTGTCCCAGCCCATTCATCGAAGTTTGATGCACTGCTTCATACGTTAAAGTACCCGATCTTGAAACAATTCCAATTACTCCAGGCTTATGAATTTCTCCTGGCATAATTCCAATTTTACATTCATTTGGAGTAATAATGCCTGGGCAATTGGGGCCAATAAGAATAGCATTATTTGATTTAATACTTTGCTTTACTTTTAGCATATCAATTACTGGTATACCTTCAGTTATACAAACAATAATCTCAATACCTGCTTCACTAGCTTCTACGATAGACTCTGCTGCAAACCTTGGTGGAACATAAATCATTGTCGCATTGGCACTTGTCTCATTAACTGCTTCTTTTACAGTGTTGAAAACAGGTAGATTAAGATGAGTTTGTCCACCTTTTCCAGGAGTAACCCCACCAACAATCTTAGTGCCATATTTGATTGATTGCTCACTATGAAATGTTCCTTGCTTACCTGTGAAGCCTTGGCACAAAACTTTTGTATTTTTATTTATAAGAATAGACATATATAGTTTATAAAATAGTGAGGTCGACTGACTTCTTTGCTGCATCAGTTAGGCTGTCAGCAGATATAATATTTAGATTACTTTCCTTTAAAATTTTTTTTCCAAGCTCGACATTTGTTCCTTCTAAGCGAACAACTATGGGTATTTTAACACCCACTTCTTTAATAGCAGCTATTATTCCTTCAGCAATAATGTCACACCTCATAATCCCACCAAATATATTTACCAATACAACGCGAACATTTTTATCAGAAAGTAAAATTTTGAAAGCTTTATTTACAGTATCCGATGTAGCACCACCCCCAACATCTAAAAAGTTTGCAGGTTGCCCACCAGAAATTTTAATTAAATCCATTGTAGCCATAGCTAATCCTGCACCATTCACCATACAGCCTATATTACCCTCCAACGCAATATAACTTAACCCTTCGTGAAAAGCCTCAGCTTCTTTTTTATCAATTTGAAGCCAGTCATAAGCTTCACTAATTCCCTTATGACGAAATCGAGCATTGTCATCTAAAATTATTTTACAATCTATAGCAACAATTTCATCATTATTTGAAATAACTAATGGATTGATCTCAAGAAGTGACAAATCTAAGTTTTTAAACAAATTAAAGCAAGCGGTAAGAAAATTTTCAAATTTGGAAAATAGTTTTTTTTCTATTCCAAGTCCTATTGCTAAATTATTAATTTGTGGGGGAGTTAAATTCTGATTAATTTTGAAATATTCTTTAACAATAGAATTATTATCCTTACTGGCTATCTCTTCTATATCCATCCCTCCAAATTTTGAGGTTATTATTACTATAGATTCTGATTGCCTATCTATTAAAATTGAGAAGTATAGTTCTTTTTTAATAGAAATTGTCTCTTCTATTAATAATTTAGTTACAGGTTGGCCATGAGGTCTATTTTGTTCAGTTGTAAGGTTTTGTCCCAGAATGAGAGAAGCAAATTCTCTAGCCTCTTCTGTTGATTTAATTATTTTAACTCCACCAGCTTTACCTCTTCCACCTGCATGTATTTGTGCTTTGATTGCAATATTTGAATTAAATTGTTTAGCGATTGTATGAGTTTCTTCTGCACTACGTGAAACTCTACCTTTTGGAATATTTATTCCATTAGCTTTTAGCAATTCCTTAGCTTGATACTCATGAAGATTCATTTACACTCTTTAAACTTTGTTGCTCAATGCAATATGATATCAGAATGCTTAATCGATTTTATATAATGTGCATAAACTTTATTTGAATATTATAATCTTTAACTTAATCTTATTTTAAAGGATATATTGTAACTGTACCTGCTTTCATATCTGGAATAATTAAATGAGTTTTATCCTTTGTTAATGCAATATCAGCAGCAGCGATAAAGCCTTCTAGAATTACTTTTGATTTGCCATTTCTAAATTCGTATACCTTTCCTTCCTTCCAGCTACTTATATATATCGTTCCATTTTTGATTGCTAAGCCATCCCCACCTGGAAAACCTTCTCCTAATTTTGTAAATATCTTAGTTTTAGTATCTACTTCAAACAGCTCTCCACCCCAATCAAGTAATAAGAGCTTATTATTTCCGATAGGAAGGATCCCATTTGGTGCTTTAATATCTTTTTCTTCATCATCAAAAAGAACAGTTATATTCCCAGCTAGATTCATTTTAAAAACAATTCCACCTGTTTCAAAGTTACTACTATCTGTAATATAGAAATTCCCATCAGAATCTACATCAATATCATTAAGAAAAACCGGGGTTTTTGGGAAAGCCATTGTTGAACCAAAAACTGTCCATGTTCCATCAGTATTAACTTCAATAATTACATCTCTATCAGTTACATAAAGTTTTTCTTTATAAAAAACTATACCTTTTGGGTCATAGAGACCTGTTGCAAACGGAATAACATTGCCTTTTTTATCAATTTTACTTATTTTTCCATCACCATCTTTATCTTTTTTTCCTATTTCAGAAACATAAATATAGCCATCCGGACCTTCTGCGACTGATTCTGGCATGCTCAGCCCACCATACTGCATCTCATGTGCAAAGCTTAAATTTGTTATACCTAAAAAAATTATTAATACCATTGTTAAATTTTTCATTTTTTTACCTTTTATTAAATTTTAAAAAATTCTTTATTTACTGAGTTTCCATAGTTTAGAATTAGGGCTATCACTTACAAGATAGATATTACCTTGAGTATCAATTGTAAAATCTCTGATACGCCCAATTTTATTTTTAAAAATGATTTCCTCATCTACAATTTTATTGTTTTCATAATCTAATCTTATTAGACTTTTTCCATTCAATGAGGATACGATTAAATCCCCTTGCCAATCAGAAAAAACACTTCCTTTATAAAACTGAATACTGCTAATAGCAATTGAAGGTACCCATGTTTTAATTGGTTTGTCATATTTTTTATTAAATGGTTCATTTCCAATACTAAACCCAGAGTATTCAGAACCTCCCCATGCAATATCTTTCCAACCATAATTTGCACCAGATTTGACCTTGCCAATATGATCTCCTCCTCGAGGACCGTGGCTTGAAAAATACACTTCCCCATCATGAGGTGAAATTGCCATACCTTGAGGATTTCTAACCCCAATAGTATAAATTTCAGGAAGCCATAAATCTTTACCAATAAATTTTGGGTTATCTTTGGGTATTTTTCCATTAGTTTTAATGCGAATTATACTGCCTGGGTGTTTAGTGGGGTCTTGAGCAATCATTCCTTTATCACGCTCTCCAAAACTGGCAAAAAGTATATCGTCTTTAATGGAAATTCTTGAGCCAAAATGTTTGCTGGATTGTTGTTTTGGGTGTGCAATTAACAAAATCTCCAACTCTTTAATCTCATTTCCAAATAATTTTCCTCTAGTTATAGCTGTACTTGATGCTTTGCTTGGTTTTTTATTAAGCTTCAACTCTTGAAAGTCATGGCTATAAGTGAAATAAATAAAACCATCTGCGCTATTGAAGTAAACATCTAAAAGACCACCTTGTGAGTAAGCTACGCTTCTACCACCATACCCAATATGCGGAATATCATGCTTGATTGCTTGTTTTTTACCCGTGCTTATATTGACTTTATAAATGCCACCACTTTTTTCCGTAATAACCAAATGCTTATTATCGATAAATGTTAATGCCCATGGATGATCTAGCTCTGAAGTAATTACATCTAACTTGAATTTTGTTTTAGTTAGATCATATTTTTTATAATTACTAAAATCCTCTTTCGAGTTAACAGCGGAAATATTTAGAAAGATTAAAAAGTATATAAATGTACTAATACTTATTTTCATTCTCAAGATCCTTTTAAAATAGGGTATGTGTTTTTGAATTAACTTCTAAGTCTGTGAAATCTCTGACATAACCCTTAAACCACCTCGCCAATCTTTAATAACTGAATAAGTGCGAAAAAAAAGCCAATTTTTTATAAATTGGCTTTTTTATTATAACTTTCAGTTTATTAATTTAGAAGCATTTTTTATCTTGGCAACCCTCGTCCTTAAATCCAATAGATAAGAGATATTCAGCCATTTTACCCTTACCATCTTCTTTTAATGCTCTTATTATTGAAACATCACCTTTAAGAT
>TARA_B110001469_G_scaffold29142_1_pt1 | contig 11121 bp, 4 predicted proteins | sample TARA_B110001469 | Tara Oceans TARA_B110001469 (sample SAMEA4397034) | marine metagenome | biome: Polar Biome; feature: [SRF] surface water layer (ENVO:00010504); material: water (ENVO:00002006), including particulate matter (ENVO:01000060) such as... | depth 5 m
CAAAACAAAGGGTCAAAATACGTTTCAACCCTGAATTGTATTTTTTCCGTTTTTCCCTTGCACTAAGCTTGGGACATGTAAATCACTGGTTTTCAGTAATTATATCAAAAATTAAGGTGGTGACCTATGTTTTTCGAGATGCAAATTTAGATAAATTTAATCTATTCACCTAAATTATTTAGAAATTATTTTAAATGCGCCTACACTTCCTTCTGTTTTGAGAATACAGATATAAAATGTGTTGGATGGAATTGTTTGATTTAGGCGAATGGTTTCACTCGTGTCAATCTGTTGATTTGGTTTATCGATGAGGCGTTTTCCTGTCAAATCAAAAAGATAAACATCAGTGTTTTTTGGAGTCTTGGAAATATTTTTAATTATAAGTTGTTGATTGTCGATCAAAACAGTGAAGTCGGGTGTTAGGTCTGAAATATCAGAAGGCTCAAATCCAAGGGTACTTGTTATAAGGTGGTTTATATAATAGTCTTGTACTTTTTGTATCCAAAAATGATCGTCTGTCAATGTCGCTCCAGGAGCCACTGGATCTCCAATTCCATCGGTACTGTCTCCTACACCAGCTCCCATAAGCACTAGTTTCACACCTGTAGCATTGAGTTCTTCAAAGTGATTGCCAAAGGTGACATGCTTATTAGTGGCATTAGAAATGAGCTTTGAATCGTTGTGTTTGTTTTGAGAGAAATAATCAAACCTGGCTTGATCATTTGAAAAATCGACTTCATCGCCAAAGAAAAAAGGGGATGCTGAATCTTCATAATATTTTGAAGTATTTGGGAGTGTTGCAAAGTTGGTGCCGGTGTACTCATTAATAGTTGTAGATTCGTTTATGTGTCCTACGGTGATTTGCCATAATATAACATGAACCCCAGCCTCTTCAAATAAAGCCCTGACAAAAGCGAAATAATTGAGCCAGTGGTCGTTATTCCAAAACCATGTATAAGAGGATGGATCGGCAGGATCGCTTGCATTGCTATAGCCCAACGCATCGAGTCCGTATTTATCTATGGAAATAAAATCTGCTTCGTGGCTCATGATCCCCATTGTTTCACCATATTTATAAATATCAATTGCGGTCTGTTTTATCTTTTGCATCTGCGTTGGAAAATCACCACCTCCAACGCCGCTTACATTGTCCGTTTCTCTAATAATTCCGCGGACTCCTGCAACATTGGGCTTTGCCCATAAGTTCAGTTGCCACCCAAATTCTAAATTCAAATTATCATCAATTCGTTTTTTATTGATTTCAAAGTTGATACGCTCCACAAGCGATTTGAGGGTTCCAGCATTGGTTCCAATCGTTGTTGCACCAACAGCAGTTGCCAAGGTTTCAGGTTCTGAATTTTGTTGCATATACCCTAAGAAGTCAGGTTCAAAAATGACTCCAAAAAATTCATCGCCTACAATGTCTCTAACTTGATTTAAAAACAACTCTAAGTTCTCAAAATAGGCTGTCATATAGGTAGGAGACTGAATGTGCTCTAGATTTGTAGTGTATGATTCTCCTCCATCTGGAATGTTATAAAATATAAATACAGGCATCAGCCCCATCTTTAAACTGTTTCTTGCAAACTTCATGACTCTATCTGGTTGCCATGTATTCCATCCGATTAAGGGGCCTCCGTTTATATAGGTATATCGAACGTCCATTCGATTGTTGAGTAATAAATTCGTGTTGTTGATGCCGTCATTAAAAAAGTTCACATCGTCGGGGATATCTTCAGAGACAGAGCCTATAGAAATATGCGTCGGGTATCTAGGCACAGTGCCATCTGCATTATCAATTCGGAGTCCGATATAGTACTTTTCACCATCGGATGTTGTGATTTCGAGACCGGTTCGGCCTGGATTATCGGAGTTGATGGTTAGTGTAGAATTTGCAAATGAAAACTGAGTTAGAGTTAAATCCCGTGATTTGACACTTGTAATGGTTTTATCAAAAGTAAAAACTTTGGTAACTCCTTCTAAGCTTTTAAGTTGATAGGGCAAATTGTCAAATAGAATCGACTCTTTTGAAGGATCTATAATTTCATATTTTAAATACACATAATTAGAAGTGCCCATATCATCTGTAATTCCTAATCTTAAATTCGTGATTCCATATTGGGAAGGGGTCCAAGAGATAGCGGTTGCCGAAGCACTTGCAGAAGATGTGGTTGTTGTGAATTGATTGTATAAGGATATACTTTGTATGGGGCGATCTGTTTGGCTGGTTGTAAAATGAATTTCTATGGGGGTGAAATTTAATTGAAAAAACCTTGAGTCCGATACTGGAGATGTTAATGCAATGTTTGGAGGCTGGTTTTTCGCCACTTTAATGGTTCCTATAAGTTCGGAACTTAAATTAATACTATTTGTAGCTTCTATTCTAATATTGTAGTCTGTGTAAGCATCTGGAGTAAAATCGTAGGTGTATTGGTTATTTGAACCAAGGGTCATGTCAAAAGACTGAAATGTGCTTTGGCTAAATTTTTTGATGAATACTTTTGCAGTGCTAATTGGAAAATCAACATCTACAATTGTGGTTAAAATATTGATAGCCTGTAGGGTGGGTTGTATAAAAGTTTTAGCCCCTTCAAAACTTGAGGTTAATACTGGTGGTTTTACACAAATTCCTAAAAAAACATAGGCATCAGATTGGTCTGGAGTCACAGTTCCAACAACAGGGTAGGATGTTCTATACAAGCCTTCATTATACACTACATTTACATCCCCCACATAATTATCAGGCTTGGACACCCAATCTATAAAGTCATCACAATTGGTTTGAATTGTTAAATTGGCTGGGACACAAGTACCTATATTTGTCCATAAAGTATTTGTGTCGGGTGGAGTTCCGCCACTAGTTACATAGGCTGTATTTTCGTAAATGAATCCGTTATAATAAACTGTGCTAGGAGTCCCTGAGGTAAATGGGTAGTTTCTTGTGCTGTACCAATTTGGTGCCGCACAATCTGAATTATAGGCTTCGAGGCTAAAAACGATAGATGCAATATTAGTGTTTTCATCTTCAACAAAAGCCGTAATTGTGGTGATTCCATCTTGAGCTGGCGTCCAAGAGGCTCTATAATTGTTATTGACATAGCTGGCATATACAGCTTGTGAATTAGCCGTTGTTTTATAATAGACCTTTTTTGGTGGTAAATTTCCGTTTACTTGGGCATTAAAAACTAAACTGATGGGTTGGCTCGCTGTATAGTAGGATAGACTTCCATCTGCTGGTGAGACCAGACTAATAGAGGGTGGCACTTGTCTGTTAATAATGATTGAAGCATTATAGAGCCCTTCTTTATTAGATAGATTGGTCGCTTTAAAAACTAAGGTGTATGCACCATAGGCTGTAGGAAGCCAATTATAATCATAAGTACCAGCTGTGACGGTTGATTCGGAAAGCACCGTACTTACAACATCCACTCCATCCTTTTGAATTGTAATTAATACCTCTGTAATGTCAACCCCAAAATCTTGAACTGTAGCAGTTGCTAAAATATTTTGAAGTGGATCCATGGTATAGTTTTGTGAGGCCGAGATGTTTGATGTGACTGTTGGAGGTCTGACACAGACTCCTTCAAAAGCATATTCATCAGTCAAATCAGGTCTCACATTGGCCAGAACATAGTATTTAGCTTTATATAATCCATTGTTATAACTTACGAAGTCACCTCCATCGTAGTGATTTGTTGTCCCAGATTGTGAAACCCAATCTGTCGCAGACGCACAATCTGCATCCGAAGCCACTGGCACAACACTGCTGGTACAAGCCCCTAGTAAGGTCCAAGCAGAATTTACATCTGGCGCGGTGGCATTAGCGTTCACATAGCCTGTGTTTTTGTAAACGTTATTACTATGATATACATGATACCCACTCGAATAATTTCTGGTTGCATCCCAAACAGGGACTCCGCAATCATTTCCAAATTGGGCAAATGTAAAATAACTGGCAAACAGGAATACCAAAGAGATAAAAGATGTTTTCATTTTGAGAGAGATTGGTGGGTAGGTTTGGAGTTATTTTTTAAGGATTTTTTTATAAAACACCCTCGACTTGGTTTTTAGTTCCATTATATAAAGAGTACTTTCTAAGGCACTTAAATCTATACTAGAAGTATCAGGGTTTAATTTATGATACACTTTTTTACCATTGATATCGAAAATATTTATTTCGTTGATTTTGTGTGGGTGTTTAATTGTTATAGTATGTTCAACAGGGTTTGGATAGGCTTTTGGCACTTCACTCTTCGCTTTTTCATCAATACTGAACGTTGAACTGAAATAGTTAAAATAGTTTGTAGAGAATTCATAAGCAGAGGCACAATTTGCTGCTGCATCCCAGTTAACAGACCATGTCATCACCCCTCTTAGGCTTGGGTGTGCCCCATTTTGTAATGTGTAACTCCTCCCTGAAAAGTTTGTTCCAAACCTTAAATAGTTCAAGGCTTTGATGGTTTCAGCCGGTTGCATATATCCTCCTGCAGGTGCCGCTGATGCGCACGATGGTATACCAACCATGATTTTTGAAGCTGGTAGTCCTGGGAAATTAAATCCTGTTGAAGCTACATTAAAACCTGTGATTAACATATCTGACATAGACGTTAGAAAATCGGGGGTCGCTTGTGGATACGCTTGTGCATCCAATGCAGTGACGGATCCCGTATTATAAAGTTGTACCATTACTAAATCTAATTCAGAACGCAAGTTATGAATCACTGGTAAAAAAGCTCCAGCCGTATCGGTATATGTTGAGCCCCCAACCTGAACATAAAAAGTTTCAGGAGCACATGTTAAAATAAAATTAGTTCCATAATGTGCCTTTAGTTCTTTAAAAGCATCTACTACATTTTTGAGTTTTGGAAAGGCAGAGATTCCTGTATATGAAAAATCGGTTAAGGCACCGGCATCAAAATCCATGGAACCTCCTTCAAAATCTAAGTCAATACCATCAAACCCATATTCATCAATAATATCTTTCAGCCCTTGAACAAATTCATTTTTTTGTGCAACGGTACTTAACTCTACATGGCCATTTTGTCCTCCTATGGATACAATTATAGGAATACCTTGACTTCTCAAACTATTAATATCATCTTTTAGGAGCTGTTTATCATAATTCCCATTCGTTAGATATCTTGGTGTGTTAATTGTTAACTGCGGCGTGTACCCATTTTGACCAACTGTTTCTATAAATGAGTACATCACTACATTATACTTTGAAGTTAACATATCCCTAAAATACAAGAAGGGTGCACCTGTATTTTCCCAAGAGTGCGCATAGCCTAAAACAATGTTTCCACTAGGCAGCGGTACAAATGGAGAATTGATAATATTGAGGGTCTTAACAAGGCTCACTACCCCCCCCCCACCATTATCTGTAGCAGTAATTGTAAGTGGATATGCTTGGTGATTGGTGGGCGTAAAACTATATGAATATGTATTATTGGCTCCGGATGTCATACTTGTCGTTGTGCCATCAATTGTAATTGAAACGGAAGCAATCGTTCCGTCCGTGTCTGTCACGGTAGTTTGTATTGCTATAGGTTGGAAGCCCGAGTTTTGACTAATATTCGTATTTACAGGAGTGTCCCATACAATCGTTGGCAATACATTGGGGCAATTGGTTCCCGTACAATTTAAAGTAAATTGAAACGTCTCTGTAGCAGTTTCATTGTTGGAGCTTTGTGCAGTCACCTTAAAAGTGTGTGAGGCATTGTAATCCGTGTCTTGCGGAGCCCAATTTGCTGAATATATATTCTGATTGTTTGTGTTTGCAATGGTGGTATTATCTATTTCAAAAGTAACGCTGTTTATTGTTGTAGAGGCATCGTCAAAACTTAGGCCTACCAAGGCTTCTAAGTTTACATTGGTTCCATAAGTATGAGCTATAGTTGCTTGATTGGGAGCATTTATTGTGATTTCTGGATTTACAAGTTGCGCATTAAAGTTATATACCTGGGGCATTGAGGTTATTGCTATATTCGCTATGCTTGTGGGGTAGTAAACAGTATTATTATTGTCATAGTCATTTAATTGTAATGAATTTATAATACTATAACCATCTAACTCTGTTTCGGTATAGGAGTACTCTCCATTGGCATTTGTAGTTTTGATAATATTTTGATAACCATGGTTATTATCTGTCCATGGTACTATTAAAGATACCATGGCAGCAGCTACGGGGGTTAGCCCATTTTTTACAGTACCAAATATGAGACCTTTATTTTCCTCAAAATTAGCGATTCCATTGGCATTTAGCTTGCTAAAGCTAATGGTGGTAGGCTTAAACACGAGATTGTTTAAGCTAGGCGTTACTACATAATCATATCCAGCTGGAACATTATTAAAAGTATAATTTCCACTAGAATCAGTCATGGTATCGTTGGTTTGACCGTTTCCTGCAAGCTGTATATTCACCCCTTGAATTCCTGTATTTTCCGAGCTTACAACTCCTGAAATTGTATGAGTATTCCGTGTGGCTACTATTTCTTGATTTATCTGGTCAGAATTAAAATTGGTATATATGAAAGGCATAAAGGAATAAAAATCTTTTTCTGCGGTTAAAGAATAATCGAGGTTATGTATCACAGAGCTTAAATTGAAATTTCCATCGGTTGAAGTGAGGCGTTCTAATTCGACATTACTCCCATTGTTTAAAACAACATCTACATTGGGCATTAGCACTCCATTTTCTGTAACACTTCCTTGTATCATAGACGTTTGGTCTGAACCTATAACATTTATAGTTTTATTTCCGTCAAATTCTAAAAGGGCATAACTCACACCACTAGGCAAAAAAGCATAGCTATTGTAAGAGTAATTAATAGTGTAAGCTAAAAAGCCTGTTTTATTGTTAAAAATTACTTGGCCATTAGCATCTGTATTTTGAGTTTCTAGTACCGTGCCGCTGGCATCCTCTAGAATTACAGAAACTCCTTGTATGGGCATATTAGATGGGGTATTAAAATTCAATGTGATACTGAATTCTGAGTTGACGAGCGTGGATTCCACAGTGTCTAAAAGACCCTTGGTAGAATTTCGAGCATCTTGAGAAAGCTCCCATATCATAACACCCCCCAAGTTTTGTGACAATGCATACTTAACTTTTAAATCTATAGATTCGGTGTCTTCATAGCTGATAAACTTTTGTTGAGTGGGATTATAAAGGTAGGGAACCTTAGCATCAACATCCCAACGTCGTTCCCAACCAGCTGTGGCGGCAGCAGTTGAAACTGCAAGTGGATTTGTTGGGTCAAGAAAATGATGTGGATTTGTTGCTTTTCCTTCAAATAAATCACAAAAATCGATAGCCCCAGTTGTTTCACAGTTATAATTAGCAATATCATCCCAAGTTCCGACTGGTGGTTCTGGTAAATTACAAGCAGGATTCATTGTTCTAGGGGCGCTTTCGTAGAGCCCTGGATTATTGGGATCTACACCTGTTGACGCAACCCCTTCAAAAATTTTTCCATAAAACGGAATTCCCATAACAAGCTTATTGGCCGGGATGCCAACTTCTGTGATGTATAAAGATATTAACTCATTTAATACTTGATTTCTTCCAGATGGATTGTGTAAAGGATCATTCACATTATCGCCCCCAAACAATGGCGCATTGTAACATGTTTTATCATACCAATTCCCTCCAAAGTCATAGCCAAAACAAGTAACAAAACCACAGTAATCCATGATATTGGTTGTCATGCTGTTTGCAGCTTCATTATTAGGCCCAATAAACTGACTTGCAGCGTTTGTAACATTGTTACCCATCGCAATAGAAAGCTCTTTGGCTTGCATTCCACTCGAATCAAAAGCAGCTCTTATATCTCTCAATAGATAGACGAGGTTTTTATGGTCATTGGTTGTGTGTGGTTGTGCAGGAATTACTAAACCATTGACTTTTTCTTGGCCTTCTGTACCTCCCGTTATTGGGAATTCCCAATCAAGGTCGAAGCCATCAATCCATGGATACGAAGTCATAAAATCAACCATGCTTTGTGCGAAAGTTGTTCTTGCATTTTGGCTCGCCGCTATATCAGGAAAATGTTGAGACTTTGTCCACCCACCGACAGATATCAGAATTTTTAAATGTGGATTCCTGTCTTTTAATATTTTTAAGGCTCCAATATTTCCTTTTAATGCCTCGTTAGTAAATAATCCGCTTTTATTATGCTCATAATCAGCAAAAGGATCTAAACTTTCTATAGAAGCTGAATCATTTGAACTGTTATATACTGGATTGTAAAAGGCATACAGTAAATGAGTAAGCTTATCCGCTTCAACATCTATAACATTAAAACCACGCGCATAAATGGCCCATTGAGCAAAGTAGCCAATCACTATTTTGGAGTGTTTTGGACCTGTTGTTTGATAATTTGAAGAGTCTGTTGAAGAAAGAGAATTGTTAATGTTCTGAAAAGGAGTTATACTCGTAACTGAAAGCAACAAAATAACACATAAGGTAAAATGTTTCATAAGTAGGGTTTATTAGTTCTGGGGAGAACTGTGGTTAGCAATACAAAAGGATATTAAACACAAAAAAAGTGCCAAATATAATATTTAGCACTGTTTTTAATATTCAAAAATGTAAGTGTCGATTTTAAGAACGACACCTGTCGTAATTATACTTTAATTTCTACTTCTACACCACTTGGTAATTCAAGCTTCATCAAAGCATCAATTGTTTTGGATGAAGAGCTATAAATATCTAACAGTCTTTTGTAAGAGCTTAATTGAAATTGTTCTCTCGATTTTTTATTAACGTGTGGAGAACGTAATACAGTGAAAAGTTTTTTGTGTGTTGGTAATGGAATTGGACCCGTTACGATAGCACCTGTACTTTTGACGGTTTTTACAATCTTATCAGCAGACTTGTCTACTAAGTTATGATCGTAAGACTTTAATTTTATTCTGATTTTTTGACTCATGTTCTTAACTTTTAAGATTGGATTCCTTTAGCTTCTTTAATAACTTCTTCTGAGATGTTTGAAGGCGTTTCAGCATAATGTGAAAATTCCATAGTGGAAGTTGCACGTCCTGATGATAGCGTTCTTAAGGTTGTTACATAACCAAACATTTCTGAAAGAGGCACTGTAGCTTTTACAGTTTTTGCTCCTGCTCTATCGCCCATGTCACTAACTTGTCCACGACGACGGTTAAGGTCTCCTACAATATCTCCCATATTTTCTTCAGGAGTAATAACTTCTAATTTCATGATAGGTTCCATGATCACTGCTTTGGCTGCTTTGGCTGAATTTTTAAATCCAAGCTTAGCGGCTAATTCAAAAGAGAGTTGATCCGAATCCACATCGTGGTAAGATCCATCTTTTAAAGTAACTTTTACAGCATCCACTTCGTAACCAGCAAGCGGTCCATTGACCATTGCCATTTTGAATCCTTTTTCAATAGAAGGAATAAATTCTTTAGGTACATTTCCACCTTTGATCGCAGAGACAAACTGAAGTCCTACAACACCTTCGTCTGCAGGTTCAATTGTGAATACGATGTCTGCAAATTTTCCACGACCACCAGATTGTTTCTTGTAAACTTCTCTGTGATTAGCCGTTTGTGTAATTGCTTCTTTATATTCAACTTGTGGTTGACCTTGATTTACTTCTACTTTAAATTCACGACGTAAACGATCTACAATTACATCTAAGTGAAGTTCACCCATTCCTGAAATAATCGTTTGACCTGAAGCTTCGTCAGAACGCACTGTAAACGTTGGATCTTCTTCAGCTAATTTACCAAGTCCGATACCTAATTTGTCAACATCTGCTTTGGTCTTTGGCTCCACTGCGATACCAATTACGGGATCAGGGAAGTCCATAGATTCTAAAACAATAGGAAACTTTTCAGCAGATAATGTATCTCCTGTTTTGATGGATTTAAATCCAACAGCAGCTCCAATATCTCCAGCTTCGATATAGTCAATTGCATTTTGCTTGTTTGCATGCATTTGGTAGATACGTGAAATACGTTCTTTTTTACCGGAACGGTTATTTAACACATAGGACCCTGCATCTAAACGACCAGAATAAGCTCTAAAAAATGCTAAACGACCTACGAAAGGATCGGTTGCAATTTTAAATGCTAGTGCCGCGAACGGCTCTTTTACATCTGGCTTGCGTATTTCTTCTAATTCAGTATCTGGATTCATACCCACAATACCTTCTTTGTCTGTTGGAGCAGGTAAATAACGACATACAGCATCTAAAAGAAACTGAACCCCTTTATTTTTAAATGCAGAACCACAGATCATAGGAATGATGGCCATATCCATAACAGCAGCTCTCAATGCATTGTGCACTTCTTCTTCTGTAATAGAATCTTCATCTTCCATGAATTTTTCTAAAAGGTTCTCATCGTAACTCGCTACTTCTTCAATAAGCTTTGCACGAAGGATTCTTGCTTCTTCTTTAAGATCTTCAGGAATATCAACAACATCAAAAGTCGCTCCCATTCCTTCTTCATGCCAGATAATAGCACGATTCTTAACTAAATCTACAATACCTTTAAAATCTTCTTCATCACCAATATTCAAAACAATAGGCACTGCATTAGAGCCTAACATTTCTTTTACTTGGCTACAAACCATCATAAAATCAGATCCTTGGCGGTCCATTTTATTGACGAAACCAATTCTTGGTACTTTATAGTTATCGGCCAGTCTCCAGTTTGTTTCAGATTGAGGCTCAACACCATCAACTGCACTAAACAAGAATACTAAACCATCAAGCACACGTAAAGATCGATTTACTTCAACAGTAAAATCAACGTGGCCTGGAGTATCAATAATATTAAAATGGTAGTCCTTCGCATCTTCCGTAGGCTTGCCATTTTCTGTAGGGAATTCCCATTCACAGGTTGTTGCAGCAGACGTAATAGTAATACCACGTTCTTGCTCTTGTTCCATCCAGTCCATTGTTGCAGCACCATCATGTACTTCTCCAATTTTGTGAGAAACTCCTGTATAATAAAGAATACGCTCAGTCGTAGTGGTTTTTCCTGCATCAATATGCGCAGCAATCCCAATATTTCTTGTGAATCTTAAATCTCTTGCCATCTCTAATTAAAATCTAAAGTGTGAGAATGCTTTATTCGCTTCAGCCATCT